>UMFD01057519.1_pt1 | contig 16799 bp, 9 predicted proteins | sample 1964901 | NCBI WGS metagenome assembly UMFD01 (sample SAMEA4836035, study PRJEB28245) | human gut metagenome | biome: gut microbiome; material: fecal sample | place: Denmark | collected 2008 | reverse complement strand
CGATGGTGTGCTCAAGACGGTTCTGAACGGCACCAAGAGCGGAACGCTGTGCAGATACCTTTGCAACTGCATCAGCAATTGCATCGATAGCGTATGTAGCAGCAATGCCTGAATTATCATTGACATTAAGCCCCTTAATACCAAGACTTGCAGAATCCATTGCATCAACATCTACATTAATCTTATTTGTCATATCTGCATCTGCACCAACATGTAAATTAAATGAAAGAGTATTTGCAACAGTCGCATACCCCTTATTAATTACATATGTGGTTTTGCCGTTGGCATCAGCACCATCTTCTACGGTTGCTTTTCCATCTACAGTTCCAATGTTATTTGCAGCGGTAAGTTCTGCTTTAATTAATTTCTTTGCCTGCTCGGCAGTAATGATGGAAGAATCATCATCATCAACTCCATCAGCGGTTTTTCCATCTGCGCCACCTAAGTTATCAGTCATTGCAGTCAAGGTTTTGCCATCATAACTTACAGAACTTCCATCCTTAACTTTCTTTTTCAAAGTATCTATATCTGCAACTGTGGTTCCGGCAGCATCTGTAATTGTATTTCCACCGGTCTTAAAGGTAAGAGTATATTTCGCTCCATCAATTTCAACTTCTTTAGTTCCGGAAGTTGCAGCTGTTAAATCTGCATCAGCCTTATCAATCAAATCTGTAACTTCTGTTTTAGACGAGCCGATGGTATATTCTTTTCCGGCAATAGTAAATTTATCGCCAGCCTCTAATGTGTCCATTGTAAATGTCGCTGATTTTGCACCATCTGTAAGTGTTCCCTTAAGACCTGCATCATGTCCGTTCATATAGACGTTCTTTGTAGATCCGTTATCACCTTTTAAGAGATAAATCTCGTTGAACTTTGTTGTCTCAGATACACGATCGATCTCTGTATTCAGCTGATCAATCTCGTCCTGGATTGCCTGACGGTCAGATGTAGAGTTTGTACCGTTAGAAGCCTGTACTGCCAGCTCGTTCATTCTCTGAAGCATTGAGTGAACTTCTGTCAGAGCACCCTCAGCTGTCTGTACAGAAGAAACACCGTCTTCTGCGTTTGTGGATGCCTGATCAAGACCACGGATCTGCTTTCTCATCTTCTCGGAAATGGTAAGACCTGCTGCATCATCTGCTGCACGGTTGATTCTGTAACCGGAAGAAAGCTTCTCTGTTGACTTAGAAAGGGAGCCTGTTGTCAGTCCCAGCATTCTGTTTGCGTTCATCGCTGTAATGTTGTGTTGTACTATCATAGTAATTACCTCCTTGTTTTACCACTGCACCTCCATGTGCAGTGTGTGTATTGATTGCCCGTCATTCAACGGAAATTACGCTATGTTGTTGTAGATAATTTTTTGCTGTGTACCAGCTAAGCCGCTCCTTTCCAATGTTTCTTTCCGGTCGAATATGTAGAAGTTAAAACGGTTGTGCCGATCGGGAAGGATACATTTTCTAACAAATGTTGTATTTGCACAATGACGGGAATGCCCTGTTTATGCTGGCTTAAGGGATATAAGAGAAATGTAATGTGAATTATGCATAAAATGTTTTGGTGATTTTGACGGAGCGTGCCGTGTACAAAACGGCATCGGTTTATCGAAATTTTATCAATTCCGGCAACTTGTCCAAAAATAAAAATGATTTTCGGCAATACGGAGAAAAGTCATTTCCCCTCTCGACACGTTGGTGCCACCGTGCTACAATCCGTACAAAGCATATTTTGATGCTCGGGCCAGACCGGATAGCAGTATATTTATCTACAGCCTGCTATCCGGTAGCATCAGATTTTCTATCATCTGTTTTTCAAAACATCTTGGAATTTTCAATGCTTTTACCATTTTCATTACGACAAAAGCAGGGGGATTTCCGGGAGTAATTTTTCACCAAAGGAAGTTCTTCCTGCCATACCGAAAGGAGGACGCCTATGGGTGAAAAGGATACTTTATCAATGGAATATCTGTCGGATAATACACGATTCGCAGATATTTGTAACTATTGTCTGTTTGACGGGCAGGAAGTGATACGGGCAGAGAATCTGAAGGAGCTGGATACGAAGGAGTTTCTAAAGCTTTCCGGACTGAATCAGAAGGGGCAACAGATCTCGCGTATCCGTGATATTCTGAAACATGCTGTGATCCGCAGCACCGGAGACTGTACTTATCTGATCATCGGTGTAGAGAACCAGACACAGATTCACTATGCCATGCCGGTTCGAGGGATGATCTATGATGCGCTGAATTATGGCAGGCAGGTGAACACGATCAGCAAAAACCACCGCGACAAATCGGATCTCAAGGAGCCTGCGGAGTTTCTATCCGAATTCACGGCAGACGATTATCTGACGCCGGTTGTGACGATCACCGTTTACTGGGGTTCAGAACCGTGGGATGCTCCGCGCAGCTTGCATGAGATGTTCCACTCGAACAGTGCATTATTAAAGTATGTTGCCGACTATAAGTTAAACCTCATCTCGCCAGCCGAGATCACGGACTTTGAGAAGTTCCGTACTTCTGTCGGATTGGTGCTGGAGGTTATGAAGCATCAGGATAGTGAACAGGCGATAGAGCAGGTTATTACTCGTCAAACAACGTTACATAACATAGAATACGACGCAGCCAAAGTTATTGAGGGATTTACAGGCATTCAAATGAATCATGAAGAAAAGGAGGGATTCAATATGTGTAAAGCATGGACAGATCACTACAAATCAGGTATTCGCGAGGGAGAATTACGTAAAATCATCGAAATTTCGATTAAACAGTTGTGCAGGAATATTAATGTTGCAGACACAGCAGAGATGTTGGGAGAAACTGAGGATATGATTCAACGCATTTACAGTGCTGCAGAACTGTACGCTCCGGATTACGACGTAGATAAGATCTACGCAGAACTACAAAAAGAAGAAGCGCCTGCCTGAAGGCAGTGCGCGGTTATATCCTATCTCTTCTGATGTGTTTTTCGATATCCGTTTGGTGTGCAGCCATACCGCTGCAGAAACATTTTGGAGTAGTAGCTTAAGTGGTTGAAACCGCAGGAGGTGGCGATCTGGGTGATGCTGAAGGCGGTATCGCAAAGCAGGTTGCAGCTGATCTCCATACGGTAGTTGTTCAGGAAGGAGATTGGTGACTGGGAAAGGTATTTCTGGAAGATACGGCAGCATTTACTGCGGCTGACCACGCCGGCTGCAGCGATATCTTCGAGCGTGATATGATCCTGATAGTGCTGGTAGATATATGATACCATCTGCTTTTGAATCTGAATGTCGGGATCTTCCAGGCTGGAGATGACATTTTCCTCCATGTTGCAGTTCTGGTAGATCAGACTCCAAAGCTCATAGAAGTATCCGAGCAGTTGGAATTCATGACTGCTCTCCGCAAGACGGTGGCATTCAAGGATCTTGTGGAAAAGTGCGGAGAACTTCCCTGCATCCGGTCCGGCATGGTCAACAATGACGATGTCCGTGGCGTAATTTAAAATGGGATGAACGTATCTGCGGTACATGTAATTGCTTGCCTTTAAAAGCTCCGGATGGATCAGCACAACCATGAATTCGCATTCCCTCCGGTTGTTGTCATATCCATAATGAAGCTTACGGGAATTTATAAAAATCGTATCGCCTTTTTGCAGGAGGTATTTCTGCCCGTTGACCTCATAATTCATCTCACCATCGAAGATATACAGGAGTTCAAGGTCATCATGCCAGTGGCAGAGAGCTCGCATATCTGTGTAGTTTGACAGCGATCGTTCCTGAACGGCGAAAGAGATTTCAGGGGAGTCGTAATGGATGATCTCGGATGCATCCTGCATGATTTCTATATCGATCATTTGTAAATATCCTCCACAAAAAAATACAAAAGTTATAAATATCGTTACTAAAATGATATTATTATGCCTTATTTCATTGTAACATATTTTTATGAAAGAAAGAATACACAGTTACACATGGAAAAGGAGGAAATGATATGAAACGGAGATGTTTTAACAAGCTTACCGCTCTGCTTCTGGCAACTGCCATGGTATTCACGATGAATGGTGTTACCAATCTGGCATCCGCTGCAAAGACAAAGGCAAAAAAGAAGATCACGTTGAACAAGACTTCTTTGAAGCTGACCGTGGGACAGAGCAAGAAGCTGACCGTTAAGAATAAGCCGGCAAAGGCGAAATTAAAATGGTCAACCAGTAACAAGAAAGTAGCAACTGTGAAAAACGGCAAGGTGAAGGCAGTGAAAAAGGGAACTGCTAAGATTACCTGCAAGGTAACTTATAAGAATAAGAAGAAAAAGATTACTAAGAAGCTGACCGCTAAGGTGACAGTACAGGCAAAGAAAAAGAATGTACCAACACCTGCAGCAACAGCAAGTAATGGCGCAATCGCAACAAAAGCACCTGCAGCGACAGCTACTGTAGCACCTGCACCAACCGTAGCACCAACACCGGAGCTGCCGAAGGATAAGGCAGAGCTTTTGAAAATGTCCAATGTTGGCGAAGAGCATCAGTCAGCAAACGGAATTACTACAAAGGATAACGGTCTTATGAGAAAAGAGCTTTCTTCTCAGGATCTGATGCCTGTAATGTCCCTTGGATGGAATCTGGGTAACCAGATGGAGCAGTCTAACTGCATGGGCAACTGGACAACACTCAAGGAGTGTGAGACAAGTGCCGGTAACCCGATGGCAACACAGAAGACCTTCGATGGACTTAAAGCATATGGTGTCAACACAGTTCGTGTGCCGGTAGCATGGTCCAACTTCATGTCAACCGATGGTAATTATACTATCAACGAGGATCTGTTTAAACGTGTAGAGCAGATCATCAACTATGCATTAAATGATGAGATGTATGTTATCATCAACATCCATTGGGATGGCGGATGGTGGGGAATGTTTGGTGCTGAGGAGATCGACGCCAAGGATACACCGATCCGTGATCAGGCATGGAAGAAATACAAAGCTTTCTGGACACAGATCGCAAACCGCTATAAAGAATATTCCGATCATCTGATCTTCGAGGGAGCAAACGAGGAGCTCAGCGGTCGTCTGAACGATGATTATCAGCATCCGGAGAAAGGTCAGTCAAACCAGACCGGCAAGCTTCCTAAGGATGGTAATGCAATCTATCAGCTTGTTAATCAGATCAACCAGACATTCGTTGATATTGTAAGAAGCACAGGCGGCAACAACGCATATCGTCATTTGCTGATCCCCGGTACAGGAAATGAGTCCTGCGTGATCGGGGGTTATAAGAGTGATTACTATGAGACAGACGGTACGATGGATGATCGCTACCGGATGCCAAAGGATACAGAAGAGAATGGTAACAATAAGTTAAGCGTATCGGTTCACTACTATGATCCGACAGACTACTGTATCTCTGCAACTTCTACAACCACTTGGGGTTATCGTGACACATGGGGCACCAAAGAGGACTACGAGTACATGACCGGTTCATTGGCTCGTCTGAAGAAGTTCACGGATCAGGGCTACGGCGTGATCATTGGTGAGTGTGGCTGCGTTAAGGGTTATAAAGACAATGTGATTGATTTTACAAGAGAGTTATTTAAGCAGTGCCTGGCAAGCGGTTATTGCCCGGTAATGTGGGACGAGGGTCATTATTACGAGCGTAAGAGAGGCTACTTCGCATACGGTGATGTCGGAGAGCTTTTCGCAGAAATAACAGGCAATAAGGTGCCTGAGCTTCCGAAGAGTGCTAAATTAGTAAATACAGGAATTTCCGTAGTGCCAACTGTTGAAAATGAGAATCCTAAGGTTCTTTACACATGGGAAGGCGAGTTCATGCGCCACACCGGTGATCCGGAGGCAAAGATCATCGCAAAAGAGAGAGGAGATATCTTTGATCCTGTTTACCATGGAATCGGTTACACCACAAGCATTACCGATGCGGATGGCAATCCGACCGATAAGCTGCAGGCGATCATTAACAAAGAGTACTGGAACATTCATCTGAATGTAGACTGGAGTCAGATCGAGGAGCCTTGTGTCCGGATCTATCCTGCGGACAACGATGCAAGTAAGGGCGCTGATCTTCAGGTAGGATATATAGAGACAGAGGACGGTGCTGCAAAGTTTGATGTTGATTATGATCAGAATAACAATCAGATCTGGGTTGGCAAGTATGTGAAGCTGGATGCAGAAAATCTCAAGGGAAATTATCCATGGCTGTGGATCACCACCAATACTTATACCGGTGCATCCTATGTCAAGATCGAGATCTGTGACGGTGCATACAATGCAGATGGAACCGAATTTAAATACAATAACTAGTTGTTTTCTTCCTTATAAAATGAAATAGATTTGCACAGAATGGGACAGAGTTCATGCTGGGAACTCTGTCTTATTCATTGACGAAATTCAGTCAATCAATTATAATAATAACACATGCTTTTACAGGAACCTTCTATGCGATTGTGTAGGAGGTTTTCGTTATTATGCGATATATTCGCACTGCGAAAGAAATGGGGTTTTCAATACATTATAATTATATAGGATGATTGGAGGAGACTATGCAGGAGAAGTTAGATCAGTGGATCAATTGGGTGGAGTATGACGAATTACTGGAGGGCAGACATAATGCCCCTCACAATATACTGGGACTTCACGATTTTGGCAAGGGACAGGTATTTACCGTGTATCGTCCGGAGGCGAAAGCAGTTACCGTGACAGATATGCGCGGAAACCATCCGACCGAGCTGGAAGAGGTGGAGCCGGGCAGCGGATTTTTTGGGAAATATGTCGAGAACCGCAAGAAGCTTAAGGCACCATATCTTCTGAATATCAAGTACGGTGAGGATGACGTGGTAGTGACTGCGGATCCTTATTGCTTTGCGCCACAGCTTTCCAGTCTGGATCTTTATTTGTTTGCAGAGGGCAAGCACTACCAGATCTATGATAAGCTGGGTGCTCACCCGATGGAGATCAATGGTGTTAAGGGTACATATTTTGCGGTCTGGGCGCCTCATGCGAGAGCCGTCAGTGTGGTCGGTAACTTTAATATGTGGGATGGCAGACTGCATCCGATGCGTACGTTGGAGGTATCCGGTGTTTATGAGCTGTTTATCCCGGGGGTGGAGCCATGGGCGGTATACAAATATCAGATCCTTACCCGGAATGATGAGATCCTTATGAAGGCGGATCCGTATGCAAATTGTGCAGAGATGCGTCCGGATAATGCATCTGTTGTTGCGGATCTGCGGGGCTTCCGCTGGACAGACCGCAAGTGGATGACCAGCCGCCGCAAGGAGACGAGAGACAGCCGCCGTAAGGAGCCGATCGCGATCTACGAGGTGCATCCGGGTTCCTGGCGTAAGAAGGACGATGGTACCGAGGACGGATTTTATAATTACAGAGAGCTTGCAGTAGAGCTTGCTGCTTATGTGAAGGAGATGGGATATACCCACGTTGAGCTGATGGGTATTGCGGAGCATCCATTTGACGGCTCCTGGGGCTATCAGGTGACCGGATATTATGCACCGACGCGCCGATATGGCTCGCCGGAGGATTTCATGTATTTTGTCGATTATATGCACAGTCAGGGCATCAGTGTTATCCTTGACTGGGTACCGGCACATTTTCCGAAAGATGCACACGGTCTGGCACAGTTTGACGGTCAGGCACTTTATGAGCATCCGGATAAGCGTCGTGGTGAGCATCCTCACTGGGGCACACTGATCTTTAACTACAAGAAGAAGGAAGTGGAGAACTTCCTGCTTGCCAATGGACTATTCTGGCTGAAGAAGTTCCATGTGGACGGACTTCGTGTGGATGCGGTGGCATCCATGCTGTATCTGGATTATGGCAAGAATGACGGCGAGTGGCTGCCAAATGAGAAGGGCGGCAATGAGAACTTTGATGCGATCCATTTGCTGCAGCATATGAATCAGGTTGTTGAGAAGGAAGAACCAGGTACGATGATCATTGCAGAGGAGTCTACCGCGTGGGCGGGAGTAACCTCTCCGGCACAGATGGGTGGTCTTGGCTTCCTGTTTAAGTGGAACATGGGCTGGATGAATGATTTCCTTGAGTATATGCATATGGATCCGCTGTTCCGTGGACCAAACCACGGCAGACTGACCTTCAGTCTGCAGTACGCATACAGTGAGAATTTCATTCAGGTGCTTTCGCATGATGAGGTTGTGCATGGCAAGGGATCGATGATCAATAAGATGCCGGGAGAGCTGGATGCAAAGTTTGCCAATCTGCGTACGGCATACGGTTTTATGTATGGTCATCCGGGCAAGAAGCTTTTGTTCATGGGACAGGAGTTTGCGCAGTTCCGTGAGTGGAGTGAGGCGAGAAGTCTTGACTGGAATCTGCTGGGTGAGGAACGCAATCACCAGATGCAGGACTATGTGAAGGCGTTGAATAAGCTGTATCAGGAGTACGATGCACTTTATGCGAATGACTTTGATCCGATCGGCTTCGAGTGGATGAGCTGCGAGAATGCAGACATGAGCGTGGTTACATTTGTGCGCCGCGGATCCACTGCTAAGAAGCAGCTTTTGTTCCTGTGTAACTTCACGCCGGTGACAAGAGAGGATATGCTGTTCGGCGTTCCGTGTCCGGGAACCTACAAGGAGATCTTATCTTCCGATGAGGAGAGATTCGGCGGAACCGGTATTGTCAATCCGAAGGTGCTTACAGCGAAGGAGGAGCCGTGTGATGGCAGGAATTATTCGATTCGGATGACGCTTCCGCCGCTTTCCGTGACGATCTATGAGTACGATTACAAAGAGAATAAATAATCCGTAGCATGATGTCATAAAAAGGCAGAACCGGCGTTTTGCCCTCTAGGAATTGCTTCGCAATTCTCGTTGACTTAACACTACATTATGAGCATTTTCATATACCATAAATAAAACAGACAAGCTTTTCCTCTCAGAGAAGCTTGTCTGTTTTTGAATGGAAGTTTTATTTGCGAATATAATTACCGGAAACATATCCGGTTGTCACCGTATTTTTCCTGATGGAGAAGCATATCTTATACCAGGTTGTTCCTTTGACCTTTTTCGTGCCAAGCAATGGTACAAACGTGTTCTTCGGAATGCTGGTGATCAGTTTGCCGGTTGTGCCGGCTGTCTTGCGCAGATTGAGTTTTGCTGTGGTACAGCCCTGCGTGTAATAGGTCAGACCGGACTTTGCCTTTGCATAGCCGTTATACACTTTTGTCGATGTGTGATAACGGAAATGATGGAACTTGCTGCCATCACTGCGGTAGGTTACGCCGACATATTCGACAGGCATTCCTTTTTTAAGTGTCATCAGCTTTGCAGCGGTTTTGACCGGTTTTTTGTATAGGATAAAGCTTTTCTTTACAATGCCGGACTGGCTGGAAGACTTCGTGGCAGCCGTCAGTGTCGTATAACCGGAGTAGACCGTGCCGTCCGAGTTCTTATGAAATGCCCGGATCTTATAATAATATTCGTGATTTTTGGAAAGACCGCTGTTGATCCAGGTCGTTACGTCGGGGTCATTGATCTGCTTTACCTTTTTGAAGGAGCCGTTGTAGGTGTTCTTGCGGTAAATCTGATATCCATCGGCGTCCTCTACATCATTCCAGCTGAGAGTAAGCTTCTTGGCGGCAGGTTTTGCCGAAAAGTCTGTGACTTTGTCGAGGCTGTCCACATCATCCGCAGTCGGAGCCGGTGTGGCTGTGGCAATTGCTCCCGGTGTTGCACCATGGGAAAAGACCGGTGAGGAAGGGCTTCCGGTCGTATACCAGAAATTCATATCGACATTGCCGGAGATCCCGTCCACAGAACCGGAGCTGGCATACTGCCACATACTGTAATTGCCGTAGAACTGAGCGGTGGCATTGTTGACGATATTGTTATAGCGGGCAACCCAGATCTCGTATTTCTGTCCCAGTGCCTCGCCGTCCAGATTGTTATTCAGGTCGCTGACATTGGCGTAGATCATCGGCGTGTAGCCGCTCTGCTTGACATAATCGCAGAAAGCGGAACAGATTGCGGTATTGGTAGCTTTCGGAAGACCGCCGTGGCGGCTGTTGTTGTTTAACTCCCAGTCGATCACGACAGGCATGGTGATCGATGACTTGTAAGGAGCGAGTGTCGATACGACATACTGTGCCTCGGCGACTGCCTCATCGACATTGATCGCCTCGGTCCAGAAATATACGCCGAGAGGAATGCCTGCTGCGGCTGCATCCTTAATATATGTAGTAAATTTGGAATCGGTGACGAGAGAGCCGTTGGAGTAACCGCGGTAGCCCAGACGCAGAATTGCGAAATCAATGCCGGCGGCTTTCACCTTGCTCCAGTTGATCGTGCCCTGATGATAGGAAACATCGATACCGTTGTAGATACTCATGCCGTCAAAATTGGATGCGTGTGTGTAGGTCTTGCCGGTGTATGCGCTTACGGAAGAGCTGTAGCCCTTCAGACCGGAGGTGGCGGGATTCACGGAAAGAAATCCGCCGGAGCCCTGCGCATCCGCTGAGAATGTGGAAACAGCAGAGCCTGCGCCGGAAATATTCTCCTCGGCGGCAGGTTCATACTGACCGGTAAGACGCTCGTAGCCGGGATCGTTCTGATCGGCAGGAAGCGCCTGTGGTGCCGCTGTACTCTTTCCGGAAATGGATGCGGCAGCAATTCTCCCCTGTGTCTGTTCCGCAGCCCAAGCCATGCGTCCCGGTATGCAGGATAGTGACGAAAGGATCATAGATACACTTAATAGTGTACTGATCGCAAAATGTTTTCTCATAAATACCTCCTATATTAAATGCCCTGTGCCAATATGGTTAGTGTAATGTGATTGTTTGTCAAAAATGTGATTGTTTGCATAATATGATACAATCCGTGATATGATATTCAGTCGTAAAATTAAGTAGAAAAAAAGCCCCAACCCGATAGACTTCTATCAAATTAGGACCTTCAATGCGCGATCAGGGGTTCGAACCCTGGACACCCTGATTAAGAGTCAGGTGCTCTGCCAGCTGAGCTAATCGCGCTCATCATCTTTGCGACAACGAATTCATTATATACAACCCGCCGACAAAATGCAACCCTTTTTTACAAAAAAATTAAAAAAAATGTGAAATTTTCTTGAAGAAATCCGGAGGATACTTTGCAACACCATGAAATCGTGGTATACTGGGACAAATTGAAAAGTCGTTACAGAAGTAAGGTTTTATGACGATTGATGCCTGCGGTTTAAAGCCTGCGGGAGGAGAAAGGGATGGAATATTTTTATGAATAAAATAACATTCAAAAGGAGATTTTGTGGTGTACTGGCGATATTATGCTGTGTCAGTATGCTGCAGTGGCAGTCGGTTCAGAGGACACATGCACTAGGACGTGCCGGTGTATCGGTAAGCAGGCGCACCGGGACCACGGCGGAGCTTACCATGAAGAAGATGTCTGGAGTGACCGGTTATCAGGTGTTTCTTTCCACTAAGAAGAAAGGAAAGTATTCCCAGATCGGTGCAACACGCACAACCTCATTTAAAATGAGCAAATTAAAGAAAAATAAAGTATATTATGTAAAGGTTCGTGCCTATAAGACCTCCGGTTCCCGGATCGTTACCGGAAAGTATTCCTCCGTGGTAAAGATTGGCAAGTATGTTGCCGTGACAACGGCAGACAAGTATGCGGCACAGGTATTAAAGCTTGTGAATGAAGAACGCGCCAGGGAGGAGCTGGCACCACTTAAGGCGAGCACAGCACTCGACAAGGCTGCCTGTATCCGTGCGAAGGAGCTTGTGACACAGAATTCTCCGAACCGTCCGGATGGAAGAAACGGCTGCAGCGTTCTGACTGATGAGAAGATCGTATACGAATCTGCAGGAGAGAATATTGCCTCCGGCTGCAAGACGCCGAAGGATGTTGTGGAGAAGTGGATGGCAGATGCCGGACACCGTGCACAGATCATGTCGACCGATTATGCTTATATGGGGCTTGGATATTACAGCACCACAAAGGGGGACAAATACTACTGGTCACAGATTTTTACCAACTGATTTTTGAAAAAATAAAAAAATTTCAAAAAAGGGGTTGCATTTTATAAAATAATCTGTTATTATAGCAAAGTCGCTTGCGAGAGCACAGCGACATGAGCGCGATTAGCTCAGCTGGCAGAGCACCTGACTCTTAATCAGGGTGTCCAGGGTTCGAACCCCTGATCGCGCACTACTTTGAAGCATCTGATAATTATCAGGTGCTTTTTTTGTATATTCGTATATTCCTCCACTTACAAAACATTTTGCATATAAGAAGAGTGAGTGCTATACTTAATGGAGTAAATTGAACATAACCGGAGAGCAGCAGGGATACTCCGGATATTTACAGTATGGTATTGCATAATACGAAATGGAGGGTCTGGCATGATCGCACAGAAAATGATCAAGTATGTGGAAGGAAGCTCGGTTACAAGAGCGATGTTTGAGGAAGGAAAGAAGATGGCTGCCCAATACGGCGCAGAGAACGTATACGATTTCAGCCTGGGAAATCCGAGTGTGGAACCGCCGGCTGCGGTCAAGAATGCAATCTGTGAGATTCTGGAGCAGGAATCTCCATGTTATGTGCATGGATATATGAACAATTCCGGTTACGAGACAGTGCGCGAAGCCATTGCGTCCTCACTGAACAAACGCTTCGGGACATCCTTTGGCGAGAAGAACATTCTTATGACCGTTGGTGCAGCCGGGGGACTGAATGTTGTCCTCAAAACACTCCTTGACCCGGAGGATGAGGTCATCGCATTCGCACCGTATTTCGGAGAATACAACAATTACGTTGCCAACTTTGACGGCAAAATGGTTGTAGTCGCTCCGAATCCGCCGGAGTTTCAGCCGAATGTTGCGGAGTTTGAGACAAAGATCACACCGAAGACAAAGGCGGTTATCATCAACAATCCGAACAACCCGACCGGTGTTGTCTACAGCGAGGAGACGATCCGTGCGCTGGCAGCCGTTATGGAGAAGAAGCAGAAAGAATACGGCACAGCCATTTATCTGATCGCGGATGAGCCGTATCGTGAGCTTGCGTACGATGGTGTGGAGGTGCCATATCTGACGAAATATTATGACAATACGATTGTCGGCTATTCCTACAGCAAATCCTTATCCCTGCCGGGTGAGCGTATCGGTTATCTGGTGATCCCGGATGAAGTCGATGATTTTGAAAATGTGATCTGCGCCGCCAATGTAGCAAACCGTATTCTGGGCTTTGTCAATGCACCGTCTCTGATGCAGCTTGCTGTTGCAAAATGCCTGGACGAGCAGACCGATGTGGCTGCGTATGACAGAAACCGCACAATGCTGCTTAATGCACTGACACAGTACGGCTATGAGGTTGTAAAGCCGGAGGGTGCTTTTTATCTGTGGGTGAAGACACTCGAGGAGGATGACAGTGCATTTGTGGCAAGAGCAAAGGAATACAACCTGCTGGTTGTGCCGGGCAGCTCCTTTATGTGTCCGGGCTATATCCGTATCGCTTACTGCGTGGATCCGGAGATGATCAAGCGGTCACTGCCTGCCTTCGAGAAGCTTGCAAAGAGCTATGAGAACGAATAAAGCCGGCAACAGTGCACAGATAATTACGAACACAAGAAAAATTACAAAACAGTGCACAAAGAATAATTATAAAGTAGTGCATAGGAATTACAAATAACAACGATATCAGACAGAAATGAGGACGACCAATGAGTACATGGAGAGATAATTTAAGGACAATTGAACCGTATGTGCCGGGAGAGCAGCCGAACCTGCCGGACATGATCAAATTAAATACCAATGAGAATCCGTACCCGCCATCACCAAAGGTGGTTGAGGTGCTCAAAAGCTTTGACTGCGACAGTCTGCGTCTCTATCCGGATCCGAATTCACAGCTTCTGGCAGACGCCCTTGCGAAAAGATATGGTCTTGCAAGTGATCAGGTCTTTCTGGGAGTCGGTTCCGATGATGTGCTTGCGATCGCATTTATGACATTTTTCAATTCAAAGAAGCCGGTCCTTTTCCCGGACATTACTTATTCATTCTACGATGTGTGGGCAGAGCTGTTTCAGATTCCGTATGAGAGACCGGCGCTGGATGAGCATTTTGATCTGATCAGGGAGGATTATTATAAAGAAAACGGTGGTGTTGTTATTGCCAATCCGAATGCACCGACCGGTGTGCTGCAGAATATGGATTTTCTGCGTGATGTCATCGAGCATAACCGTGATGTGGTGGTCATCATTGATGAGGCATATGCGGACTTTAGCGAAAGCTCTGCGCTGGAGCTGACGAAGGAATACGACAATGTGCTGATCGTGCAGACCTACTCCAAGTCGCGTGCGCTTGCCGGCATGCGTATCGGATATGCGATGGGTAATCCGGAGCTGATCAAAGCAATGAATGATGTCCGCTATTCCTACAACAGCTATCCGATGACGAGACTTTCCGTGGCACTCGGTGTGGCAGCGCTCGAGGATGAGACCTATTTTCAGGACACTGTTGCAAAGGTGATCGAGACGAGAGAGTGGACGAAGGAGCAGTTGAAACGTCTTGGATTTTCGTTCCGGGATTCCCAGACGAACTTTATCTTTGCCGCTCATGAGAGCGTACCGGCTGTTCAAATCTTTGATGCGCTCAGAGAAAAACATATCTTCGTGCGTCATTTCAGCCAGAAACGGATCGACAATTATCTCCGGATCTCCATCGGTACGAGAGAAGAGATGGAGCGTTTTATTGAGGAGACAGAGAAGATCGTAGCAAATGCCGGCAAGTAAAAGAGGCTGTTTAAAGCGATACGAGGAACGTAAAAATGTCTTACCGTAACGGCGGTTAATCCGGATCAATGGCGATCACGGCAGAGGAGTGAAAGCAGTCCGTATCATGCGAAAAGCTGCAGTTTCCACCGTGTGTATCGCAGATATGACGAATACTGCGGAGACCATAACCTGTATGAGACACTTTTGTCGACAGGTAATGGTCTCTTTTTTTGTTGACATTTCCGTCAAAGCCGTTGTCGATCGTGATGACAAGCATGTTGCCGTGAACAGCAAGGCGGACCGTAATGCTTCGGTTGCCGGGCAGGGCGTGGTCTGCTGCGGTATAGGCATTTTCCAGAAGATTGCCGAGCAGCGTGGCAAGCTCCGAATCGGAGAGACCGGTGGATGGAATCGGTGTGGCGGAAATGTCCATCCGGATCTCATTTTCCTGACAAAGCCGGCGGTAATGATGCAGGAGCATGTTCACGACCGGAAGATTGGAATACGACGGAGTGGCAAGATGGTCGATCTGACGGATGTGGTCGGACAGATATTCGACGAGTCCCTGTGTGTTTCCGGCCATTGCATAGCCCTGCAGAACGATGAGATGCTGGCGGAAATCGTGCCGCATCCGTCTTGTTTCTTCGGTATTTTTGATCATATTCTGATAATACGTCTGCTGCAGTTCGAGCTGGCGGGTTGTCTCCTCCAGCTGCTTCTGCGCTTCAAACCGCTTCTTCTCTCTGGCGAAAATCTGAAAGAATATAAAATAGATCATAAACGTACACAGGATCAAAGCGATGTAAAGATACAGGATGGTCCGGTTGTAAATTCTTCCGTCAGACATCGGGAAAAATTCAAATATCAGTATCAGAAAGAGAACAAGTGCGAGCTGACAGAGCTGGCGGTATTCTTTTGGATCCAGAAAATCGCAGAGCGGAATAAATTTGTGGTGCAGGAGAAATAACAGCGGCGGGATAAACAACAGCGTACACAAAAGGATCATCGGGATTGAGACATTGTCGTAAGGCAGCCCGTCCGCCGTCATGTGTCTGGAAAGATGGGAGCAGATGATGTTGTTAAATGAATTTATGACAAATGCTGCGGTCAGCGCAAACAGAAAAACAAACAGCTTCTTGGAGAAGATACCGCGAGTCAGATAAATATACATCAAAAGACAGGGGATCATCGTTGCCATAAAAAGCAGATTGGCAGCGAAAAAGAGATCCTTCTGTGGAATGATCGAATATTTGTACAGGAGTATGCATAGAGTAGAAAAGATTGTGCTAAGCAGCAGGGTTCCGCCACTCAGAATCAGATAGGTCTGTCTGCTGCGAAAACGGTAATGATCCCGGAAGGCGTAGATGCAGAGCAGTCCGAAGGGGAAGCTCTGGAGAAAGTATCCCACCAGAAGACGTATCAATAAAAGCATAACTACCTCCCTTCTGCAGCACTTGCAGTCTGTAAAATCAGAAAAAGCATTCCGGCCTGCAGCCTTTTTGAGCTTACCTTTCTGTCAGCGCAGTCATCCGCGTTCCCGCGTGATCCGGCAAAGATAGTCCTGATACTGCTTTTTCAGTTCGTTGCGCTTCTTGCGGGACAGCATGATCTCCAGATCATTATCGAGGATCAGATGATCATAATAAAACGCACGGATATGCGGCATGGACACAATAAAGCTGCGATGTGGCTGCAGGAAACGGTCATCCAGCTTTTCGTTTAGTGCCTGCAGCGGATCGTAGGTGGAGATCGTCTCACGCTCTGTGTGGATCAGCGTGCGTTTATGAAAAGACTCCAGATAAATGATCGATGCCATTGGGATGGAGATCAGACCGGAAGCTGCATGGAGCTGAAGCTGCGGGGAGAGCCTTTGATGTTCCATACAGCGATCCAGCGCCTCGAACACATCCTTACGGTCAAGGGGCTTGATCAGATAATGTGTCGCCTTGAGTCGAAAGGCGTCAATGGCAAACTCGCGGCTGGTGCTGATCACGATCACATAGCGGGGACGGAAGCGCGGCGGAATGCTTTGGAGCATATCGATGCCGGACAGATCTTCCATATAGATATC
>UMFD01008354.1_pt1 | contig 17036 bp, 8 predicted proteins | sample 1964901 | NCBI WGS metagenome assembly UMFD01 (sample SAMEA4836035, study PRJEB28245) | human gut metagenome | biome: gut microbiome; material: fecal sample | place: Denmark | collected 2008 | reverse complement strand
TTTTTCTCATATACAATCCCCACGACTACCTTTCAAACTACAAATTACAATTTCTACTTCTTCACTCCCATATCATCCTCTTTAAACTGTTCAAATGTTCTCATCTGATAAGTAGAATTTGTAAATGAGCATCCGCGGTACATGCAATCCACTACATAATTAATCTCTTTATATTCATCTTTATAATCTGAATCAACGAAATTAATCTGCATCACGTAATCTTTTTTGCCATCACTTGTGATCAGTACATATTGGCATTTTGTTTTTGCGCTGTCTAAGTATCCCATGACGATCATGCTTGATTTTCCTTGGTATAATTTTGGAGTTTTGCCACCTTGTGGATATGTGAATGTAACTTTCTTGATAGCTTTCTTCTTTTGTTTGTATAATTTCTGGACGCTTTTTACTGCGTTACCTGATCTGGCTTTTTGTGATGAGATGACTGCTTTTACTTCGTAGTCGTCGTCCTTATCGCTGTTTGCGTATTCTAAAGTGTATTGGTTTCCTGCATCATTTACATAACTGCGGTTAAATAAATATTTTGGGTAAGCGAATTCAAATGAATTGTCATCACTGCTTACATATTCATAATCGTCAGCGTCTGTACATGCAGATAAATCCATACTTTCATTGTCTGTATAGGATAATGCCTGGGATTTATCTGTGTCACTGTTGTTTTCGGTATCCCCATCTGCTACATCTTCTCCGCTGTTATCGCTGCTTTTTTTGTTTTCCGTTGTTTTTGCTGTCGTTTTATCTTCTGTTGTTGCTGTTACTTCTTTTTTGTCTCCAGAGTTAAAATACTGAAATGCAAATACTACAGCTATAACGACGATTACACATGCCAGAATAATGATCCAGTTCTTTGATGATAATTTTCCTGCATGATTTGGTTGTTTTGTTTCATTCTGAGGTTCTGTGTACAGCTGTTCTGGCTGTTTTGGCTGTTGTGGTGGTACTACTAATTTCGCACCGCAGTTTGCACAGAATCTTGCATCGTCTTTATTTTTTGTTCCACATTTTTTACAATACATATAGATTCTCCTTAATCATTTTTTGTTCCGCAATAAATACAGAATATCGCATCTTCTTCTAAAAGTTCTCCACAATTTTTACAGTGTTTTGGTGCTGGTTGCGCTGGCTGTATTTCCTGCTCTGGTTCTGATACTTTTGTGCCGCAGCTTCTGCAGAATCTGTCTCCTTCATGTAACAGGCTTCCGCAATTTGGGCAGACATTCTCATCTTGTTCTTCCTCTTCTTCTGGCAGTTTGCATCCACATTCCCCACAAAATAAACTGTCTTTTGCATTCTTTGTTCCGCACTGTGGACATATTTTCGGATCTTCCAGTGTAAGATCTAGAATCTGCTGATCCATCTGATTGATTTCCTGATACTGGACTTTGATTTCCTGACATAATTCAGAAAAGTCTTTCTCTGGATCTTTTGCATATTTCACATAATATGCTTCTCCGAGCTTTGTAAAATTTTCCTGTATTTCTTTTTCTTTGGCTGTAATCTGGTCTTTTATTGCGTTGACTAATTCCTCTGCATTCTCAATGTTGTCTGGCATTGGCATCTGGCTGGTCCCCCTTATATATTTTTAATTCTTTTAAAGTCAGTATAGCATTTCTTTTTTTTCCTTTCAATTATTGCTGGTGCATAAAACAGAAAAAGAACAGCTGGTCTTATCAACCGCTGTCCTTTTCCTAATAGCTTAAATCTAACAGCCTATTTATTTTTGATTATTTAATCTTAATCGTGATGGTTGCTTTCTTGCCAGTTCCATCTGTTGCCGCTGCTGTAATCTTCACGGACTTTTTCTTGCCAGCCTTTAATGCCTTTACTTTTCCTGAAGATGAAACAGTTGCATATTTGGTATTGCTGCTTGTCCATTTCAATTTCTTATTGGCACCTTTTGTGGCAGTTACTTTTGCTTTGAGACTTAATGTCTTGCCTGCGTTAACTGTCTTTTTGCCAGTGATCTTGATCTTCTTCACTTCACCTTTGGCGATCTTGATCTTGATAGAGGCCTTCTTCTTGCTTCCATCTTTGGCTGTTGCTGTGATCGTTACCGTCTTTCCTCCGGCTTTCTTATTGACTGCCACAGTTCCATTCTTATCTACCGTTGCATATTTGCTGTTGCTTGTAGACCATGTCACTGCTTTGTTCGCTGCTTTGGCTGGTGTAACGGTCGCTTTTAATTTAATCTTCTTGCCTGGTGCAACATTCGTTGTTGGAGATTGTATTGTAATCTTTGTTACTTTTATTACCTGTGGTTTTGGTTTCTCCGTTGTTGGCTGTTGTGGCTTCTCTGTTGTTGGCTCATCTGGTTTTGGTGGCTGTGGTTCTTCTTTCTTTTCAACCGTAACTGTAATGGTTCTTGCAGATTCTTTATCGCTATTGTAAATAGATACTTTTGTTGTCCCTGCTGCTTTTCCTGTAATAACCAGAGTTCCATCTTTGATCTGTGCATCGGCAATACTGCTGTCGGCAGCTTCTGCTTTCGCATCTGCTGACAGAATTCCTTTTGGTGTAATATCCTGTGTCTTGGTTTCTCCTTCTGTCATGGATACATCTTTAAGACTTAATAATGCTAACTGATCACTTTCCTTAATGCTGTTGTCTTGCAGATTTACATCTGTAAGCTTTGTTAATCCTTTCAATGCATCAATATTAGTTACAGATGTTGATCTCAATGTAAGGCTTGTCAGATTTGTAAGGTTTGCTAATAAACTGATATCTTTCAACTGGGCATCGTTTACAAACTCTACTTTCTTACAATTCACAGCCTTGTCAATACCTGTCAGATCTGAAAGTGTCTCACTGTCTTTCACAATGATATCGTCTACATTCTGAATCTCTTCTGTTGAGATCATTCCATCCAAATTCGTATCCGCAGATTTGCCATTGCTCATCATTCCTTTGTACAGATCATAGTCTTTGATAACGACTGCATTCTTGTCTGCCGCACTTACTGTAAATGTTGTTTCTTCAACATTTTTTATTTCTCCATTCTTTAGTGTGATCTCGGCACTTACTTTTACAGTTCCTTCTTCTTTTGCCTGAGGTGTGTAAGTTCCATCCGCATTCTGAATCATGGATAGAATGCCGTCTTTGCTGTAATTATATTTTACAGACTCAATATCGCTGGCTTTTACATTTGCAAATTCGTATTGTTTAAATACTCCCAGTTTTGTTGTCTTGGATGCATCAGCAAATTCCACTTTCTTTTCCGGTTCTTGTTCTGTCACATTGATATTGATTGTCTTTGTTTCAGAACCCATCTGAATTGTCAGTGTTGTTGTTCCTTTATTCTTTGCTTTTATCTCAATATAAGAATTCAGGATATCTTCTTCATCTACTGCATCTTCACCTTCTGGTGTTACAATCTTAGCTTCTGCAATGTTGCTGTCTGCAACTGTTACTTTATCTGTTTCTTTTAATAATCCAGCTGGTTTGACAGCTTTTGTTTCTGTCTGTCCGACAGTTAAAGAAATACTATCTGTGCTGATCAGTTCCTTGCGTACACTATTTGGTGCATTGGCTGGTAATGTGATCTTCTCAAACTGAGATTTGTGGTCGATCAATGGTTTGAAATCTGTGATCAGTTCGTCATTCTCAAGATTGATCTCTTTTAATTTCGGCATGTCATTTACAAATGATAAGTCTGTGATTCCTTTGTTATCTGACAGATCAATGCTCTCGCAATTAACTGCTTTCTTTAGATAACTTAAATCACTGTCACTGATCCTACTGTAATGTCCTTCGATTTTTACTGCCTTTTTGATCTCATCTGTATCAATTCGATAATCTTTCTTGCCACTGATACTTCCGTCAACGGACTTGCCATTTGCATCTTTCAGTGTTGTAAAGATCCTATAACTTGCGATTGGCACGATATTATCTGGTGCTTCTGTTACTGTGACTTTTTGCTGTGTTTTATATTCTTTTTTATTTGTGCCTGTAAAATATGCATCTAATACCGCTGTTCCTGTTGTCTTTGGTTCATAATGAAGCATATTGTCATCATCTACATCAATAGTTCTGATAATGTCATAATCTGCATCTCCTGCTGGATAAATTGTATAGTCTCCATTCATGTAATCTAGGTTTTCCGCATTCTTTAATTCAATCAGTGAAAAATCACCAATAGAAATCGTTACCTGATCTGATTTGAATCCAGGGTTTTGTTCATTCTCTTTTACGACACTGACTGGAATTGTCTTGTATGTTACGCCATTATTCTTAAATAACAGATTCGCTGTTGTTCCTGCGGAACCTGATTTGGCATACAGTTCAACATTTGTTCCCTCCTGATAAACTGTGATTCCATCCACATCACGATCCAGCACAACTTCATCACTGGATCTTAGAATTCCAACTGGCCGAATTAACTGGCATCGTTCATATGAATTGTATTCGTTGGTAAATAAACGTTCATTTTCTTCTAAAACAATCTTATCTGTTCTGATCAGGCTTAGACGATCTTCTGCCGAAATATCGTCATTGTCTGGAAGGTATAAAGCATCTAGCTTATCTAAACCTTTCAGTACACTTACATCGTTAAATCTAGTATCTCGAAGGCTAAGATATTCAAGATCTTTTAATTGTGCTAATACTGAAAAATCAGTGATATTTTCGGAATAACTTAACCCCAGCTTCTTCAAATTCTTTAACTCTTTAAGACCGCTGATATCTTTTATTGTACTATCATACAGCTCCAGACTTTCCAGTTTTGCTAATTGATTAATTCCATCCAAATTTGCAGGTTCTGCTCTCCTTAATTCCAGTGATGTCAGATTCTTTAGATTCTTTAATGCAGAGAAATCTTTTACTTTTTGTGTCTGCTGTGTCATCGTAAATTTCTGAAGATTCTCAATTTTATTCTCATCTGACGTAAATTGATTAAATTCATCTTGTGAAATATCAAGCATGTATAATTCTAATCTATTTATTTTTGTAAGTTTGGATAATAGAGTTTCTATGTCAGAATATTTTAAATCATCATAATTCTCTATTGTTAATTCCTCACAATTAACCGCCTGATCTAATCCTGAAAGATTATCTTCTATAGATTCAGCATCCGTATCATCTAAATAAATCTTTTTAATCTTCTTGATATCATCCTCTGTAATCTTATAGTCAGTATCTTTGATATCGTTATATTCATATAATCTGTCATATGTGTTCACTGTCTTGATCGGTACAAGTTTTTGGTTTCCATCTGCTTTTTTAACTGTAACTGTTATTGTATCTTTATAGATCGTTCCATCACTCTTCTTAAATGTACCTTCAATCTGTGTTGTACCCTCATTCTTTGGTTCATAGTGATATTCCCCTCCATTATAAGTTTCGGCAATATTTACTATGTTCTTATTTTTTGAAGATAAAGTTACCTGATTTATTGAAGATGCATTTTTATATTTGACTTCACTTAGATTACCAATGTATAAATCTTCTGCTTCTTTTGCAAATCCTGGTGCTTTTGCACTTGCTTTCTTGATCTCAACTGGTATCTCAACTTTCTGATCTGCAGCTTTTTTATTTGTGATGATCAGAGTGCATGTTTTAGATCCTTCTGATTCTCGTGCATCGATATTGATCTTTCCATTTCCTTTATTCGTTACTTTAATGGAATCATCGCCTTCTATCGTGCATACATCGCTTTTATCGAGAATCTTAGCTGGTTTTATTGTTACTTCTTTCTGCGCTCCTGCTTCAACCGTTGTCTTCTCGTCATTTTTTATAAAGCTTAATCTGTCTGCTGCTGATACTTTACTTCCTTTTAAGTATAGAGTTGTCAGCTGATCTTTGACATTTTCTAAAGCTGAAATATCACTTACTCCTGTATAGGACAGATCTACTGTTTTTAATTTTGTTAATTTGCTAAGCTGGCTGATGTCTTTTAAATTTCTGCAATTGGACAGATTGATCCATGTACATTCTGTTGCATACTCAACCCCAGAAAGATTTGTAAAATCTCCATTCCTTCTTTCAATTGTCTTAATCTTATCAGTGTCTGTTTTCTTGATACAGTCTGTCTTATCTCGGTCATCCCAGTCACATATCATTGCCTGATATAATTCATAATCTGTAACTGGAACAATACTGTCATCTGTTCCAACATTGACTGTTATCGTATCACTGTAAGTCATTCCATCTGCTTTAAATGACATCGTAATGTTGGCTGTTCCTTTGGATTTTGGCTCTAGATAATAATGAATTTCGTCTTCTTCCGTTTCATAATTATAGCGTTCTTCTGCATGGATAGTTACAACATCTGGATTATCAGATTCTGGATCTTCCACAACTTTCGCATTGTCCATGTTCTTTAGACTGATCTCACTGAATCTTCCGATACTTGCATCCATGGTTTCTTTTGCAAATCCTGGTGCATTTTTATCTTTTTCTATTACATTAACATCAATGGTTTTTGTTGCTCCACTTTCTGTTGTGATCGTCAGGGTTGTCTTCTTACCAGCCTGTCCTTTTTTCGCACTGATAACTAATGTTTTGTCATCACTTTCATTATATTCCGTGTCTGCTTCAGCAACCTCTGTGTCTGCAATCTCTGCTGTATCAGTTTCTTCAAATAAGCCTGCTGGACGTATTACTTTCTCTGTTTTACCTCCCTCACATACTGTGACTGGTTCTGATGAGATCAGATCAAGACGGTCTTTATCTTCAATCTGTGTATCTTGAATATTCAGATAATCTAGCTGGTCTTTTAAAGTTTTTAAAGTATCTGTTTCGCTGATTCCTGTGCCTGCAAGATTCAGCTTTTTCAGCTTTTTAAGATTCTTAAGTTGTTTAATATCTGTAATATTATCGTTATATGGTAAATTTAAATCTTCACAATTTTCTGCTTGGCTGATCCAATCTAAATCTTCATTTGTTATATTATCACTATTAAGATTTATATAAGTTTTCTCTTTTAGTGCTTCCCATGTAATATATGACTCATCATTTTCTCTTAAAGAAGAATACGCATTATATGATTTGATTGGAACTATATCATCTGCTGCTTCATCAATCGAAGCTTTGATCTCATCTCTATATTTTGTCCCATCTTCTGTTATAAAGATTCCTGTAACTGTAGCTTCTCCTTTACCTTGTGGCTCATATACATAAATTTCTCTACTATCCTGATCTTCATCACTCCAACGCCATGCTGTATTCAATTTTAAAACAGCTTCATCATCAGATGTTAGCTTCACTTCTTTTACTTTTGATAAATTGTTGATTCCGACTTCTCCAAAACATCCTACACTTGATTTGTATTCGGATGTTTTAAAACTTGGAATATCACCTTTATTCTCTACAACTGTGACTTCGATTTCTTTTTTGTAATCTTCATTCTCAATCGTGATCGTTGCTTTCTGACCTGCTTTGCCTTCTCCTGCTTTGTAATACCATTTACTCATTCCGTCAGAATCTTTATACTGCTTTACACTTACAACTGATGGATCACTTGATGTTACAGTGTCCACGGATGAAACAAGTCCTGCCGGTTGTGAAATATCAGAAATTTCTGTTCCTTCCTGAATCTCTGCCTTTGTTGATCTGATCAGGGATAATCTGTCTTCCGCACTTACTTTTGAATCATCTAAATTGATATATTCTAAGTTCGGAAGATCTTTTAGTACACTGACATTGGATACATTTGTATTATTTAAAGTTAATTTCTTTAACTTTGTAAGATATCCCAAGTTTGAAATATCATCCAGATTATAACTGTATGATATATTCAGTTCTTCACAGTTTGTTGCATACTCTATTCCACCAATATTATCGACACCAGTTATATTTAACTCCTTCAGATCTTTCATCTGTTCTTTCGTAATAAATGTAGTAGATCTATCGACCCCTAATTTCTCTTTTATATCATTAAACAAATTATTATCTGTAATTGGTGCAATATCTTCATCGTTGGATACTACTTCCAAAGTTACTGGATCAAGTGGGATGTCTTTTATTATATCACCTTCAATTTTCTTAATATGTGGTATTACTTCCACACGTCCTGTCTTCTTTGGAACGATCATATAACTCGGAGCATCAGTCTCATCATCCGTTACAGTGTATATTTCCAAGTATTCATTATAGTTTCCTACAAAATATATATCGAAAAATTCTTCTGGATCAATTCCTTGCAAATGATATGTATTAAAAGTTCCAATTTTTAATACAAAAGAATTCTCATCAAGTGTTATACCACTTTCTTTTGCATCCGTTGACTTGACAGATCTTTTTACAGACTTTGTCTGTGTTGTCCCTTGTTTACTGCTTGCAAATGTTGTGATCCCATTCGCTGGAATCATAGCTAAACTTAACATGCATGCAAATATTTTCTTTAAATTTCTGCTGCATGTCCGCTTGTGCGGTTTTTCATTCTTCCCCATATTTTTTTACCTCCCGTATGAAAAATCGTGCCAACTAGTTGCTATACTTTCTTAATTATACTATTGTTTTAATATTAATACAATAAATTTGTTCACATTTTTAGTTGCATGGGACTTTCCTATAAATTAAAAAAACATTATAAATGGCAGCCAATCTGGATCCCATATCTTCCAGACTGACTGCCATCTATAATGTTCATCAAAGTTTTAAATTATTTAATTATATATTCTCTAATGCTGTGGTACTCCATTAGGTTCTAATGTTCCTCCAACCTGTTTCTTCATTCTGAAGCGGTAGAAGATAATTGTTGCTAATGTAGACACAACTAAGATTCCAACGAATACTGCGACATCACCGCCGATCTGTCCATCCATGGATAATGTATGACGGAATGCGTGTACTGTATAGCTGAATGGCATGTATTTGTGTAATACTGTGTAGAAGTGTGGTGCCATATCCAGTGGATATGTTCCTCCTGCTGCACCTAACTGTACGACCATGAATACTAACATGACGAAACTTCCAACACGGTTTAATAACATCTCACCAAAGCAGATCAATGACATAAATGCCATAGATGCCAGGATTGCCATTCCAAATGTCTTTCCAACATAGTGTGGTTCCATTCCATTGATTCCAATTAAAACGGCTACCATGATCACTGCCTGAACAATTGATACTGCTGCCATGACTGTGACTTTGCTCAGCCACCACTGAAGTCCACTCTTGACTTCTTCGTTTTTCTCCATTAAAGGATACATTAATGTAAATGCCATACATGCTACAAATAATCCAACGGACATCATATAAGGTGCCATTGCGTGACCATTGTTATCAACATGTGAGTATTCTACATTCTTTGCTTTTACTGGTGCTGCAAACATCTTGTTTGTTTTGTTTGTAGCTTTGATATCATTTACCTGATCTGCTCCTTTTTGTAAGGAATCTTTTAATGTCTTGCTTCCATCCTGAAGTGTTGCGATTCCATTTCCAAGAGTTGTAGATCCTGCTGCAAGCTGGCTTGATCCGCTTGCGATCTGTCCGGCTCCAGATGCTAACTGTCCGGCTCCGCTGTTTAATGTATTATTGTTTGCAACTAAAGTTGCTGTTCCTGATTTCAGTGTTTTTGTTCCATTGTAAAGCTGTGTTGTTCCTGACATAAATGTTGGGAGTTTTGAGCTTACCTGGTTAATTCCACTGTTTAATTGTGTTGCTCCGCTGTTTAATGCTTTGGAATTATTCTTTAAGGTTGTAAGTCCTGTATTTAAACTGCTTACTCCTGCTGTGTAATTTGCAATTCCAATCTTTAACTGTCCTGTACCTGTGCTAAGTCCAGATTCTAATGTTGTAAGTCCTGCATCTACCTGTGAAGAACCACTCTTTAACGCTGTTAATGCCTGAATCATTCCCATTGTTTCTGGAGTTGTTCCCTGCTGGTCTAATCCTGTTTTCACAGTTTTTAATCCTGAATACATTGAAGTTACTGCCTGTGAACCTTTTGGCAATACTTTCTCCGAATTAGATGCTAACGCTGATACCTGCTGTTTTACTGCTGCTAATGTTTCATCTGAAGACGCTGACTGTGTACTTACTTTTGTTGTTGTAGTCGCTTTTGCCTGAGATGCCTTCTGTGCATTTGTATATGTTTCATCTACATTTTCTTCCACATCAGATGCTGCACTTTCAACTTCACCGATCTCTGATAAAAGCTGTTCTTTTTCTTCATCGGATAACTTGCTTAATACAGAAGAGTTCTTTAATTTACTTACTTTACTCTGTAATGTGTTAACTTTTTCTTTTGCAGTTGCTGCACTTTCTGCTGCTTTTTTACTGTCTGTATTATCTACTGTTGTTGTTGTAGTTTTTGTTGACTGTGTTGTTGCTGCACTTCCATTTAATGATTTGTTTAACTGCTGAATGCCGTCATTTAACTGAGTCATTCCAGCACTTAACTGCTGAATATCTGTTGATTCTGGAAGCTGTTGTCCAATCAGTGCTGAGGACTGTTTCGCTGCTGTTAATACACTGTCAATTCCAGTTGTTAAAGATCCTGTTCCTTCTTTTAACTGTGCAGTTCCACTTTTGATTCCTTCTGATAACTGGTCTACTCCTGATGTTAATGCTGTATTATTCGCAACCAGCTGTTTGCTTCCAGCCTGTGCTGTGCTGACACCATTTGTATACTGTGAAATTCCTAATTTTAATGATTTGGAACCAGTTGATAACTGAGTTGCTCCAGTCTGTAATGCTGCAACACCATTTTTCAGTGTCTTTGTTCCTGATTTTAATGATTTTGCTCCGCTGTCAACTTTGGCTACACCTGCTGTATATGATTTTAATCCTACAGAAAGTGATTTTGCTCCATTCTGGAATGTTAAAGTGCTGGATGCAAGTTTCTTTAAGTTCTGCTCAATTGTGTCATTTCCAGCTTTCAGTTTCTTTGCTCCGCTTTCAATCTTTCCTGATCCATCGGCTGCTTCCTGGAATCCAGATCCTGCCGTCTTGATCTGAGCAAATACGGTTTTTACATAAGTTTCTGTTACTTTTTCTCTGACTGACTTTTCAATCTTCGCCATGGCACTGTCATCCATCTTGGATGCTACATAGTTTGTACCTGGGTTTGTCTTATATGTCAGTTTCATCTGTTTTGGATTCTTATCCATTAATGTTGTTGCGTTCTTTGAGAAGTTTTCTGGAATGGAAATGATCATATAGTATTTTCCACTCTTTAATCCTGCTTCTGCTTTCTTGTCGCTGACAAAATGGAAATCTAGTGATCCTGAATCTTTCAGATTCCTGACCAGATCGTCACCGACTTGTAATGTTTTACCCTCGTAAGTTACCTTTTTATCGTGATTTACCACTGCTACTGGTAATTGGTCTGCATCTCCATATGGATCCCACATAGATCCTAAGAATACAGATGTATAAATTGCAGGAATCGTAATGATCGCGATCAAAATGATAATCATCCAGGGGTTTTTTAAAATTTTCTGCCATTCTCGTTTTAACATGATCACAGCTGCTCCTTCCTTGCATTATTGTTATTATAAAAGAGGTTTTTGTCTCCTTAAATCATTGGTTATTATATTCACTTTCTTGATAAAAGTCAATCATTTATTGAACAGTGGTCATTTTTATTTTTTGTACAATCGGTCATTTTTTTGCTAAAAAGGCAAAAAAACAGACTTCCTTTATTCATCTGTTATAAAAGAAGCCTGTTCTCAATGTTATTTACTTTCTTTCTTAATGTAAATCGGACGTTTCTTTGTCTCTAAATATGTCTTAGATAAATACATTCCTACAACTCCGATTCCCAATAACTGAATTCCACTTAAAAAGCTGATGACACAGATCAATGAAGGCCATCCTGCAACCGGATCTCCAAATGCTGCTGCTCTTATGACAACAAACAACAGGAATAAAAATGCGATAATACACACGATCACACCGATCAATGATACGATCGTAAGTGGTACTGTGGAGAATGCAATGATTCCTTCCAGTGCATATCTGAATAATTTCCAGAAAGACCATTTTGTCTCTCCTGCTGCACGTTCTACATTCTCAAACTCGAGCCATTTTGTTTTAAATCCTACCCATCCAAAAATACCTTTTGTAAATCGGTTATATTCTGGCATGGAGAGAATCGCATCAACCATATCTCTCTTCATCATACGGAAATCTCTGGCTCCATCTACGATATCTGCATCAGAGATCCTATTGATCAAACCATAAAAACGTCTTGCAAAAAATGAACGGATCGGTGGTTCTCCCTTTCTTGTGACACGTCTTGTTGCCACACTGTCATATCCTTCTTCCTCGATGCATCGGATCATCTCTGGAATCAAATGAGGCGGATCCTGAAGATCAACGTCCATTGTCACAACATACTCACCTTTGGCATGTTCAAATCCTGCATACATCGCAGCTTCTTTTCCAAAGTTTCTGGAAAATGATACATAATGTATGCATTCGTCTTGTTCGCTTAATTTCTTTATAACTTCTAATGTCTTATCCTTGCTTCCATCATCAATAAAGATAATCTCAAAGTCAATTTTTCCTTCTTCTTGTTTTCGTACTTTCTGCATCTCCTCGTAGTAAATTGGAATTACTTCTTCCTCATTAAAACAAGGTACAATGCAACTGCATAACTTACTCATATGTTATCCTACCTTTTATCGTATATATCTTTCACTTACTTAGATAGTATATCACTTCCTTTTGATTTTGTCTTTACTTAGTTTTTATCTATGATTTTTTAAATAATTCTGCTATGATAATATTGTTTTTATTTCGTCGATCATATTTATTATCTTTTATAGAAAGGAACGATACAACAAATCATGATTCAAGATATTTACCCACATAAGTTAAACAATCAATATAACCCAGAGAAAAAGCCTGATGCAGACAGCATTATTTTATATTTTACAAAGGATGGGCTTCTTCACCGTCTGTTAAAGAAATCGGATCTGGAAGAAATGGGGCAGGAGGACTTATTTTCGCCTGCTGAAATGATCTATACTGGAGATGGAACAAAGCTTGCGAGACCTGCTCTTTTAAATGAAGAAAATCTGTTTTTATCTTTTCCGAGATTCAGTGATTTCGTAAATGATGCAAATGTCAATGAAGATACTCTGACATATCTTTTCTCTGTAGATGATGATGATTACTTCTTATTAAATGAGTCACCCGAAGAAATTCCGGAAGATTACAACTTCTGCACGGTGCGTGATCTCCGTAATCTGCAGATTGGGCCAAAATACCGTACTTTTGCCGCAATTACCGGACTGCATCTATATAACTGGTATCGTACCAATCGTTTCTGTGGCTGTTGCGGACACAAGACAATCCATTCTTCAACGGAACGTGCCTTAAAATGTCCTTCCTGCGGTCATTTGATCTACCCACGAATCATACCTGCAGTCATTGTCGGGGTTAAAAATGGTGATAAACTTCTTCTTACAAAATACCGCAAGGGATTTACTCCATTTGCCCTGATCGCTGGATTTACAGAGATTGGTGAAACTCTGGAAGAGACTGTTGCCCGTGAGGTTATGGAAGAAGCCGGGCTTCATGTAAAAAATATTCAGTATTACAAATCCCAGCCTTGGGGTGTTGTCGATGATCTGCTTGCCGGATTTTATTGTGAAGTTGATGGAGACACCCAAATCCATATGGACGCATCAGAGCTGAAACTTGCAGAATGGAAAACTCGTGATGAAATCGAATTACAGCCAAATGATTTTAGTCTGACAAATGAGATGATGCGTGAATTTAAGGAAGGAAGAATTTAAAGTCTTCTGTATCACAATTTGACAAATTCCGCATCTATGCTATAATCAGTTCTTAGTGCTCTCCTTTCCAAAGATACCATTTTCTGGTATAATTAAGAGTAATAGGGAGATGCCATATAAACCACAAGGCATACGAAAGGAGTTTCTTATGAGAGATGCTTTACGGGATGAGATGATCAAGAAGATATGTGTCCGAGACACAGACAATATACTGGATGTCGGTTGCGGTGATGGTACTTTTTTACATGAGCTGACACGCTGGAAAGACGTTGAGGGATATGGTATTGATGAATCTGAAGATAAGATTCTTGCTGCAAAGTCAAACTGGCCGGAACTTCATTTTGAGACAGGCTACAGTGATTTTCTTTCTTTTGACGATAACAGTTTCCGTGTGATCACAGTATGTGATGATTTCCACACATTTAAAGATCCACAGAAGTTCGTCGATGAGGCATTTCGTGTTTTAGTTCCTGGTGGAAGACTTTACATTGGTGAGTCTGCTCTGCCTGAAGCTTTACGAATTGTGTCTAATATTCCATCCTATCTAACTTCCGGTGACAACCGCAGACACTCTACTTATGAGACTTTAGAATATTTCAAGAATGCAGGACTTACCAAATTCCGGGTATATAAGAAGAAACGTTTGCTTCTTGTCTCTGCAAAAAAACCTTTATCATAGAATACATAATTTTAAGATGGAGCCGATACAATCTGTATCAGCTCCATTTTTTTCTTATGCTTCAAACAACCATCCTAGATATTTCTCTTTTGTGATTTTCTCAACTGCTTTTCTTCCTAAAAGTTTCTCCATCTTTTTTCTTGCTGTATTGTTGATCCTTACCTTGTCATCTTTTGTTACGCAAAGATCCGGGAACATGACACACCACCAATTGTGGCCTTTGGCTTCTCCGAGATCTATTCTTAATGCATCGTAGATACCTTCTGGAAATGTATATTGTCCATAACTTTTCTCTGGGAATTTTTCCTGTACAAAATGTACGGTTACCTTTTGTTTTACTCCCTCTTTCTTTAATATTTCCTGTGCTGTATTTTTTATTCTGTTTTTTTGTATTTTTAAAATATAAAATGCTTCCTCTTTTGTATCTGCTCCGTCCATCATCTGACTGACTTTACCGATCACGGCATCTCTTACTTTCAATTTACATGCCTGGTCAAACCTGCTGTCACTGTTGGCTCTGACATGAAAACGGATCAGATTGTTTTTTAAATTCTGCTGTATTTTATGAGAAGTATATCTTTGCCATATCATGATGCTTCCAGCAATTATGATAAAGAAAAGACATCCTCTGATCATGTTCTTTTTACTTATACTCTTTTCATTCATCTTCTTTTTGTTCATGTTCAAAGGATGCCCTGTTTATTCATTTCTATTCATAAATTATTTTTACATGTCCAATTGATAATTGTCTGAAATTTTATACAAAGATATCTGTATTTTCATAAAATTCAGGGTTGACGAATCCGATTCATTATAGTAACCTAATACCCATGAGGTCATATGACTGACGGAGCACGTGGAATCAACCACATGGGAGTATGATCATTAATCGCCGGCCGTCTGGGCAATCTTGTCTGGACGTGCGGCGTTTTTTAGTTTGTTACTACATTTTAGACAGAACGAAACATCTGTCAGCCCTAAAAAATCACTCAATTTTTCTCTTTTTAAATTTTTCACTTTACACGCTCCACCGTCCAGATTTATATTTGTAATCAAAAAAGAATCCTGTTATTTTTCAGGATTCTTTTTTATACTCTTTTTGAAGTCTATACTGTTTTTTAATTTATACTCTTTTTATCACTTAGAATAAACAACACATTCATATGGTTTCATTTTTAATGTATTTCCGATCACTGTTGTCTGCTCATAATTGACAAATACAACATTTTCATAATCTTCTAACAATTCGATATCTTTTTCTTCTGAACTGAAATTACAGATCAATACAAGTTTCTGCTCTTTATAAGATCTGCTGTATGAAAAAATGTGATCCTTTTTCTCATACATCGGTTTCAAATCACCATACGTTAAAATTTCATTGTATTCTTCTGACTTGCGAAATGCGATCAGCCGCTTATAAAAATTCAAAATGGATCCATATTCTTTTTCTTCATCCGCAACATTGACCATTTTATAATTTTCATTCACTGGCATCCAAGGTTTCCCCTTTGAAAATCCTGCATTATCTTCAGAACTCCATTGCATTGGTGTTCTCGCATTATCTCTGCTGTGATGTCCTGCAATGTCCAATGCCTGTTCTTTGGACATTCCTGAACGTAATGCGATATGATACTGATTGATCGTTTCCAGATCATTAAATTCATCATATTTCCAACGCCGGTTGCTCATTCCAATTTCCTGTCCCTGATACAAGAACGGCAATCCTCTCTCGCAAAGAATGATCGTCGCAAGTGCTGACAGACTGTAAAATCCATAATCTTCTTCTGGAATAAACAGACTTGCACCTCTTGGCTGGTCATGATTTTCAATAATATTTGCTTCAAACCCAGCCTTCTCAACGATCTTTTGATTATGGAATGTCTCATCTCTCCATTTATCAAATGGCTGCGGCCAGTCATAATTCATATAATTGTTGCCTTTTCGGTAAGCATGACACGGTTCAAACGCAAAGATCGTGGAAAAATATCCTTCATCCCCGATAAACCGTGGAAGAATATCTTCTTTCACAAACATTGCCTCACCCACCGTCAGTGCATCATATGGTTCAAAACAACGTTGCTTCATCTCCATCAGGAAATCACCGATTCCAGTCACTTTATCTGGTATTTTATAGACATCCGCAAGCCCATCCGGTCCATCTGGTTTTAAATCGCTCCACGTCAGATCTTTCTTAATATTCATGATCGCATCAATCCGGAACCCGGAAAGTCCAAGATCCATCCACCAGCAGATCATCTCATAAATCTTCTCACGGACAACCTCATTCTCCCAGTTAAGATCTGGCTGTTCCTTCGCAAACGAATGCAGATAAAACTTATTATCATACCCCGGAACTTTCTCCCAGACACTCCCACCAAAATAAGACCTCCAGTTCGTCGGCGGCTGCCCATTTTTGCCATCTTTGATATAGAAATACGCTCCATATTCACCATCCGGGTCCTGCATCGCTTTTTGGAACCATTCATGTTCACTGGAACAATGATTCACAACAAGATCCATCAGAATATACATATCTCTTTTCTTCGCTTCCGCAATCAACTGCTTCATATCATCCATCGATCCAAACATAGGATCAATCGCATAATAATCGGAAATATCATAACCGTTATCCACCATCGGAGACTGATACATCG
>UMFD01042550.1_pt1 | contig 17497 bp, 10 predicted proteins | sample 1964901 | NCBI WGS metagenome assembly UMFD01 (sample SAMEA4836035, study PRJEB28245) | human gut metagenome | biome: gut microbiome; material: fecal sample | place: Denmark | collected 2008 | reverse complement strand
TCGATATTTGAGATGGCTTAATACCATGACCATTATTTTCAAAAATTAGCGAATACTTACTATCTACACTAGACGAAACCCCATTAGATGTTGAAGGGTGTATTCCACTTGAAGGGATAATAGTACTTCCCCCATTACTAGAAGTACTTCCACTGCTGCCTACAAATTTAAAATTACAACTTGCAAGAGATATTATAGCAATTGTACTTAATGATGTTAAAATTATCTTTTTCTTTTTCATATTTTATTAACTCTTTTCTTTTATGTGTCTATTATACCTTAAAACAGCATAAAAAGTATATAAAAAAATTTAGTTTTATTTTAAATCATAGACTTTACATAAAAAAAGAACTCCAAAATTGAAGTTCTTAATGACAATACTATTGAACACATTCTTTTATAGCTATATCAATCGCTTTAGCATTTGAAGGTGATATACTAAATTGTCTAATTCCAATATCATATAAACGCTTAAAAACCTCCGGCACTCCCGCAAGCTCACCACATATTGACAATTCAATATTATATGTTTGACAATGACATACAACAGCTTTTAATTTTTCTATTAACGAATCAATATAAGCATTATAATTTAAAATTTCATTACGATTCAAATGATATAACTCACTTGTTAAATCATTAGTGCCAATTGACATAAAATCGATATCTTTAAAATCTGAAATGTTTTCCAAAGCCTTTTTAGTTTCAAGCATCATACCAATCTTAACATAAGAATCATTAGAAGCTTCTCTTTTTAATTTAATTGTCCAATCTCTTAAATACTTAAATTCATCTATTGTTTCAATCATTGGAAACATTATTTTCATATTTGAATACTTATTAGCATTCATCATTGCTAAAACTTGATTTTGAAATAAATCTTTATTATTGCGATAATTATCAACACCCTTGTGAGACACCTTCATATAAGATAACTGCTTATCATCTCCAATATCAAAGGTTCTGAATGTTATACACTTACCATTAAGCATGTCAACAGCATCTGAATAAACTCTAAATTGGTCATTATAAGACATTGGATGGTCTAAATTCATAAAAATAAACTCAGTTCTATAAAGACCTACTCCATACATGTTGTAATCCATAACCTTTGAAATATCCTCATTAGCTGAAACATTTGCCATTATTTTTAACTTATATTTTGAATAATCTGACATTCTTTTTTTCTTTTTAAGTTCTTTTTTTAAATCATGATACTGTTTAATAATTTCTTTAGGAACATTAATCATTAAACTATTTGTTCTTGTATCAATAACAATGCTTGTCCCCTCATTAATTGTACCATCATAAATTATATAAGGAATTTCTCTAGCTTTACATAAAATAGCACCATGGCTAGTTTGACCACCTTGACAAGAAATAACACCAGCAACATTATCCTTAAATTCCATAAGCAAGGAAGGATATAGTTCATTACATACTAAAATAAGTTTGCCTGATACATTTTCTTTAAAATAATGACGATTAAGCTTTTTTAAAACTCTACTTCTTATATCTTTAAAATCAAGATTACGTTCTTTTAAATATACGGAATTGGCACCGTTAAATTTTTCAATATAACCATTTATTACAGTATCAAAAGCACGTTCAGCATAATATCTTTTAGACTCAATTAAAGAATCAACCTCAGAAAATAAAACTGGATCCTTTAAAATCATAATATGAACATCTAAGAACTCTTCATCCTTAAATACTTCATCACTCTTTAAAGCTTCAAGATCCTTTATAACCTCATTAACAGATTGCCTAAATAATTGACGCTCCAATAAGGAATTTGAGCAAAGACCTTTCTTAATAATAAAATCGTCATTAACATTTAAAGCACGCCCGTAAGCAATACCTTCCGAAATAGCTTTAATTTTGATGGTTTCCATTATAACAACTCCATTTAACCAAGGTAAATATAACATACTTTTTATAAAAAGTATTTATGAAAGCGTTTCTTCCTATACTAAAAAGATTGCTTCAAGCAACCTTTATTATAGTTCCATCTTATCGTCAATCATAAGGTCCATCTTCTTCGTAAACTCCTTCACCATATCAATAGCTTCACTATCTAATGCTTCGGGATTATGGGCATCAACACCAATAATAATATGAAGACCTTTATATTTACTTGCAAGAGACCAAAATTCATCATAAGGATATAGCCATTCGTCTGAATGATATTTTAACGAATTAGAAAGTCCATTAACATTAACCTCTAAATAAGTGCCTGTTTCTTTAGCACAATCAAGAATCAGCTTAGATGCCTCAATAGCTGCCTCATCGAATCTTCTTTCTCCTTTTATATTCTTATAATCAAACATAAATAAATCGGGATGAACTAAAGTCCTAAATAAACCCGTCCTCATTCCCATACAAGCTGTCTTAGCATATTCTAAGACATTTGTGTAGTTTATCTGGCTATAAGAATTAATGATATTACCTTTAGAGTCCTTAAAATAATGAACGCCTAAATTAAGATAATCTAAATGCTCCTTTAGGCTAGAATAAAATTCTTCTTCACCAGGAATATATTCAACCTCAAGAGCTTTTAAAACCTTAATATCTCCTTGATATTTGAGTTTAGCTTCATTTACCTCTGGCAAATATATATTATAAAATTCATCTAAGCTCATATTGCGGTAGCATAAATTGGCGATGAATTCATCATGACTCATGAAGCGACAAGGAATAGGTCCATGATCAGATAGTCCAATTTCTTCCATGCCTAAGCTTACGGCTTTTTTTACATAATCAAGAGCGCCACCTTGAGCGTGATTACATAAGCGATTATGTGTATGATAATTATTTTTTAAATGACCCATTTTATCAAATCCTTTACTAGTTGGGGATTCTATATTATATGTCAAATATGAATTAACTTCAAGTGAAATGAAATGTTTTATCTATTTTTTCCTCTTAAATATAATCTATAGCTTGCCATAAATCCTACAATAAAAAGACTTATTCCCAGTAATAAATCAAAAATTTTAATACTGTTATAATACCAATCCTTATAAATCAATACCATATCATAATTAATAAATATTGAAACAAAAGAACCAATTGATAATCCTAAAAATAAATAATTTGCTTTAGCACCTAAAATATTAATAAACTTATTAATTAATTTAGCATAAAATAACGCACCTATTACAAAGCCTAAAAACAATAAACAATAAATTAAAAGATAAGCTTTATTATTTATAATAATATTTAAGTTAAAATTAGTAATAAGGGGTGTAAATAAACCAATTGACATTAAAAAGACACTTGCACTACATCCTGGTATATATTGGATTGAGGCCACTATACTACCAACAATTACATAATAAAATATAAGATAATAGTTAAGTTTTAAGTTCATTTCATTGTGAAAAAAAGATATTAAACAAAGAATTATAGGACATATAATACCTACTACTAAAAAAATTTTTCCATCCTTCTTATTTTCAGGTATCAAAGAAAAAATGCTACCTAAAATCAATCCTCCAAAAAGAGTTGTAATTGCAAAAGGAATAACCTTAAGCAATTCCTTAATAAACAAAAAGCCCATTAATATTCCTAAAATGCCACCAACACCAATTGGAAGTAAATATATCATACTTTTTTTAAAGTTTTTATTTATACTTGCAATCGCATCTAAAATATTATTATATATTTTAAACATAATCGCAATAGTAGCTCCACTTATTCCTGGGACAATTACCGCAAGCCCTATTAAAAAACCAGCAAGAATTTGTTTAAAAGTTTTTTCCATACAAATCACCTATTAAATTTTACGCTATTAAAATATCATAATTAGTCGATAAATAGAAAAAACAAAAAAATAAAGTTCTAAAGCAAACACTCTAGCTATACTAAATTTTAAGGTGTGTGGGGATAGACTATAAACTATGAAGTTGTAGGTTAATCTTTAAATTAATAAGTGTAGATATTTCAAAGGGAATTAGGGGGAATGTGTCCCCCTATCTTCTCTTTTTAAAATTAAAAAAGAACTCCTTTATGTATAATAGAATTGATTAGAGACATTATTATACGAAAGGAGTTTTATTATGGACTTTGAAGTCCTAAAAAGATTAGGTTTAGCTTATATGAACATAGATTGTGAAAAATCATATGAATCATATAAAGAAACCAACAATAATCATATCATAAATATTTATTTAAAAAAAAGATGAAAATACTTGTTGTCCAAATTGTGGTTCTAACAATGTTATTTCAAGAGGTTCTATAAAGCGAACATTAGAATTTGCTAATACAGCTGAAAATAACATCACATTAATTTGGTATCGTAAACGATTTACTTGTAAAAACTGTAATCACTTTTTTCAAGAAAATAATCCCTCACTGTATTTATTAAAAAATTATTTTTTAAAACATAATCCTATATTGGTATACCTTTTCAAAGAATTTAAATCCTTTTTTATAAAATCCCACGAATCATTATATTCGTTACAAACAGAAAATGTTGACTCACAAATAAAAGAAATAAATCCGTTTAAATTATTTTTATATCTCTTGGAAAAACTATGAGCAAGTTTTTCCTTTTCATCATCGGTAGCATTTTGAATATTGTGCAATACATGTTCAAGATTTGTAGACATATAATAAATTTTATATGGTATATTTCGCCATATTGTACCGCAGTTAATTAACTTATCAATATTTTTCCTTTTTTGAGCATTTCTCTTTATAATATTATCCTTATTTTTACAAACAATTCGATTCTCATGATAAATTGTTGAACCCACTGTTTCTTCCTCTATTTTGTCATTTGGAATAAATACACCATCAGTATCAACTATATGTATAATTTCCGAAAAATGGGAAGAATTTAAATGATTATTTGCCGCAAAGCCTTTTATGATATCAGCTATAGTTGAAAGAATGTTGGTTTGGTTTACACCATTTGTAGTAGTAACATCATAATGCATCACTTTAACTTCCACATTAAATTCATCATAAAACTCATCAAAAAATAAGCCTAAAGAATCATCGTCCGATGGACCTTCTACAATTATAAAAACAATTTTTCTTTTAGCCATTATTTTCTCCTGCTTCCCTTAATGCATAAGCAATTTGATGATTATTTGTTTTCTCATATAAATATTCACCATTCTCACCAAGAATAATATTTCTATAATATAAATCACGTAAATTATTAGTACGTTTAACATTAGTGAATCTAACATACCTATTTTTAGGATTAGTTGTTGTGAAAACAATACAACTTTTATCCAATGTTTCAAGAGGTCTCAAATTATGAGATGTAAAAATTAATTGTCCTTTTCCTTTTTGACAAATTATACTTAATATTTCTCCTAAAAGGTATTCAAAAATACCACTATCTAACTCATCAATACATACTGTAATAGACGAATTATTATATACATTTATTAATAAATTCAAAATTGCTATTATTTTCTTTATACCCTCTGACTCATATCGTAGGGGAATGGCCTTATCATTCTTATTAGATACTAAATGAATAATTGAATTAACACTGCCATCACTTTCTAATTGCTCACCTGTAACCCTTAAATCAATTTTTAAGCCCGGAACAAGCTCACAAAGAACAATATTAATATTATCAATTCCTAATTTAACAAATTTTAATAAATCTTTATTAATTAAACCATTTCCATTTATTGGTAACGGAATAATTCCACTAGATTCTTCCTTATCATTATGCAACCTTAATGACAATGGTAATGTATCTAAAGATATAATTGCATTTGAAGTATTATCAAAAATAAATAAGTTTAAATGTCCATAATTTACTAATGATTCGAATATTGAAAGATATAACTTATTTTTACATTTTTCTCTAAATATAGTCAACATTTCCCTTGAAAAAATAAATGATTTAGATGTAGATGAGGCAATCTTTTTAGCAACGATAACATTAGTATTATCATCAACACTATTTCCAACTAATTCTTTTAACTTTGTCCTAGGTTCAAATGTCATATTCTTTTCATCAGAATCAATTAAGACTTGCATTTTTTCAATTATATTATCATCCTTAGTAAGTGAATAACTTAATTTTTCATCAAATATAATCACTTTTTCATTTGTTTGATTTTGATCACTGATTTGTGAATTTAAATTAGTATATTTGATTTTCTTTAATGAAAAAGAATATATACAATATGTTATTTCATTTGAATTTGTTTTTTCTATTCTAAACTTAAACATAAACGTTGAAGAATCACAATCAACGTTAATACAATCGGCAAATGATAAAGGAATCGATGAGCCCATAAGTATAAGTTTTAATAGTTTAAGAGAATCGATTACTGTGGTCTTACCACTTCCATTTTGGCCATAAATTCCAAGAACTGAAGCCTTTATTTTTGAATTACTATTTTTAAAATCAATCATTCCATATTCAACATTCTTAAAATTTTTAATAACAATTTCATCTACTCTAACAGTATATTTTTCCATAATAGTATCTCCATTCTATATTATATATTATACCATTAATCCCAATATTATCAACGACGAAATTAAAAAAAGAAATAAAAAATATCTTTTTTTAATTTCAATGCGTTTTTTCAATTTAAAAGTAACATTAATTTTACGCTATTAAAATATAATAATTAGTCGATAAATAGAAAAAGCAAAAAAATAAAGCTCTAAAGCACTGCTTTAGAACCTTATTTAATATTTTATTTTGCTAAAATTGAAGCTGGGTCTCTTAAAGAAATTGTTAATGTTTCACTATCAAAAATCCAAACAGATTCAAGATCTAGACCAACTACATTTTTAAAGAAAACTTCTTTCTTGATATTTTCCGCAAAATCCTCATACTCGTTAGAGAACTGAGAATCATCAAAGCTTGCATAGTTAAATGAAACGAAATATGAACCCGCACCCTTAGTTACACGACCAAATATTGGGCTATCGTTCTTTCCAGCCATAGCTGAAATACCATCTAATAACACACCCTTTAAAAGAATTGTACAATTAGAAACACAATTCATAATTCTAACATTTCCTGCACCATTATCACAGCCAGATAAAATACCGCCTGAGTAATCCTTACCAGTCTTAACCTGACCTTCAAATACACAGTGTTTAATATCAAGATTGTAAGATGCAAATTCATTCTTATTACGCCCGATAATTCCACCAATATATCCACCGGCATCTTTACCATCACCAATAGTAGCTTTAACATAACAATCAGAAACATAAAGCTCTACTAATGATTGATCCGTATCCTTTTGCATATTACCAACAAGGCCACCACAGTATTTATTGTCTACCTTGATAATAACAGACTCATCATTAACAAGAGAAACCTGAGTTATATAATTTAATCCACCAGCAACTTGACCAACTAAAGCTGAAGCTCCAGTTGATGCACGAGATGCAATATTCTTAAGTGAAACATTATGAATATATCCACCGGCCATTTGTCCTACAATACCAGCCAAAGACGCTGTAGATGATCCTTCAAGAGTAATATTTTCAAATGTTACATTTTCAATTGTACCATTCTTAAGCTTATAGAATACTGCATTACCCTTCTTTTCCTTTGAAGCAATCTTGATATTCTTAATTGTATGACCATTACCATTAAATAAACCACCAAATGGTTCTGTATTAGATGCAGACCAATTATATCCTGTAAAGTCTAAATCAGCAGTTAATAGATAAATAACAGTTGAACTAGCCTTTGAATTAACTAAATCAAAGAACTCATCCTTTGTATTAATATTTTGAGTTGTAATCTCCTTTGAATATACAGTTGGTGATTCAATTGTATTTTTCTTATTATTAACACACACATGAACAAAATATCCATCATTATTTGGCATCTCATAGATTGAAGATAATGTTTCATCTGTAATATCAAAAGCCTTACCATTAGCTACAACTGTAGCGGCTGTTTCTTGTTCATTTTTAGATGTATAAACATACATTGTACCTAAAATGTTAGTAAATGAAGCAGAAACCTGAACACCATCACGAGATACGTTAACATCCATATTAGGTTTGCCTTCTATATCAGTTGCAATATCAATTTCAGCTTCCTCAGAAACTACATAAACATAGAATGATGTTTCTAAAGTTTCATCACTAATTAATGATTGAACTGTATAAACGATCTTATATACACCTGGTAAAGATGTATAAACCTTAGAAATTTCATAATAATTTCCTTCTTGGAAATCCTTTGATGAATTTGCAAACAAAATTTTGTTTTCTACAACATAATCAACATCCTTAATTAATGTTTCACCAGAATATGACGAAGCATTTAATACTGAAACCTCTGGTAATGTATATTCACCAAATTGTGTTAAGATATAACGATTATCAAATCCTTGTAGAGAACCAATCGTTGGAATACTACGTTTTACATTTAAATCAAAATTCTTTTGAACTGATTTACCACCATAAGAGATTGTAGCTGTAAGAGTAACCTTAACATCCGCTTGACGATCACGATTTACAATTCCTTCAATGAAGGTTACACCAGAAACTGATGTATTTGTCTCATATTCATTTGGATTATTAGCTTTAGGCTTACCACATTGAATAACTAATTCATTAGATGATGACCATGTTACATCGCAATTATTAACCTTCGTAATTAGGTTTACATTTTGATATACAGCATTTTCATTACACATTATTTCAAGTACATCCTTAGCACCTGCAAGGACTATATCTATATCGTCAAGTTTTCCTTCTTGATCATTTAATCCATAATGATCATAAGCATCCCAAGATGTTTCATTTAACTTAGCACCAATTTGCTTACCATCACAATATGTAAGTAAATCAGAATTCTTAACATTAAGCATATCCTTCATATTTAAAGAATTATCAGCATTTCTCAATAACTTATGTAACTGTCTATTTCCATTTGGATTATAACCAAATGTTACAGATTCAAAAATATCATCAGACATATTATTATAAGCACGTCCAGCCTTAGATGCTACATAGCTTGAACCATCCTGATAAGTTGTAAATGTTGAATACTTGTTCTTTCCAACATTAAAGATTGAAGCACCAATAGAACCACGATAGGCATCCTTATTACTATAAGTAATTGTTTTATCAGTTTGGTTTGTCATATATGATAATAATCCATAATAATTATTATATGATTTTTCATCACGGGCTAAATCAAAATTATTTGAAGTATTACTATTAGGAGTAACCTCACCTGTTTCAGGATTAAATGATACAGAGTTATTATAAGCTGTACAATTTCTTAATGATAATACACCTGGATTTGAGTTATCACTAAAGCCATGTAATCGGTTATTAAATGCCATACAGTTTTCAACAATAACATTACCCTCCATTACAGATCCACCTAGCTTAAAGCCAATTCCATCACCATCACGAGTGGCATATGATGCATTAGTTTCTTTAGCTAGCATTTTAGCAGTAGTTGTAATTGTTGTAACTCCATTTTCATTTAAATCACTATCATCAGGAGTTGCCGTTTTATCAAGTAACCATCCATTTTCAAATGACACACAATTTTTTATAATTGTTGTACCTACCTGACCAGAATCTGATTTAGCATATAAATCCCATCCATCATCGGAATTACGGTATGCAATACAGCCATCAAACACATTACCCTCACCAGTAGTTAACTTAGCGGCAAAGCCATCGGCATTTTCACCATATGATTGATAATCATAATTATTATATGATGTACAATTTTTAATTAAATTATTATGAGGCCAATCCTTAATATTTGTTAAATCAGATGAAGCACGACCAATCTGTAAGCCTGTATCCTGATTTTCGTGGAATGAACAATTTTCAACAATATTATAAGAACCAGCTATATAAACACCATTATCACCAGCACCTTTAACATCAAAACCATATAAGTGCCAGTAATCAGCATTGATTTGAACTCCACGTGATGTACCAGCAATATTCTGCTGTGAAAAATCAAGAGTTACATTAGCATTGTCATCTGCCTTAACCGTAATCATATGTCCTGAAGCACCATTTTGGGTTTTATCAATTAAAATACGTTCTGGAAGATTATATGTTCCATCAAGTAGTATTAAAGTATCTCCAGCTTTAAGCTTATTAAAACCTGTTCTAATATCAACAGGGGATCCTTTAGTTCCATTTGCACTTGCTACACCATTAGGTGAAGCATAATAGGTTTCATTTGAATAAACAATGGTATTATTGTTATTACTTCCTGTAGTTGTTGTCTCACTTGTAGTCTTATCTCCACAAGAGGCTAAAACTAATGCAATACCTGCTAATGGTAAGGCTAATATTAATTTATTTTTCATTATTTATTCCTCCTACCTATAGGTACCAATAAAGTAAAGACTTACTCCACCAGTTGACCATATATAATATGTACCAGAATTTTCTACCTCAAAGCTAAATCTTTGAAGATTTGTACCAACTTTATATGTGCTAATAACATTTCCATCAGCATCGTATAAACCAATTTCAGAGCCTTCCTGACTAGCAGCAACAACAGTAATCTTCTTATCTCTTACAACATCAAATGTAATTGAATACTCATCACGCGTACCTGCCCCATCTAAGATTAAAGAACGGGCAAATGCTTGACATCCACATGATTGACTATCAGCAGCTACCTTATAACCCTTTTTAACTGTAAAGTTATCTAAGATAGCATTCTCTGCAACAGGAGTTTCACTAATTGCAAGGACTCCAGCATTAAATACCTTTGATGCCTTAACAACTTCTACTGTTCTAGTAGCTGTTTTAGTTACACCGTTATAAGTAAATGAAGCGGTAATAATATCTGTCTTAGCTTCAGATGAATCAGGGAATTTTTCTTTAAGGTCAGTTGTATAGCCTTCCTTAATAATTTCAGTTACACCCTCTTTATAGCTTACCTCTACTTCCCAGTTTGATATATCAATGTCTGAATATTGCAAGAATGTTGAGGTACCTTTTGTTATTTTTATTGATTCCATATTTAAAATAACGCTAGCAAAGAAACAAGTTTCTACCTCACAGCTTCTTGTAATACCATCAACAGTATAATCCTCTTTAAATGATACACCAATTTCATAATCGCCACGCTTTTGTGAATTAAAACTATCTTTATTTAGTTTATACTCTTTATCAGTTAATACTCTTGAAGTACCATTTTCATAGAATGCAGTCACAACTAAATCTGATAAATCTAATTCTTCATTATATTTATATTGCGTTTTAGATGTTGTAGCAGTAATACCAATTACATTATTTACTGATTCTAATATAGTTTTAACTAAAACGTGAATACTTCTTGTTTTAGTAATACCAGCCTCTGTATAGATAATTTTAACATACTGGTCTCCACGTTTATTAGCATCAAAAGTTGATTCATCCCAAGTATAATTAGTAACTTCCTTACTATTACCATTTTCATAATTTGCTTTAACTACTAATCCTGTTAAATCAAGTTTTTGACCTTCATAATAAGTAGTTTTCATTTTATTTGAATCTAGCGTAATACTTGCAAGTGAATCGCTATTTGGTTCAACAATTCCACTTGATTCAGAACTATCACCACATGATACAACACCAAGCATTGCAAGTCCTATTAAAGGAAGTGCAAGTAACCTTCTTTTTTTCATATTTATTTCCATCCTTATTTAAGAATAAAGGGTAAGGCTTAAATAAGCCATACCCAATATATTCAATTTTTATTATTCAGGTTTAATTGCTGTTACACCTGCAAAACAAATTCCACCTGTACTTTCCAAAGTATAAGTGCCAGCCTCTAGTTCTAATTCAATAACATAATTTTCATTTTTATTTTTATTAAGTTTAGCTCCAGCAAGTTTTTCACCATTGCTAGCTAATATTGAATAAGTTTTATTATCACCATTAGCGTTAACTATAAATCTAACGATTGCTTTTTCCTTAACTTCAAATTTAATATTTTTTCCATTATCAAGTTTAATTTGAATTTGATCAACATTAGAAATTGCTTGCGCTTTGCTACCAGCTGTAACCTTAATCAATGTTGAATCAAATAATTCTTGTTCCTTGTAATCTGTACCTTTTGTCAAGTTAGATGTACTATAGCTTTCAAATAATCTAACTTTAATTTCAGCATCATTTTTCGAATATGTTTCATAATTGAATGTTGCATAAACATCTTTTTTCTCTACAAAAGCATCAGTTAAATTAAGTTCATGTTCATGTGTTGCATCACTATAGAACTTAGTTGAATAGCCTTCTGCTGTACTTAAAATTGTATCGTTATATTTAGAGTAATCAGCATCTGTTCCATCAGTATATGAAATGATTAATTTTGAAGAATATGATGCACCTCCAATAGGAGCATAATTGTCATATTCAAATTTACCTTCTTTTACCTCAAGCATTTTAATACTATAAGTTGCTGTCTTAGACGCATAAGTTAACTCAACTGTATATGTTCCCTTTGTTAGAGTTGTAAATTGTGATGTTACATCAGTTTCACCTTTTAATACTTTATAAGTAATCTTTTCAGCATCATAGGCAATATCTTGAGTTAATGAATCACTATCAGTTGAAGTAATAGTTAATCCTGAAAGGGAAATTTCCTCACCTTTCTTGTATACAACCTTAGGTTCTTCTTTAACAACAATACTTTCAACGGTTGCATTTGGATTAATTACTTGAATGTCGTATGTATCACTATGGTCTTTAGCAGTTACCTTAAGAGTTTTCTTCCCAACAGTTGTAAGATCAACTGCAGAACCATCTTCATTAGTTATTGTATAATCAGCTGCATCAAGCACATCCCATACGCCATAATTATTAAGACCTTTTACTACAAGACCAGTTGTTACAAATTCATCGCCTTTATTAAAATCAGTTTTTGCATTAGATGCATCAACTTTAATTTCTGAATATGTTACAGAACTTTTAGGCACATTATAAGAAATATCAGCACCATATAAATACCATCCGCCAGCTTTAATTCCTTGTGAATCATCTGTTGTTGCATCAGTATACAAATAATATGTACCAGCCTTAACTTCAAATTCAAGACCTTTTAAATTACCATCAATTATAGTTGTTTTGGTATAATCAGCATTATTTGTTATACCAAATATCCTCTTAGAATCACCAGATGATGAATTTACATAAAGTTTTAAGGTTGAATCATGTGCAACAGTAATACAAATTCCTCTTGGATTTGTTAATTTTCCATTAGAATCAACTGAAATAGTTTCAGTTCCTTTTAAAGTTTGACCTTGTGTATTTATTCTTTGAGTAAAATTAATACCATCAACAGTCTTAACGCTTGAATCAATCTTAATAATTCTATCCGCACTTGCTGTTGCAGAAATTTTATTACCATTCTTTTCATACACATCAATAGTTTCTGTTACACTCTGACTAGCAGTTAATATCGCAGCATCAAAAAATTCATGAATTGTTTGTTGCTTCTCTTGTACAGTAATTGCATAATAATTATCCTTACCACCACAAGTTACATATACATAATATGTACCTGCTGTTGCAATGCTTGTAGCCTCTTTAGTACCATCTTCATCACTATAAATTTTATAAGTGACTTCATCAGCAGTTGCTGTTTCTTGAGTTTCATCATTATATGTTTTAGTTACTACTACTCCATCAAATGAAAATTCCTCTCCTACTAAATACAGAGTCTTTCCGCCTGAAATACTAATACTCTTTACAACCTTTTGAGCAGGAGTATTTGTTGTTGATGACTGATTTGGAGTCGTTGTAGTTGTTTGACTCGGAGTAGTTGGAACAGGTGTTGGAGTAGGAGTAGTTGTTGCTCCATCACCATTCTCTGTTGGAGTTGGTGTAGGACTTGGAGTAGTTCCACTTCCTGTATTATTATTACATGCGGCTAAGCCTAAGCCGGCTATTCCTAAAATGGCTAAACTGCTTAAAACCTTCAATTTATTTCTTCTCATTTAAATTTCCTCTCTTTTCTCTTTGGCATTCTTTGCCTAGTAAACGCTTTCATTATAAAACATTATGAGAGCGTTTTCAATAGTATTTTAATATTTTTTCAAACAAAAAAAATGAAGCAGTACCTTAAATACCACTTCATTATTAATACTCTCCATTAAATTCTATGAAAATTTAATAGAAATATAACTATTCACTTCTTAAAGCCTCAACAGGGTCCTGATGAGAAGCCTTTGATGCAGGAAGTACACCAGAAAGAACGGTTAAAAGAACCGATAAAGCAATCATAGTAATTGCTGTTGTAGGGCTTAAAAGCATTATATTAGGAATACCTGATAATGTTTCTACAATTAAATTCATAATACCCTGTAGTAAATATGTAACGGCAACACCAAATACACCACAAGATAAGCCTGTCATAATTGTTTCAGCATTAAATAGATTATTTACATCCTTCTTACGTCCACCAAGAGATCTAATAACACCAATTTCCTTAACTCTTTCAACAACAGATACATAAGTAATTATTGCAATCATTACACAAGAAACAACTAAAGATAAGCATGTAAAGGCAATTAAAGCAATCGTAACCATATTAAGCATAGAATCAATCATAGAGATAATCAAAGATAAATTATCCGTATATTTAACCTCTTTACGATCTTTATATGTTAAAACCTTATCACCAACAGTTATATCATTCAAGCCATTCCAAGCATCTAAATACTCAAGTACTTTATCCTTAGTTTTAAAATCAGTTGGATAAATAGAAATATCCGTTGCAAGTGAAGAGCCACCTACGTTATTAATTCCCAAGGTAAAGGCAAGCTTTGACACATCAACTGCATTACCACTCATCATTGATGACAAACTTGAACCACCTGTTGTACCAAGAATTTTAAAGCTAGATTGAGCCTCGCCATCATATTCATAACCTAAATTATAGAATACTCCTTCTTCTAAAGATGGAAGTAAGCTTGGCTCCTGTATATATTTAATTGGAACGGAAATTTCATTATTATGATTCTTCATATAGTTTACAATTTTACTGCTTTTAGAATCTGATAACATACGCTCTGTAAATGCTTTTGTATAATAAAAGCCTGTTTTTAAGCAACCATATGATACATCATCCTTTGGTGTTAAAATACCAACAACCTTAAGCTTATGCATATCACTTCCTGCTACATCCTTAGCATTATAATTATATTGGAAAATACCTTCCTTATATGATGTTTGAATATATGCGTGATCATTATCAATGTAATAAAATTCATGATTTAATAGTTCATCGTAAGAGAACTTATCTTTATCAAGATTACTATTATAATTTTCATCATTTGTAGCCTTGTATGCAATATTTAAAAATTCATCTTGTGTATAATAACCAAGCTCTGCAAGTAAAATATCTGTTAAAGTTTTATCATTATCAAGGACAAGCATAACCTCATCATATGATGTAGCAATACTACCATGAATATCATATTGACCCCTAATATAATCCGTATTAGATAATGATTGTCCTACAGGTGATGACATTGAAGAAATAACACTTACAAAATCCTTAAGTGATGTTTTGCTTAAAAGCTCTGTATAGGTAGCTGTTATAGCAGTAACTGATCTTAGATTATCACTTTCATTTTTACTATGAACATTATGAGTTGTATAAATATTATTTGTAATATCTATTCCATAATTGAAATTAATATCCGCTGCATAATCAGATGGCATAGCCTTTAAATAATTAATATAATCCTCAGTTATATCATTTTTAATTTCCGCTTCACTCATTTGAGCATATTTTTTAGCCATATATTCAACCATTGAATTTACATTAACATAACCATTTTCATCAATAAACTGTTTCTTCTCATCATTTGTCATCATACTCATTAAAGAGGAATAATCCAAACTATTTTGAGAAACCTTAATAGGATTACCTGATAGCATGTCATTTTGCATATCTTTAATATAAGTTTTAACACCATTAGACACCGCAAGAACTGCTGATATACCAATAATACCAATTGAACCTGCTATAATTGTTAAAATCGTTCTTTTCTTTTTAGAAAGTAAATTCTTAAATGATAGTTTAAACGCGGTTCTAAAGCTCATTTTAGCCTTTTCAAGTGCAAAATCAGCATTTTCTGAAGTTGCCTCTTTAGCTTCATCCTCTTCACTATAAGGATTACTATCCTCAACAATTTCACCATCAAGTAATGAAACAATACGAGTTGAATACTTATGAGCAAGTTCAGGATTATGAGTTACCATAATAACTAAGGTATCCTTGCTAATTTCTTTAATAAGCTCCATTATTTGAATTGATGTTTTAGTATCAAGCGCTCCTGTAGGCTCATCAGCTAGTAAAATTTCTGGATTATTAATTAAAGCACGAGCTATCGCAACTCTTTGGCATTGACCACCAGATAGCTGATTAGGCTTTTTATTATAAGAGCCTTTTAAACCAACTCGGTCAAGTGCTTCACGAGCACGTTTTTTTCTTTCTTCCTTCGTAACACCAGCAATTGTAAGTGCAAGTTCAACATTTTCCTCAATTGTTTGATGAGGAATCAAATTATAGCTTTGAAAAATAAAACCAACACGGTGATTACGATAAACATCCCAATCACGATCCTTAAATTCCTTAGTTGATTTACCAGCGATAATTAAATCTCCAGATGTATATTTATCAAGACCCCCAATTATATTTAAGGTTGTTGTTTTTCCACAACCAGAGGGACCCAATATCGATACAAATTCATTTTTTCTAAAACAAATATTTAAACCCTTAAGTGCTTCAAATTTAGCTCCCGCTACTTCATAGGTTTTCCTAATATTTTTTAGTTTAAGCATACTACTACCTTCTTTCATTTCTTAACAATTATACCAAATTTTTATAGAATTTAAATTACTTTTTTGAACTTTACATAATTTAACATACTTATTTAACAAATATGAAATATTTTAAGCGCTTACATTTTAAAAAGTATGAAAAAAGCTATAGATTTTCATACCATAGCTTTTCATTTTATATTGTTTTAATTGTACTTATTTTAATAATTCATCTTGGTATTACACATATAATATCTCCCAAGAAAGATATCATATTTATAGTCACTGGTTAATTGTTTTAGGGCTTAATTAAAACATTGTTGAGTTATAGTTTTCACCATATACTAAGAATGCAACAAGTTTATCAAAAAATCTTCTAACAAGTGACTTCTTGTTACTACGTACCATAAATCCACCACCTTCTGCTCCATCGAGCAAGTATGTATTATACTCATCTTGAGCATAAAAGTAAATAGATTTTTTAATGAAAGTGTTTTCAGGTGTTTTTTCATTTTTTACTTCATGTTTTAATTATTAAACTAATTAATTTTGCTTCCAATATTGTTCCACATAATTGTATATTTTGCTTATCAAATACTTATATGTACCATCAAAAGTTCATTCGAAAACGTTTTCATTTAATAAAACAAAAGAAAAATTAAAAAAATTCGCATTTTTCACCTCTTTATTATAAGGGATGGTAATTTTGAATAGTAATATAAGGAGGACATATGAC
>UMFD01040313.1_pt1 | contig 17694 bp, 9 predicted proteins | sample 1964901 | NCBI WGS metagenome assembly UMFD01 (sample SAMEA4836035, study PRJEB28245) | human gut metagenome | biome: gut microbiome; material: fecal sample | place: Denmark | collected 2008 | reverse complement strand
TGGTTATCAATCAATTATCAAACAAAAAAAGTTTGCCATAAAGACACACTCTCTTTGTCCTATTTGGATAGGATTTATTCTACGGGCATACCGTATGCGGTGAGCTCATAGACACCATCGGCCCAGGTGGCCGGATTATTGTTATGCACATTGATGATTCTCAGTACCGTTAACCTGAGGTATCTGTAAGCCGACGAGTCCGTGACAGGGAGTATCTGGAAACCTACTTGCCAGTTGTCCGTTCCGTCTACCAAGGTTTGAAAGTGTTCGCCGTCCACACTCCCTTCGATCGTGTATTTATATGCCGTTTCCGAGCCGTTGACCAATTTGGTTGACAAGTTGAGCTCCGATATCTTGGCCTTTTTTTGCATATCTATGGTCAGGACATACGGGTACGTACTGTTCTGGAAGTAAACGGAAGAATTCATGTCGGCTCCGTCCGTGATGCAGGATGCCGTATGAGGATTGGCACCAACCGTGGTGGTAGAGACCGGTGCGTTAAGCGTAAGGTTCCTGCCGTTTTGTACGGGGACAATGCCGTATGAGTCATGAAATTCGATATAACGGTAATAATCCATGGAAGCATAGCCTTTGTTGAATTTGGCTACGGATATTCTCGGGAAATTCCCGTCCGGGTCTTTATGGTGGTACTGGGCGCCCCAATGGTAGCTCCACACGCCGAATGTTTCGTGGTTTGTGCCTCTTCTTTGGATATTGTTGAACTGTGCCCCGAAAGTAGAGTTGTTACCGATTTCCCGTAATGAAGTCCATACCCCACCCAAATTTTCCGCCGAGGCATACATGGCCTGGCTGGGATACCATCCGGACGCTTTGGAACTGAAGAAATAGTATTCTCCGTCTTTTTTGATGATGGATGGGGTCTCGCGATGTTGCCCTTTACATATCGTATTGACCAGTTCTACCGGTTTGGTCCATGTCTCGTCCAGTTTGTAGATGTGGATATCGCTGTTCATATTGGTGGCAGACAAGAGGTATCCGCTACCGTCGTCATCCACGAATAACGATTGGTCTCTGGAATCGTAACCTAAAGGTCGTTCCATCGTACCGACCTCGATACCGCCTTTCGGGGTTATCTGCGCCAAGAATATTTTAGCTGCGGTATATCCGCCTTGATCTTCATAATGGGCGGACAATACGACTTTACGGGTCTTTTCGTTGTAACGGAATCCTATACCCTCGAAATTTACATTGGGATAGAAAGCTATCTCGCGTGGACTGTTCCAACTTCCTTCCTTTCCTGTCGTGGAATAAGATTCTGACAGCAACCAACCGTCTTTTTCCTGTCCATCTACAGTTTTTTTCTTCCGTTCCAGCCGGTAAGAGAAATAAAGGTCTCCTATTTTCATCCCGGAGATGCCACCTTCTCTATTTTTCAGATATTGACCGTTGCGGTTGTCGTACACGTCGCAATCTTGTGAAGGGCTGAAAGGCATGGCCGACTGCGATTCCGATGTGGCTATCTTTCGACCCTCTTTGTAGCCTTCTACATGATAGGTATAATTTTCCCCTAAAGACAACCCGTAATCATCGTAGGTGTCTCCCTGGGTCTCCCCAATCAAGGTTCCGTTTCGAAATATTTTGTACACGTCTGCGTCATTTCTTTGCATCCAGTTGATTTTTACGTTCTTCACTTCGTTTTCGCCGATTAACTTGAATGGGGTGGCAGTGACGGCCCATGTACTGATGGCAAAATCTGCCGAGACTATTTTACTGGCGCCTTCCGCATTGTAAGCAATGGCGTTGACTCTTGTCGTTTTGTCGATCGTGAACGGAGCTATATATTTATGGCTGTTTTTGTCCGGTTGGCTGCCATCGAGCGTATAGTAAATTTCGGCAGAAGGGTCCTTGTGTTTTAATTCTACGGTTCGGCTATCCCACGAACCGCCGTCCCAGGAAATGATGGGTGTTTCTAAGTTGGCACTGATTTGCTCTACGGAAATCAGGCTGATATTGCCGTTTTCCCATTCTTTTCCGCCTATCTTGTTGCTTTCGTAGGTGAAAGTTGTGGGGTGCGTCAATTTCAGATCGTGAGTTATCCATACGGCAGGGTGTATCTTGTCTTCGGATACGTTGGTAGACACTTGTTTGGTGTTGACAATCTTTTGATCTACTCTGAGATAACTGGTGAAGTTTAATTTGATAATCGGAACGTGTGCGACTCTGATTCTGTATACTCCCGGTTGTAAGGTCAGTTTGTAGGTCAGTCCTTCGTCTTTATCTTTACCGTCGCTGAGGAATGAGGTCGCCCAGTCATCCCCATTTCCGGCTGTGACATATACCTTCTGGTCCTCATATTGTTCGTGTTCCACATATCCCCATTGGTCAGTGCCCGAATGGAATTTACGGTCCGGGGCATCATTCAGTAAAGCCTCGCCACGCAGGGACTTGGCTGCTTCGAATATTTGGGAGGAATGAGGGGCGACACGTCCTGCGTCAATAAGGTAAACCAAATTCTCCGGCAAAGTCCATACGGCGGCAGTTACTGGTATTTTTGTACCTTTTCGGTCTGCTTCGCCTTTTACGACCGTCTTGTCGAATGGGGTATTGAACTGGTTCTTATTGGTTTTGTCCCATTTTACTGGCAGGCTGTCTGAACCGAGTTGAATGCTCGATGGCAATGCGGGAAGTTGGTTGACCACAGTACCTATGACCACGCTTTCTCCCTTGGTGTCATCGGGGGAGGCCATACCCTGTAAAGGGGGACATAACAGGAACGTACCTATAATATAGTTCCTCATCCATGATTTTTTGAGTGTCATTTGATAAATATTTAACGGTTTGTAATTTGATTGCTTGTCTCTTTAAAGAAAGTAAGTGCGAGGCCGTCACGGATACGCACTTAACAACATTAACCTAATTTCAAGTGTTTTTATCGAATAGTTTAAGATGCCCTGTATGAATATTTGTCTGAATCGAAGTAAACTCCGAAATAGTGAGGTTCTCCGTTTTCCGTGAGGTATAAAGGAGTTCCCTCGAAAGTATTATTGCCCGAAACAGAGATGAACTTCTGGTCCTGCATGCTTTGTATGCGATAGAATCCGTCTGCTTGTCGGATGAATTTCCACTTTTGACTGTTGCCGTCTGTTGCTTCGGCATTCAGGCGTAAGGAACCGAACGTGTTGGTCAGGAACTTGCCGCTTTTGGTGTCTTTTAACTTATATACGTCCGGAGTTTCGGTTTGCAAGAATACGAAGTTCAGGTTGATTTCGTCGTTGTCGTCAGCGAGGGTGAAACCGTTCGCAGGTTTGGACACGAGTCGGTCTGCCTGTTGTTCCAATAAGGCGTAAGTGTTTCCCGGCACGATTTCCGCAGCTTGTTTATAGCGGTACATTTTGTCGAAGATACTCAAGTCCCATTGGTCGTACCAGCGGACGACAGGATAGCCCGAACGCATACTGACCGGTAACCAGACATGAGTGGAATGTTCCACATCGTTGGGATTCCAACGATCGCCCATATAGATGAATGCATCTTTTTTACCTTCCACCTGGAAGACGTAACACGGTTGCGTACGGTAACTTATTTGTTTCATCTTGTCGATGGCAAAATTGCCGTTGCGTTGCCATTCGCCCATGAGGTTGTCCGTGTAGGCGCGCCGTCCCGGGTTGGGAGCCCAGCCGGTGCAACCCGAAAACAGACCGAAATACCGGTTGTTCCATTTGAAGACGGCTGCCGCTTCGCATTTCTGCCCTTTCAACACTTGCTGATTTGTGCCTTCCGGCTCCAGATAGTCTTCACGCAGGAGGGCGATGTTCGTGTTGGTGTTCATTTCGGTGGAACAGATATGGTAAGCTTTTCCGTCGATGTCCACGAACAATGTTTGGTCGCGCGATTCGTTTCCGTTCGGTCTGAACGTCTTGTAGAGCGTGTAAGGACCGGTGATTCGGTCGCTCGTGGCTACGCATACCCGTGCGGCACCATAGTCGCTGCTCGATTTTTCCCAATGACTCCACATCACCCACTTTTGGGTCTTCGGGTTGTATATGACTTTCGGGCGTTCAAAGAGGCGGCCTTGTGAGATGTCGTTCAAGTCTTCACGGGGTTGGCCGTCGGTTTTCAATGCCAGTCCGATACGTTTCCAGTTGTAGAGGTCTGTGGAAGAATAGCAACTGACACCGTTCGATTCGAATTTCGTACGATCCTCGCCAAACCAATAGTATGTGCCATTGTGGAACACTACGCAACCTCCGTGGGCATTGATGGGAGCGTTTTCGGTGTCGTTCCATACCTCGCCCGGGTGGAATTGGGTAAGTTGTGCCGGACAGTGGGTATGCCATGTCCACAAAGCAACGATGAACAAAAACAGTTTCTTCATGCTTCGTTTGCGGGTTAGTTGATATTTACCGTAATTTCAGGAGATGCCGGAGCGTATGCCCCGGTGGTATCGAATGTGAAGTATTCCACCTTGGCATTATGGTTGGTGAAGCCGATTTTGGGCGTATATTGGCGTGATACTCCGGTCAGTTTTACGTTGTCTATCTCGAACGGGCTTCTGTGTTCGCCCCATTTCCCGGATTCGGTCTGGAAGACGACACGGATTTGACGGCAATCGGGAGAGGTGGTATAGTCCAGAGAGTAAGTCTCCCATGAATCGCTGGCAATTTCCACCTTGGTTTTTTTCTCACGGTCTTGCATTTCTTCAATAAACATAGTGGCGGCTAAGGTCCCCTCTTTTTCCCGGATTCCGCCTTTGGCCAGTGCCGTGAGCGTGTAGGTTTCATTCGGCGCCACATCGACAATTTGGTTGATATTGCCGTTGCCCCAACCGTTGGCCCACATATAGGGAGCTATTTTGGCGATGTGATTGTCCACGTCGACCGTGTTGTCTATTTCTTCCGGGAGGATAAACTGTTGGCTGCACCAATAGTCGTGTATGTCTATATACCAGCCTTCTATGCTTTTGGCCACATCTTCTGCATTTTTAATCCCGAAAACTTCGAATTCCCCTTCGAATCCCGGATTCTTCAGCAGGTTTTCCTTTAGTTCTCCATTGCCGGTGGCAAAGTCGGGTTGCAATCCGTAGTCGTGCAGACGTACTGTGTCCACGGCTATGCCGTCGCGATAGAAGAACGCGCGGTTGTCCGGCATTACGGCAATTCTATAGGTATGTGCTTTGCCATCGTTGTTGTAGAATTTGCCTCGTCCTCCGGTTACGTTGGTCGACGGGTTTGTGAAACCGTCCGCTTTGGAAGTAGAATGGAATAAACCGAAAGCGGTGGAAGAGACATAACTTTTAAAGCCGTTGCCTTGGGAATCGATGGCGAAAGGATAAAATTCATCTCCATCCGTAGGTGTCGCCACCTTGAATTCTATCGTGTATCCGTCGGCAGACGGATTGAATGCTTTTTCAAAATTTTCCTCTTCGCCTCCTTGGTAAGTGGGAGTGGCGGATAAGTCTTTGACAGGGAGTGCTTTTCCGGCTCCTTTGACAGCGACATAATAACGGGTGTCACCGCTGCGAAGGATTACCTTCCCTGTGGTTTGTTGTTTGGAACTTATCAGTTTCACGGTCACTGTACCCTTGCTGTTAGGAGAAAGTTCGCGGGGAGAAACCTCAAATCCGTTTGTTGCAGAAATCAGGATGGGTTCGTCCGAACGCAGATTTCTGGAATCTACGGTGAACGACGCAGTCTCTCCATATCCGTGAATGGCGATTTCCGACGGGGCGGCTGTGGCGTTCTTTTTCGACTTGGCATTGAGCGTAAGCGGGCAGTACACCATGGTCATTCCCACTACAGCAGCTATGACTTTTACATAATTTCTTTTCATATTCTATTTTTTTTAATCATACATATACAACATCTGGTAAAGCATTATTCTGAAAACATCTTTTATACCTGGCAAAACTTTACCTGTTTCTTTCACTCTTGCTTTTTTCTGATGCAAAATTCATAAAAAATAAAATGAGTAAGGGACGATTTTTATTCAGATTAGGACAAAATTCAATCTTATCGTCTGAGGAAGATTATAGTTCAATAAAGGCAAAAATGGTTCACTTATGTGGGGTGAAAACCGTGTTCCTCATAGTCGAAAATCAGTTGCCGCAGATTGAAAAATCGTTTGGCTGAGAACGAAAAATCGTTTGGCGCAGAAAATAAAAGGAGAAAAAAGAACTGTGAAAGACAGCATATAGCTATATTTTATTATTTTTGCATGCGAAAAAACAGATTGATTAGACACCATGAAAAAAAGGAGTGTGGTTTTTCTCATTTCGTTTTTACTGTATACGGCTTGGGCTTGCGGGAGTTTATTGGATAAGATCTCAGTGAAGCCGTTTCCTTTGTTGGGACAGTTGCCTTCCAATAAGGTGTATTGTATGTATCAGGACCAGGAAGGAGTACTTTGGTTGGGCACTACCGACGGGTTGTGCCGCTACGATGGCTACGGGCTTCATGTCTTTCGCTCTTCTCCAATGTATCCTACACTTTTGCCTCATAACGACATCCGGGAAATTACCGAGACACGGGATGGGAAAATTCTCATCGGTACGCAGAAAGGAATGTGTGCGTGGGATAAGAGGACCAATCGGTTCATTTCTTTTACGGATTCTTTGTTGACGAATTATGAGATACGCTCCATCGTGACCGACGATGAAGGGTATATCTGGGTCGGTTCATATAAGAAATTGGTACGGCTTAGTCCGGATTTGTCCGAGGTCAAGTCTTACGATTCAAGCCTTCCCGTGACCAGCGTGAACATGGTATATAAAGATGAGGCCGGTACGGTTTGGGCCGGTTTCTGGCAAAGCGGGTTGTACCGTTATAACCGGACGACGGACCGTTTCGAGCGTATGCCCCGATTGGGGTTATACGACAATCCTTTTCGTATGTTGCAAGACAAGCAAGGAAGGTATTGGCTTTCTACATGGGGAGAAGGACTGTTCAGGATGGAGGTGGACGACAAGAATGCCATTCATTATGTCAGCGAGTCTCTGTCGGGCGAGAACGAAGACGAAGTTCAGAATTTGAAGTATGCTTTTTGTTTGTTCGAAGACAGCCACTGGGGATATTTGTGGATGCTCGGTTATTATGGTTTGACCATCGCCCGGATTGAAGACGGGCATTTGGTGGCTATACCGTCGGACAAGTTGGCCACCCAGACGAATAATCTGTTTAATCGGATTTGTGCCGATAGAGAGGGGAATATCTGGATATCTGCAGCCGGGGACGGAGCTTATCAGTTGATTGTCAATGACAGCCAAATCTCTAATTACTCTTTGCCTGTATGGCAAGACAAAACGGGAAGGCTTAGTCCTATCGTCCGGGGGATATTCAAGAATAACGCGGAGCTGTTTTGGATTAATTACGACCGTATCGGTTTGGGGTGGTATACTCCCGGTGATAATTCTCTGTTTTTTTGCCGTGACCTGGAGTCTACGGATGATTTAGGGGATTTGGGAGATATTTCTACGTTCTTTTCACCTTCTTCGCAAAAAGAAGAGGTTTGGGTGGGAGCTAAATTTGCACCTAAAATTTATGTATTTTTAACACGGGGGGGGTAAAATTGCCCACTCTAAAGAAGGTTTTAGATCTTAAAAGTATAGGTGCGGGAGTTCCTTTATCAATTAAAGAGGATTCGCTTGGGAATATATGGGTTGCGACGGATTATGGTCTCGTGGTTTGTCGTACAGACCGCGATAAATTGGCCGTAATAAAAGTGGATATCCATGATATTTCATCCATGGAGATTGATACGCGAGGAGCTATTTGGCTGGGGACCCACGGGCACGGACTTTATCGGATTGTTCCGGAATATCGTCGGGGCGAGGTCGTGAAATATACGGTTATGCATTTTAATGCGCATAACAGCACATTGCTTTCAGATAATATAGAGACCCTTTGTTCCGATGTGCACCGTCGGAAAATATGGATTGGTACGACGGAAGGATATGTGCAGGCTTGGGATATAGCGACGAACAAGGCGAAAGATTATTCTCCATTATTTTATAGTTATATCAATGCTTCTATTTACGACATTATTACGGGTAAAGAGGGGCATATATGGGTCTCTACGGCTAAAAATGTGATAGAATTCAGTCCGGATAATGAGGTGATAAAGTCGTACGCCGGACTGGACGATACCGGAATACATTCTTTTGAGCGGAATGCCTGTTTCTATTATGATGGTGTCTATTATTATGGTAGAGACGGAGGAATTACCGGTTTCAAGGGGATGTCTGATTTGGCAGGAAAGGCACAGGCTGTGGATGTGGATATCACGGATGTGAGGGTTTCAGGAAAATCAATCTTGGACGGAGGCTTTTCTGAAGAGGGATTGTTGGATATACAGTCGCGGAAACTTGTATTGGGACCGGACGCTCATGATATTGAGATTGATTTTTCGACTTTGAACTATTCTTCTCCCAGGCAAGTACTGTATGCCTATCGGATTAAGGGCGTAAACAACGACTGGGTATATACCGGAAATAATCTGCCTCGTGCCTATTATAACAAATTGCCCAAGGGAGAGAGTATATTGGAACTGCGTGCCACGGACAGTGAAGGGAGGTGGAGTGCGAAGACGGTTTCCTATTTGATAGAACGTAAACCGGCTTTTTATGAGACGTGGTGGGCGTATGTGATATATGTGTTCCTTTGCGGGATACTTGCATATTGTTGTTACCGATGGGCAGTCTACCGTGTCAGGTTGCGCAACGAATTGAAGATTATTCAAATAGAAAAGGAAAAGAGCGAGGAACTGACACAGGCTAAGTTACGCTATTTCACAAATATATCTCATGATTTCCTTACGCCCATCACAATCATATCCTGTTTGATTGACGATATGGTCATGACGTATAAAAACAGAATTCCCCAGTTGGATAAAATGAGAAGCAGCCTGCGCCAATTGAAACATTTGATTCAGCAAGTGCTTGACTTCCGAAAGATTGAGAATGGGAAAATGAGCCTTCAGGTGTCTGAGGGAGATATTTCAGTTTTTATAGAAGATTTATGCCGGATGAACTTTTCCGTGCTGATGGACAAGAAGCATATCTCTTTTGCCGTTGTGGCGGAGAAGCCCCATATTTCGGCTTGCTTTGACCGGGATATACTGGAGAAAGTTTTGTATAATTTGTTGTTTAATGCTTATAAATATACGAATGAAGGCGGTGAAATCACTGTTTCTCTTTCTGTGGTGGAAAATGACGGTGTACGTTCAGCATTGATTCGGGTCAAAGATACCGGTGTGGGCATTCCTCTTGAAAAACAGCCTTTTGTATTCAATCGTTTTTATACTGCTACGACGGACACGGCGGCAGAAGCAAATGGGATAGGGCTGTCTCTCGTAAAAGAGTTGCTGGAGATTCATCACGGACGGATTGCATTGGAGAGCACGGTCGGTAAGGGGACTGAATTTTCAGTTCTTTTGCCGATGGAGAAATCTGCTTATTTGCCGGAAGATTTTGCTCCTCAGGAAGATATGTCGGCGGTGGAAGAGCTTGAACTTCCTCACGAAGAGAATATTGTGGGCTATTCCGTATTAGAGAAAACTGAACCGCAAAAGGAAGTGGACGGTTGTATGTTGCTGGTGGACGACAATGTGGACTTATTGGATGTAATGTGCCGTGTTTTCTCGCACCGCCATAAAGTCCTGTTGGCACACGATGGTGTAGAAGCTGTTGCCGTGATTGAGAATAACGCTGTGGATGTGATTATCAGTGACGTGATGATGCCGAATATGGATGGTCTTGAATTGTGTCGCCATTTGAAGGCCGATATTAATACGAGCCACATTCCGGTGATTTTACTGACGGCAAAAAACGCTCCGGAAGACAGAATAGAGTGTTATAAGGCCGGATGTGACGGTTATGTGGCTAAACCGTTCGAGCTGAGAGTGCTTGAAGCCAGAGTGGAAAGTTTCTTGGAACATAAGCGTTGTGCCCAAAGAGACTTTAAGGAAGAGCGGGAAGTGAGGACTGCCATGTTGAAAATGTCAGCTCTGGATCAGAAGTTTCTGGATAAGGTAATTTCGATTATAGAGCATAATATGAAGAAGGCGATAGATATAGATGTGAACACGATAGCCCGCGAGGTGGGAATGTCCAAATCATCTTTTTATCGTAAGATAAAGCTTATCACGGATCTTTCGCCTGTAGAGTTTGTGAAAAATATCCGGCTGAAGCATGCATACGAACTTTTGGAAAAGGGGGAGACGTCATTGGAGTCCGTTGCTTATTCCACCGGATTTTCCAGTGCGAAGTATTTTTCCACCTGTTTTAAGGAACAGTTCGGAATCACCCCGACGGAATTTTTACGTAGGCGTGAACTGGATGTCTGACGGGGAGGACTTGGTTTTATCAAATATTAGGGATTACTGTTTGTCTTAAAGGCGATATGATCTCTCTATTCGTTTCCGAATGAAACTGATAGAGAGGTTTTTGTATTATTTTGATAATTAATGCTTTGTGCGTGGTTTCTGAATCAAAAATATCTTTGATTGAATGATTTTTATCTTTGGATTTCTCTAATTTGGTCTAAAAACGGGTTAACTTGGTTGAATATTGTACTGCGTTCTTTTAATATACCTTTATTTTTGCACCATGTCGAATTAACTAAAATTTGTATGAAAAACAAAAGAAAAGGAAGACGATACAGTCGAATCACCTATCCGTTTTGTGCGGTATATTGTTTTTCCATGCTGTATGCTGGAAGTGCATACTGCATGAACTATAGGTACCCTTTGTCACAATCGGATGCAGGCAGTAGTGTGACATCTTATCGAAAAGAAGCCTTGAGGAATGATACCTTACTGAAGGACGGTACGAAAAAGAGAGAAAAACAGGATTTTCTTCAGGAAGCCCAAAAACCGTGTAAGGCCTTGGGGCTACCGGACTCGGTCGACATGATGGGAGTCTATCGGTCACCGTACATTTCTCTTCAACAAAATTTAAAAGGACAAGTGTCCGGATTGTACATACAGGAGCCGAGTGGGGAACCCGGAACGCAGCAAGCCATGTTTTTGCGCGGAACGTCCGTTCCTTTGTTCTCGAAAGTCGATGCGATGTCCACTCAGCCGGCTGTATACGTCAACGGGGTTCCTATCATAGAAAACCGGGCTTATTCATATAGTATAAAGAATAATGACGTGAATCCTTTGGGGACAGCCACTAATCTTCTGGCCGGTTTGCATTTGGCCAATATAGAGTCGATAGAAGTTATAAAAGACCCTTACGAGCTGGCTAAGTTAGGCCCGTTGGCAGCTAACGGAGCCATTTGGATTGTGACCCGGGACGGATACAGGGGAGGACCGAATGTTACGGTAGATGCCAGTTTAACGGCATCTATGGCCTCCAACGGGGATGTGCGGATGACGAATGCAAACGATGAGCGGAATTTCCGTGCCGGATTTTACCCCGAAGGTACGGATTTGGACCGTTATCTTCCTGCTTATTTGAAAGATAGAACCGATCCTATGTTTTTCGGAGTACCGGGTTGGGCCGAGGATTATTATAACACTCCCCAGTTGCAATATAACGTGAATGCGTCTGTAGCCGGCGGCAAAGGTATTGCCAATTATTTGTTTGCTATTGGGACGGCTACCAATGAGGGTATGGCGGATAATACAGACTATTCGAAATACAATATTGATTTCTATTTGAACATGATGCCCGTAAAAGGCTTGACGGTAAGTACGGTCCTGCAAGCCACGAAAGCATCACGTTCGCGGAACAATACGTTAAGGGATCGTTATGCGGAGATGGAATATTTCCCGTCCTTGTCTACGCCGTTGCCTCCGACTCAGTCCGGAAGTGACACTTATCTTTCTTACTTGGATGATTCGAAGGATGACAATGACAATATTGCATTGAATGGTAGTCTGGCTTTAAATTACCTTTGGCGTGCTTTACGTGCCGGAGTATCTGTAAAATTTGATTATGAGACGGATGTACGTAATGCTTTTTGGCCTACGACTGTCATTGAGTCTATGAACTTTACATCAAATTATTCGGCCTATAATCGACGGTTTATCGGGGATTTTTATCTGGGATATGATATAGATTTCACGAAAGGGCATAAGCTTTCTTTTGATTTGAAGGGAGCTATGGAGGAAGATCGTTTTCATTATAATTATACCAGAGGATATGATGGGAACGATGATATGCATAAAAGTACCTCAGGAGGAGGATATAAAGTAACCAACTTTTTGGATCAGGAAGTATTGCATTTTATGAATTCCTCATTGAATGTAGGCTATCGGTGGAGAGACTATTTATCGGCAGGTGTGATGTTTCGCTATGACGGGGTTACTTCCGTACACCCGAACCATAAGTGGCTTTTTACTCCGGCTGCAAACTTAAATTGGAATTTGAAGCATTCTTTGATGGAAAATGTCAGTTGGATTTCCGATCTTGCCTTGTTTGGTTCGTGGGCACGAATCGGCCGTTACCTCCCGTCCGACCGTTACGGAATGGGGCCTCAATCTACATCAGAGAATATCGGTTGGAGTGGGTCATGGATTTCCGGTTCGTATAATCAATATGCCACGGCTACTCGTCCTTATACCTTTGGATGGATAGGTTTTGGGGTAGAATGGCCTTATGCTGATAAGGCAGAATGGGGTATACGTTCTAAGTGGTTGAAGAACCGGTTGTCTGCAGATGTTTCTTTTTACTCTAATAGGGATAAAAATCTGCTCGTAAAATTGCCTGTGGCTCATGAATATGGGTATGACGGACAATATAAACAAGGTATGGAGATTACAAACCGCGGTGTGGAGTTGTCGTTGGCCGGAGTTTTAGTGAATCAGCCTAATGACGGATGGCAATGGTCTGTCGCCGCAAATTTTGCTTTCAATCATAATGAATTGTCTTCTCTTCCAGATGGGCTTCAACAGGCAGAAACGGATGGAAGGTTGTTGAAAGTGGGCGAAGCCGTTGACCGTTTTTATGTTCTGGAAAACAACGGAATCTATCAATCCGATGCAGAAGTACCTGTAAAAGACGGACGGAAGATGACGGTGAACGGGGTGGAACTGAAGGCCGGCGACCCGAAATGGGTAGATAAGAATGGCGATAATAAGATAACGGATGAAGACAAAGTCCTGAAAGGCCATTCTTTGCCGAAATATACAGGTGGATTCTCTACCCAATTAAAATTCAAACGTTTTGATTTAGGTGCTTCATTCTTCTTTGCCGCCGGTCATTCTGCGATGAATTACAGGGCTTATCAACAGTATGATTTTGCGACGCTTGACAGGGGGGACAATTTGGCCGGTGCGAAAGAAATCTTTTTTTGGCAGAGCGGAAATGTACCGATGGATTACCCGCGTTACAACGTATTGAGTGGGGTACATCCTTACCGGGCTGATCAGGATTTGTATTTGGAAAAGGTTTCTTACTTGAAGTTGCGGTCTGTTACTTTGGGATATTCTGTTCCTACGGCAAAACATAGCGTGTATGTGTATGTGTCAGGAAATAATCTGTTTACTGTTACTAATTTTAGCGGTGATGATCCCGAATTGGTGGATTTTGACGGATATTATCGGGGGTATGGCATGGGGATACCTCGCTCTGTCACGTTGGGAGTTCGTTGTAGTTTTTAATCTTTCAAAAAGAAACAGATGAAAAAGATAGTTTTTTATATTAGAGATTTCTTTTGTGGCCTATGTATGGCTATAGTGGCTTGTGGGATATTTTCTTGCAGTGATTTTTTAGACGAAGAATCTCATCATGCCTTGCCGGATACCCAGAATTGGAAAACTATGGAAGATGCCCGTTCCGGTTTGATGGGAGTATATGGCTTGATGCGTGCGGCTTTGGCTGATAATAATACCCAGTGGGTTTGTGGAGAATTACGTTTGGGGGATTTCCATACCGATAGCCGGGATGATTTGGATGCCATCATACATAATGATTTGAACCGCAATCTGTCTTTAGTGGATCATGTAGCCGACTGGCAACGGTTTTATGCCGTAGTGAATGCTGCTTCTGTTTATATGGAGCATGTGGGAGCCATTGTTGGGCAAGACATGGCTTACTCGGAACAGAATCTGAAGTGGGATGTAGCCCAAGCTCGTGCATTGCGTGCATTGGCTTATTTCTATATGGCTCGGATTTGGGGCGATGTGCCTTTGGTGACTTCATCTTATGACAACGGTTCGTTTCCCCAAATAGGAAAATCTCCTTCTTCCTCAGTTTTACTATATGCTAAAAATGAACTGTTGGCTGCCGCTGAGGAACTTCCTTTCCAATTCGGGAGTGACAATAATCAGTATTATCGCCAAAGTCCGTCTTTTTGGCAAGGGAAACTGTTGAACAAGTTATCCGTTTATGCTATTTTGGCACATTTGTCTGCCTGGACAGGACATTATGCGGATGCTGAGACTTATTCCGCTTATGTGTTGGATAATTACACTCAAATAGGCATCGGCGAGGAACAAATTTGTTTGGATGTGGAGAATGTCGTTTCCGAGACCGGACTGTTTTGTGGTAGTACGACGACTTATGCACCCTATCGTCTGGTTGCCTTTAATTTTGTTTATAAAGACAATATGGATATGACGCAAAGCGGACATTTGGAACAGTGGACATTATGTAAACCGTACGTTCAGAAGTTATATCCGGATTTATATGTGATGAAGGATTCGTTGGCAGTCATATATGGAGATTTTAAGGATGTGCGGTTTGGTATGGATACGATAACGCATAAGTATCAGTCGACCTATTTTGATATGAACGTTTCAAAGCCTGTTTTCAAAAAGATAAATGTCGTGCAGAACGGGGCAGGAAAGGATGGCGATTTTGCCGTATTCGGTTCCTCTATTCTTTTTTCTCGGATGGAGGATATGATGCTGCTACATGTGGAGGCTTTGGCCGCTATCAACAGGGGGGATGAAGCCATTCAGGAATTGAATGAGTTCCGGAAGTACCGTGGGCTGGCTTCTTTGTCTTTCAAGAAGGATTTCGGAAGTGATATCCGCAAACTGATAAATAATATTTTTGAAGAACGGCGTAGGGAATTGATTGGAGAAGGACATCGGTGGTATGATCTGGTCAGGAGACAGAAAATACTCAAAGATAATCCGCAGCTTCTTGACTTGATAAGTAATGGAGGCATTTACTGGCCTGTATCCGAAGAAGTCATCAAGCAAAATAGTTTAATTCATCAAAATCCGTATTGGGAATAATTGAATCTGCTTTGAGCGAGTTATAATGGGTATGAATTTTAAAGTACGATAAATATCATGAAACAAATACTTTTGAAAAATGTGATTTTATTCATGGCCGTATGCGGGCTGTTTTCTTGTCAGGAATATGAGATAGGAGAAGTACCGACGACAAAGGCGGCTACGGAAACTTATGAGGGAACGTTGTATGCTTATCTTGCGGATAAGGATGCTCACCCACAAGTGACTTTCGATTCTCTTCTTTTTTTGATAGACAGTCTTCCCGGATTGAAAGATTCTTTGGAACGTCATGTGCCGATGACGGTGTTTGCCATTCCGGATCCTTGCTTTGAAAAGGCTTTGTATGCCCTGAACCGATATCGTAGTTCCTATGAGTTGGGAGATGAGTTGTCTCTAAAAGATTTCTTGATAGAACCCTTTACTGTTTGGGATACGATTATCAATCAAATTACGACAGAAGAATTTGATACGATTGTTGTGGCACGGAATTATGACTATCGCAGGCTATTGGATTCTTTGGTTTGTTCCTATTGTTTTGATGGGGAATATACGATGCAGAATATCAGCGAAGTCGGTGGGGCTGTAGAACCTGTTGCTTTGACTTTTGGACACCAGATGCGTATGGAGGCTGGGCGAATTTCTGCTTCCGGAGCGGAAGAACTGGGGTCGCGCTACATGCGTTTGGTGGAGACTTCCGGTTCAAAGGTTACTACGCAATGGGTTAATGCGGAGGTTGAGACATTCAATCTGGCCACTTCCAACGCTTGGGTGCATATCTTATCGAAGGAGCATGAGTTCGGTTTTAATAATTTTGAACAGTTGTTTTATAATTATGGAAATGAAAAGAAAAAAGTTGAAGAATAAAGTTTGTTGGTATATGGGAGTTGTTGTGGTGGGGGTGTTGCAACAGTCCTGTGTAGATAAGTTTGTTCCGGAGAGTTTGGATGCATTCGATAAAGATGCCGGCTTTACGACCACGCTTTATCGCCCGGTGTTGGGACGGAACAATTTGATTTCTGAAAACTTTAGTCCCGGCAATTCTACGCAACCCCTGACTTTTTCGATAACCCGTGTGGTGCGTAAAGATGGAAGCGAAGCACCGGAGTTGACGGAAGAGTTTCCGGTCAGAGTTTGGCATACACCTTATCTGGGAACGGAAACTTCATTGGAAGAGATTGAAGCCAAAAGAGGTTGTGAGAACAGAAGCCTGTTGCAGGTGCGCGAACATTCCGGCGAACTGATTTTGTGGGCAAATGCGTTGTCTTCTTTCGTAAAATGTGCACCGGACAGTGGTTATGTCTTTGATATACGAGTGACGAATTCCGGTGGTTGGAAGGATTATACCGGATTGCGGTTGATTCCGTATCGTGAACGGGATTATGAACCTACTAATATGGATGAAACGACTGGTATCGTGACTGAAGATTACGTGCATCCCACGAGCGTGAGCCGGATGTATAAGGTGGGGGAAAGTTCCTTGTTCGGGTTAATGGAGCCAGAAGATATCAATGTCTTTTTTCGACGTGACGTAGAGAACGAGTCAAAGGAATATACGCTGACTTTCCGGTTTATGACAAAAGATTATCAGCCGATTTCTCCCCGTAAGTTTTCCGGAACGGATTGGGGACATTTGGTGCATGGCTTCGACATGGAGATGACAGATGAATATGTCCGGTATAAGGTTGCCTATCCCATTCCTTTGAATGATATACCGACCGAATATACCAATAAGGATGGAGACAAGGCTCACGTCGTATTCCGTTACGACCGTCTTATGAATGGTACGCAACGCGTCGCTTCATCGATGTCGTTTGATTTTTCCATATATAAAGAAGGGCATTGGGAGATTATTTTCGTCTTTTCCGGTGGAGATCCGGAGTTCAGAGACAATTATTAATGATATAACAAAGTTCGAAAAATGAAGAAAATATATATCGTAGTCTTGATATGCATGTTCCCATTATTTGCTGCCGTGGGTTACGCGCAGGTTGTGGAAATCACAGGACATGTATATGAAAGAATCGGGAATGGGAAAGAGCCGATTCCCGGTGTAACCGTAGTCGTACGAGACGGTTCGGGCAAGAAAGGGCGCGGTGCTTTGACCGGAATGGATGGGGCGTTTAAAGTGAATGCAGATAAAAAATCCACACTGGTGTTTTCTTATATGGGGTTTCGTACCGTAGAAATGAAGGTGGATAAGGCTTCCAAGAATATGAATGTCTTTATGGAAGAGAGTGTGAATGCCATGGACGAAACTGTTGTCGTGGCCTATCAGGCTCAAACACGGGCTGATGTCGGTGCCGCTGTTACGGTGGTTAAGGCAAAGGACCTGCCGCCGGCTCCTGTTGCGAATGTGATGGAGTTGTTGCAAGGGCGTGTCGCGGGTTTGAATGTGCAGCAGAATAACGGCGCACCTGGTTCTATCGGAACCTACACGATTCGGGGTATATCCAATATTTCGGTAGAAGAATCGGGTGGGGATTATATTCTGGGGTCTTCGGCTCCTTTGTTTGTGATTGACGGGATTCCGCAGGAAGATGTCGGGGA
>UMFD01006022.1_pt1 | contig 17723 bp, 14 predicted proteins | sample 1964901 | NCBI WGS metagenome assembly UMFD01 (sample SAMEA4836035, study PRJEB28245) | human gut metagenome | biome: gut microbiome; material: fecal sample | place: Denmark | collected 2008 | reverse complement strand
CCGCCGGTCTTACCGTCGTTGAGATCACCCAGCAAGGAGAGTGGATGCAATGTACCAGTTCTTTGTAGAGCCGGGCGCGATCAGCGAAAAGCAGGTCGTCATTACCGGAAAAGATGTCAATCATATTAAAAACGTCCTGCGCATGAAGGTCGGCGAGGAGATCGCGGTCAGTAACGGCGTCGATGGCAGAGAATACAGATGCGGCATTTTGCAGATGACAGAAGATGCGGTGATCTGCGAACTGCGCTTTATCAAAGAAGACGGCGTAGAACTGCCTTCTAAGATTTATCTTTTTCAGGGACTTCCCAAGGCGGATAAGATGGAACTTATCATCCAGAAGGCAGTGGAGCTCGGCGCTTACGAGATCGTTCCGGTCGCGACAAAACGCGCGGTTGTAAAGCTGGATGCCAAGAAGGAAAAGAGCAAGCTTGCGCGCTGGCAGGCGATCAGTGAGGCGGCGGCAAAGCAAAGCAAACGTGCGGTCATTCCGCAGGTACATTCTGTGATGAGCTTTGCACAGGCACTTGCCTATGCGGATATGCTCGATGTCAGACTGATCCCATATGAAATGGCGGAAGATATGGCAAAAACACGCAGTCTGATCGAAGAGATAAGACCCGGGCAGAGCATCGGGATTTTTATCGGCCCGGAAGGCGGATTTGCACCGGAGGAGATCGAGCAGGCAATGGCACATGCCGCGCAGCCGATCACGCTGGGCAAGCGGATCCTGCGGACGGAAACAGCTGGTATGACAGTGCTTTCGATTTTGATGTATACACTCGAAGGACAGGAACTGAAAGCGTAAAAAATGCATAAGATAAGATAGGACAAAAGCGGAAAGGAAGACGAAAATGGAAGTATATTTGGATAACTCCGCAACGACGAAGGTATATGATGAGGTCGTGCAGCTTACTTCAAAGATCATGTCTGAGGATTACGGAAATCCCTCCAGCATGCATCAGAAGGGTGTGGATGCGGAAGTTTATGTGAAAGAAGCAAAAGAAAGGATCGCTAAGACACTGAAGGTACAGGAAAAGGAGATCTTCTTTACTTCCGGCGGTACAGAATCCGATAACTGGGCGCTGATGGGTGCAGCGAGTGCAAACAGCAGAGCGGGCAGACATCTGATCACAACCAAAATAGAACATCCTGCAATCCTGCAGACAATGGAATATCTGGAAAGCATCGGCTATGAAGTGACTTATCTGCCGGTCGATGAAAAAGGCGTTTTACGTCTGGATGCACTGGAGCAGGCGATCAGACCGGATACGATACTGGTATCCATTATGCATGTGAATAACGAAGTGGGTGCGATCCAGCCGATCGAAGAGGCCGGTGCACTGATCAAACGCATGAATCCGCATACGCTGTTCCATGTAGATGCGGTGCAGGGCTTTGGCAAGCTTCGTATTTATCCAAAGAAAAGTCATGTAGATATGCTTTCGGTGAGCGGACATAAGATCCACGGGCCAAAGGGTGTCGGCATTTTGTATATTGATGAACATGTGAAGATCAAACCGATCATTTTCGGCGGCGGTCAGCAGAAAGGAATGCGTTCCGGAACGGAAAATGTCCCGGGGATCGCGGGCATCGGCAGAGCAACAGAGTTGTCATACGCTAACCTTGATCGCGATGTGGAACGGTTATATGAACTGAAACGCTATTTTGAAGATGGGCTGCAGAAGCTGAGTGGTGTTGTCATTAACGGTCCGCTTTATGAACAGGGAGCACCGCATATCGTCAGTGCATCTTTTGCGGGTGTCAGAAGTGAAGTACTTCTGCATGCACTGGAGGATAAGGGCATTTATGTTTCCGCAGGCAGTGCCTGTGCATCCAATAAGCATACGGTCAGTGCTACGTTAAAGGCAATGGGCATCAGCCAGAATCTGCTGGATTCCACGATCCGTTTCAGCTTCAGCGTCTTTACAACCGCGGAGGAATTGGACTATACTTTACAGTGTTTATATGATATACTGCCGATGTTACGCAAGTATACAAGGTATTGAGCATAGAAAAGAAAGGGAAAATTATGTTTACAGCATTTTTGATAAAATATGCAGAGATCGGTGTCAAAGGCAGAAACCGGTATCTGTTTGAGGATGCACTGGTCGATCAGATCCGTTTTGCACTCAGCAAGATCGATGGTGAATTTGCTGTCCGCAAGACACAGGGTCGTATTTACGTGGATGCACAGTCTGCATTTGATTTTGATGAAACGGTAGAAGCGCTCAAGAAGGTATTTGGTATTTCAGGTATCTGCCCGGTCGTTTATGTCGAGGATGAGGGATTTGAAAAGCTTTCCGGGACGATCGTGAATTATGTCAAGACAGTTTATCCGGAAGGCAATAAGACCTTCAAGGTATGTGCAAGGCGTGCCAGAAAGAATTATCCGATGCGATCCATGGAGATCAACTGTGAGCTTGGCGGCGTCATTCTGGATGCATGCCCGGATATGAAGGTAGATGTGCATCATCCGGATTTTGAACTGAATGTGGAGATCAGAGAAAAGATCTATATCTATTCCGAGATCATTCCGGGACCGGGCGGAATGCCTGTCGGAACAGGCGGTAAAGCGATGCTCCTGCTTTCCGGCGGAATCGATTCCCCTGTTGCGGGTTATATGATCAGCAAGCGTGGCGTGAAGCTGGAGGCAACTTATTTCCATGCACCGCCTTATACATCAGAACGTGCAAAACAGAAGGTTGTCGATCTGGCAAAATATGTTGCGGCCTATGCGGGACCGATCCGCCTGCACGTTGTAAACTTTACGGATGTACAGCTTGCCATTTATGAGAAATGCCCACATGATGAGCTGACGATCATTATGCGCCGCTACATGATGCGGATCGCAGAAACGATCGCAAAAGAAACGGACTGCCTCGGACTTGTAACGGGCGAAAGCATCGGTCAGGTAGCTTCCCAGACGATGCAGAGTCTTGTTGCAACAAACGAAGTATGCGAGCTGCCTGTATACAGACCGCTGATCGCATTTGATAAGCAGGATATCGTGGATATTTCCGAAAAGATCAACACTTACGAGACATCTATTCTGCCGTTTGAGGACTGCTGCACCATTTTTGTGGCAAAGCATCCTGTTACCAAGCCGAATGTAAAGGTGATCAGAGGGCATGAAAAGAATCTCGAAGGTACGGTAGAAGAGCTGGTCAAGACAGCACTTGAAACAAGAGAGATCATAGAGATTGAATAACATTTTGCGAAAAACGAGACTTTACTGATATTCTTTTCCGAACTGGAAAGGAGTTTTGGTAAGGTCTTTTTTCTGTGAATGGATTGTTGAAACTTATTGTATTGTGATAACTATGAAGGGAGCATTAGTTGGATATGGTCAAATATATTGCAGATTGAAAAAATCAATTTAAGATTGGATTAAAACAGTATAAATGATACAATAAAAAATAAAGAAATAATAAATAGTTGTAATGATACGGAAAGGATTGGCAATGGCAATCAGATACAACAGATTATGGAAAAAATTAATAGATGAAAATATGATGAAGATAGACCTTAGAGAAAAGGCTGGAATTACCACAAATGCTTTGGCTAAATTAGGAAAGAATGAGCATGTAAATACACAGGTTCTGGAAAAAATATGTAATGTATTGCATTGCAATATACAGGATATTATGGAATTTGTTCCAGACGAGGAAAGGGAAGAAAAATAATATGGCGAAGAAGAAAACTGTTGAAAAGGCATTAAACATAGATAGTATTTTATTTAATTGTAGAGATTATTTACGTGCAGCGCGTAACTCTGGTTCATTTTTTGAAAAAAGGGATATGATGCTTACACTTGTATTCTTAAGATTTATTGGTGAAAAGTATGAAGATGGAATTGAAAAGTTAAAGCAAACACTTATAGAACAGGGATTAGACCCGGAAGATGAGAACATTAGAGCAGCCTTCTTTGATGATGCTACTTTCGCAGATGGAACATATAATTTACCACCAGAAGCAAGATGGTCGACAATTATTCATACACCGGCTCCGGGATTAAATGTTGCACTTGATACTGCTTTGCAAAGACTAGAGGAAGAAGATCCGTGGTTGAAAGGTTGTTTTGTGAAAGGAACATTTACGGCACGAAATCTTGCTGCCAATGATATAAAGAAAATAGTTGATGAAGTAAACAAAATCAGCCATAAGGCATTTGGTGAAGAAAAAGATCTTATCGGTCGTGTATACGAATACTTTCTTAAAGAATTTGCAGTAAATGCTACAAAAGAAGAGGGAGAATTTTATACACCGCATGACGTGGTTCAATTGATTGCAACTATGATTGAGCCTTATGATGGCACCTTATATGATCCTTGCTGTGGTTCGGGAGGAATGTTTATTCAGAGTGCTGAACTTGTAAAGTCAAAGCAGGGAAACTTAAATGGTATCAATGTATATGGTCAGGAAAAAGAACCGGCTACATATCGCCTTGCAAAAATGAATCTTGCACTTCGTGGTATTAGCCATAATCTTGGTGATGAAGCTGATTCTTCATTCACTCATGACTTGCATAAGGGATTGTATTTTAATTATATAATGGCAAATCCCCCATTTAACCTTAAAGGCTGGTATAACGACAATTTAAAAAATGACGCTCGTTGGGCAGACTATGTAACACCACCGGAAAGTAATGCTAACTATGCATGGATTCTGCATATGCTTTCGCATTTGAAGAAAGCTGACGGAGTTGCCGGTTTTCTTCTTGCAAATGGTTCATTAAACGACAGTGATACTTTAGAAATTCGTAAAAAATTAATTCAGAAAGATAAGGTGGAAGCTATTATTGTTCTTCCTAGAGAATTGTTCATTACTACTGATATCAGTGTTACCCTTTGGATACTGAATCAAAATAAAAAAGGCGGTAAATATCACGGTAGAAATCTTCGTAATCGTGAATATGAAATTCTTTTTATGGATTTACGTCAGTGGAGGGAAAACCCAGTTAAAGGCGAGAACAAAAAGAAGGTACGTTTGGTAACGGAGCAGATTGAAAGAGCAGCAGACATATACCATACATGGCAGAGCGAAGGCACTGATGGTACGAATTATGAAGTGCCTGAACTTTATCGTAGTGTGGGTATTGATGAGATTGAAAGCAAGGGATGGACACTTACTCCGAGCAAATATATAGAATTTATTGACCATGATTTGGATATAGATTATGAAAAGGAAATAGCTCGTATTCAGGCGGAAATGAAAGAAGTTTTGGCGCAGGAAAAGAAATCCCAGCAGATGCTGGAAGATGCATTTAGGGGGATTGGCTATGGGATTGACTAAATATAAACTTGGGAAACTGATTGAACAATGTGATAATCGAAATACTGATGAAGAATATACAGCTGATGATGTTAGAGGAATCTCGACAGGTAAGGAATTCATTGAAACTAAAGCTAATATGGATGGAGTTAGCTTAACATCGTATAAGATAGTTAAAGAGAATGAATTTGCTTATGTAGCAGATACCTCAAGGCGTGGTGACAAGATTGCTGTCGCATTTAATAGAAATGAAGGCAATATTTTGATTTCCTCAATATATACCGTTTTTTATGTAAGTAAGCCAGAATTACTCCTTTCCGACTATTTATTTATGTTTTTTAATCGTTCTGAATTTGATCGTTATTCACGATTTAATTCTTGGGGGTCTGCAAGAGAAACTTTTAGTTGGGAAGATATGTGTGATATGGAAGTTGACCTCCCACCGCTTTCAATTCAGCAAAAGTATGTAGATATCTACAACGCTATGCTTGCAAATCAGCAAAGTTATGAGCGTGGGTTGGAGGATTTGAAACTAGTTTGTGATGCGTATATTGACGACCTCAGAAAGAAACTATCACATAGAAAGTTGGGGAGTTATATTTCAATGTGTGAAAATAAAAATGATGACTTGGTATATGGAATTGATGCTGTACGGGGTGTTTCGATTGAAAAGAAATTCATTGATACAAAGGCGAATATGGAGGGGGTATCTCTTAAACCATATGAAATTGTTAATCCTAATGAATTTGCATATGTAACTGTAACTTCAAGAAATGGAGAAAAAATCTCTCTTGCTCGTAATAATAGTAACGAAGTTTATATCTGTTCTTCTTCTTATATTGTATTTAAAGTTAATGATACAAGAGAATTATTGCCAGAATATCTATCAATGTTATTTGAGCGTAGTGAGTTTAATCGTTATTCTCGTTTTAATTCATGGGGAAGTGCAAGAGAAATCTTTGATTGGGAAGAAATGTGTGATGTAAGAATTCCTGTTCCTGATATTGAAATACAACAGGATATTGTTAATATCTTTGAAGCATATAGTACTCGCAAAGACATAAACGAAAAACTAAAAGCACAAATAAAAGATATCTGCCCGATTCTTATTAAGGGCTCTATTGAAGAGGCGAGAAAAACAAAGGAGGCGTAATCTATGGCAAGATTAAAAGAATATAATGGTCATTATTGTGAATCAGAATATGAATATGCCTTCATTGGATTTTTGGAGGCTGAGGATTGGATTTATTCTTCTGGTAACAATATCTCTCGCGTAACCAAAAGAGATGTGCTGATTGCTGATGATTTCAAGAAGTTTATATCCGATACCAATTCAGAATTAACAGAAGATGAGGTGACTCAGATTTTTGATAATGTTCGTCTTGTCGGAAGCGAAAGTGACTTTGCTACTTTACACAAGGTATATGGCTGGATGGTTGACGGGGTACAGTTTACACCGCAAGACGGACTGGCGAGAATGATACCTCTCATTGATTTTGAAAATTGGGACAAGAATATATTCCGTGTGGTAAATCAGTTTACAGTAGAATATACAAACAATGGTCAGAAAGAAAATCGTAGACCGGATGTACTCTTATTTGTTAATGGTATACCATTGTGCGTTATTGAATTGAAAAATCCTGCTGATGCAAATGCTACGATTTATGATGCATGGGAGCAAATTAATATACGCTATTGGAGAGATATTCCACATCTTTTACATTACTGTCCTTTGGCTTGTATTTCTGACGGTGTTAAAACAAGACTTGGATCAGTTCGTACTCCTTATGAGCATTTTTATGCATGGAGACGTGTGAATGATGGAGATACTGTATCTACTCTGCCTTTTGAAGAAACCGAAACAATGATAAAGGGTGTTTATGCACCTGAGCGATTCTTAGAGATTTTCAGAGATTATATTTATTTTCAAGATAGCATTTACGATAGTGACGAAGTTGAAATTGTATGTCGTTATCCACAGTTCTTTGCTGCAAGATTACTCAAGCAAAGTATTATTAATTCCGTTGTTCAAAAAAGCGGTAAAGGTGGAACATATTTTGGTGCGACAGGATGCGGAAAAACATACACTATGGCTTTTCTTGCCCGTCAGCTTGCACTTCGTTGTACAGATATACCGGAAATCGGGTCACCGACAATTATCCTGATTGTTGACCGGGATGAACTTCAAAAGCAGGGGGCAAAGCTTTTTACAAAGAGTATGGAATTTTTGAACCTTGGTGAAGTATCTGTTGTAAAAAATAGAGCACAGTTAAGACAGGAACTTGGGGCAAGGCAAAGTGGTGGTTTTTACATTTGCACAATTCAGAAGTTCTGCGACCGGGAAGATGACAAAATCGGTCTTATTAATAACCGACAGAATATTATATGTTTTTCTGATGAAGCACACAGAACTCAGCTTGAACATTCTAAGAAGATTCAGTTCAGCAAGGATGCTGATGAAAATATGAAAGCTATGGTTTCAAAGCCATACGCAAAGGTTTTGAAAGAAGCATTTCCACAGGCTACTTTTGTTGGATTTACCGGTACTCCTATTGCAGAGACATATCAGACCTTTGGTGACGAAATTGACCGATATACAATGGACCAGGCCGTTGCAGATGGTCTTACTGTTTCTATCAAATATCACCCTCGTATTGCAAAGGTTTTACTTGATAAGGTAAAAGTAAAAGAGATTGAAGATTACTATAAAAAATGTGCTGATGATGGTGCAACTTATGAGGATATCGAAGCAAGTAAAAAAGCAATGAGTTCTATGGAAGTAATTCTTGGGGAACCTTCCCGATTAGAACGTCTTGCTACAGATATCCATGACCACTATATTTCTTCCTGTGCAGGTGATCCGGACAGAATACAGAAAGCAATGGTTGTTTGTTCAAACAGAAAGATTGCATATGTGTTACTTCAGAAATTCAAGGATAAATATCCTGAATGGTTCGAAGAAAAGAAATCACCTGATGGAGTTTCTGTAACCGAAGAAGAATTGAAAGAATTGAAGCCAATGCCATTTATCGCAATGGTGTCTAGTGTCGGTAGTAACGATGAAGAAGATATGTATAATTATTTGGGCGGTGTTAAGAATGATAAGCGTTCTGAAGAACTAGACGCTGCTTTTAAACAGGAAAAATCAAACTTCCATATTGTTATTGTTGTAGATATGTGGATTACAGGCTTTGACGTTCCTTGCCTTACATACTTATATAATGACAAGCCCCTTAAGAAGCATTTGTTGATACAGACAATTAGTCGTGTAAACAGAAAATATCCTGGAAAAGAATTTGGTATGGTAATTGACTACATCGGCATTCGCGACAATATGCGTGAAGCAATGAAGGTTTATGGTGGAGATACTTATGTTGCCCCTACATCTGATGATGTCGAACAAGCTACATCAGTGTTCAGAGAAGAATTAGAAATTTTAAAAACACTGTTTAGTGATTATGATTTATCACCTTTCTTAAATCCAGATTGTGATCCGTTTGAACGTTACAGACTTCTTTCTAAAGCTGCCGAGTATGTGTTTGCATCAACGCAGGAATTACAAACAGAAGGAAACAAGGGATCTCAGAAGGTTTCATTTAAAACCTACTTCTTAAAAACAGTAAAACGAATGAGAAGTGCTTTTGATATCTGCCAGCCTTCCGGTAATCTTGGTGAAGAAGAATCTGCACTTGCACAATGCTTTATGGCTATAGCTGGTTTTGTTCGTAAAATGAGTGGAACAAGTGAAGTGGATACAGATACCATGAATCGTGCAGTTTCCAAAATGGTTGAAGAAGCATTGAAATACAATCAGGTGGAAAGTGTTCTTGAAAGTGGCGAGGAAGAAGATATCTTTTCACCAGAATACTTTGAAAAATTATCTGATGTCAAAATGCCAGCAACCAAGTTAGAACTTCTTATAAAAATGCTTCGTAAGCAGATTAAGGAATACGGAAAAGTCAATCAGTTAGCTGCAAAATCGTTCCAAGAAATGTTGGAAAAGACTATTGCGGAGTATCATGAAAGGCGTAAACATCTTACAGCGGAAGAAGCTGGAGAAACACAGGAAAAGGCATCAGAGGATATTATTAGGATTGCCACGGAACAGGCTTTAGCAATTCTTCGTCAAATGAACGAAAACAGAGAAAGTTTTCGTAAAATCGGTTTAACCTTCGAAGAAAAAGCATTCTATGATATTTTGATTTCACTTCGAGAACAATATAACTTTGAATATGGAACAGATAAAGAAGTTGATGGTGTTGTAGTAAATGATAAATGTAAAGCATTAGCTAAGAAGATAAAAGATATTATTGATACAAAATCCTCATTTGCAGATTGGCTCAATAATCAGAATGTTCGGAATGATTTAAAATTTGAAATAAAGATATGTCTGGTTAAGAATGGTTATCCGCCTCAGTATAGTCCGGAAGTATTCAACAAAGTTATGGAACAGGTGGAGAATTTTGAAGAGTATTCCGTAACAGAAGATATAGGAAATGAAGCAGCTAAGTCTGCAAAGATTTATCAATATGAGCCAGAGTATAATGTGATGAAGGTGGCGGAAGATTCGGCACATTATGGTGATTCAAAAAATAATCAGTAGGGGAGGCACTGAAGATGAAGTACATTTTTTTCTATGATGAAACAGAACATAGTAGAAAGATTAATTATGAAACTGTTACTGCGAATAATTACTATGATAATTTCATAACTGGAATTGTAGGGTGGAAAGCAGAAGAAGATGAATGTATTTCTGACAGATACCTTGCTTTTGAATCGAAGTATGCTTATAGAAAAAAAGACGGAGAATTAAAGAGCCAGACCATGAAAGCAAAAGATTTTAGGCTTGGGTTTGCTTCTCTTAATAATCATACGATTGAGTTTTATGAAGACCTTGTATCATTATTTGATGAGAAAATAATTATTTATTTCTCTGTGTTTAGCAAAATAGAGTATGTTATTAGCCAGTTGTTTGTAAATTATCATAGTTCTATGTTTGTTGATGTTGATAACATGAAATACTCAATAATTAAGGCTATCAATGTATATCGACCACAAAATGTGATAGAAGCAATTTATAAAGAACCACAAATATTTGTTAAAGAACTACGGTCTTTTTTAGAAGATAGGATTATTAAAAATCAAGCGAATACTACTTTGAAAGAGCATGAGAATCAAGCATTTCAGGAAATACTTTTACTGCTTGAGGACACAGAGGTACCCGAAACATTAGATTGGTCCTATTTTGCACCTTTTGATGGATTTAAGAAATTGTTGACAGAGATGAATGTTAATGAATATCAGTTGATGATTGACCGAGAAGGAAAAGAATCGCATACATTGAATTCTGCAAAGAATGTAGGACTTAAAAATGTCATCGAAGAAGATTCTAAGGATTATGTTGGAATCAGAATGGCTGATATGCTTGTTGGATTGATATCTCGATTGATGCAATCATTGAAGATATCGTTAACTGGAGATTATAAAGATGGGAAAATGAAGAAGACACTTTTAGATTCGGGCTGGTTTGCATTGAATCAAAGACAGCTTGATTTGTATAAAAAATTATATCGGGTAATTTGTGAGAATAATGACTATTGGTACAAATCTTTTTCTGGAATTTATTCGGATGATTTGGTGGCTTTTGTAGCACTTCTTCAATTTATGAATCATTTTTCAGATGCAGATGAGATTCGTAATAGTAAGATAGAAATGCAACCAGAATATTATAATGCTTTTGTCTGCGAGAGCTTGAACGAACGTTATAAAATAATGAGGAACAAATTACCGATTGATCCTATAGTAGAAGATGGAAAAGATTATTTTTATAATCAAAGAGGCGCAATGGTTTATAAGGATATTAACAAGCAACCTATGTTGCCATTACATAGTGGACAGAATGAGTTTTATGTTCTTTCAGTTGGATTTTCACAGAATAGAACCCCATTAGTAACAATCTCTGAAAATGATAAGCCGATATGTTATAGATTGCCGAATGAGTACAGTGATTGGACTATGACTGTTGTTGGGTTTTCCAGTATGGGTGAAAGATTATTTCCATCAAAAGTGTTATTTTCATTAATTGGTGGAAGGTATTTGGTTGATATTTTATAGATTTTAGGCATTTTAGAAATTTAAATATATAGTTTTGAAAAGTAGGTGAATGAATGGAAAAGATTTTTTCGCATAATGTAGATATAGACAAAACAGCATATATGAATTGGAGAACCAGACAGCATCAACCCATTCATGATATGATGATTATTGCTGATGGATACATGAAGGCAGCGATAATGCTTGCACAAGATTGTTTGCAGGATAATGGAGATAAAAAGGCGGATATTGTAGTTTTCCCAATGCTGTTTTCGGCAAACCATGCAATAGAGTTGTATCTAAAATCTATAAACTAGTCTTTGAATATGTTGCTGAACATGAAAGAGTCATTTTGTGGAGGTCACGATATTAGGCAGATATGGAACACAGTAAAGAAACGTATGATAGGTTTGGAAACCGATAAAGAACAACGAAAACAATTTAAGGAAATGACCAAAGAGCTGGACGATTATATTTCAGAATTATATGATAAAATCGATAAAGATCATAATGCTAATGCAAAGATGAAAAATATGGATTTTTCACGTTACCCGTTTAATACCGATGACGAATATCATTTTTATATCGAAAATTATGGAAATGAAGTTGTTGATTTAGAGATATTTGTGGAGGTATTCAAAAAGATAGACTATAATTTAAACTGTATTGCTGGATATTATGAAGAAATGGCAACATTTGTTCCAAATTATGATTGAGAGAAAGCATCGTAATAAGTTAGGATATATATCTGTATAAAAGAGTGTTCACTATGTGAAGTAAGGATAGGAGGAAAGCATGAAAGTAATAGACGCTAACACATTTGTAAATAGTTTTAAAATTAAGCCGGATAAAAGTGTGTCTTTCCTCTTGGGAGCGGGAACATCTGTATCATCTAATATTCCATCAGGTGGGCAAATGGTATGGGATTTTAAAAGAACGTTGTATTGTACAGACAATAACATTCGGACAAGTTTGTATGGTGATTTGTCTAAGGAGAATGTACAGAAGGAGATACAATCATACTTTGACGGTCGAGGGGGATACCCGGAATTATGGTCGCCAGAAGAATATTCATTTTATTTTGAAAAGTGCTATCCATCAAGAAGTGATCGAGAGTATTATATTCGAAATAAAGTACGAGATATAAAACCATCATTGGGATATTTATGTATGGGGGAATTGATAGTCAATGGAAAAATAGATTTAGTTTCAACGACTAATTTTGATGATTTAGTACAAGCTGGTGTTCACTCAATTAATCCAGGGTTTTCAATTAAAACAATATCATCTGCGGTTAGCAATAGCGTCGGATTTGCGTTGAATGAGGGATTTCCTAATATAATAAAGTTACATGGAGATTATTTATTTGATAAATTAAAAAACACAGAGTCAGAATTGCAAAAGCTAGAGGATAAAATTGCAGATATCTGGAAGACCTCTATAAAACAAAATGGATTAATAGTTATAGGATATGCTGGCAATGATAATTCTGTTATGTCTGTATTGGAAGGATTAATCAATGAAGGCGGTATAAAGAAAGGGGTATATTGGTGTAAACCAAGAGGCAGTAATCTTAGTATAAGAGCATGCAAGTTTATGGAGAACGCATGTAATGTTAATGAACAGTCAGCTGTGGTTGAAATTGATGGTTTTGATGACCTCATGTATAGTCTGTATTTGGCTATGAATTTGGAAAATTCCAATATTGATGAATTATGGAAGGGGAATGATAAAAAACAAGAGATTTTATATGATGCGATAGGAAGGCATACAGCAACAGCAATTACTAATGCATTACCAGCAATACAGTTTCCAAGAAAATGTTATGTATTTAGTTCAAACATTACCACTTGGAAAGAATTACGATCAATAACAAATAAATCTTGTGTTGCTATTTTACATAAAGGAAAAGTATGGGCATTGGGTAGTAAAAACGGAATTTTAGAGGCTTTTGCAGATAAAAACATTAGTTATATTGAGGAAATGGATATTCCAATATATATGATGAAATTGGAACATTCGGATGTTATTGGTATGTTTTATGAGATTATAGAAAATAATTTGTTAAGCAAAGGCTTGTCTTCATTTGGAAAAAATAAGTACTTTGATAGAAATAGCAAGCGATTAAGAAACGGTTATTTTGTTTATGATGCAATTAAAATAGCACTATCATTTGTTAAAGATAATGTAGTTATGAATTTATTGCCTACAGTATATGTATTAAAAAGTGACGGATCTCAATTAGATAGATTTGCGTATCAGAATATTGTAAACAATGAAATGTCAACACTATATAATAAGCAGATGAATGAAAAGGTAGAAATATGGGTACAGAAATTATCAAAGAACAGGAAACTAATCTTTGAATTAGGAAATGCTATATTGGAGTTTAGTACACAACGAATTCGATTTGCAGGAACAGGCAGCATTGATAAATGTTATCAAGCAAAGGAAACTGAACTTGCTTTTGACTATGAAAATGATAGTTGCATTGCAGTCAATCAATTAAAAGGATTAATTAATTATGGACCATTAGAATCATATGCTAATCGAAGTGTACGATTAGCAGTGCTGTCGCCTAGAGAATGCGCAGCAGATATATGGAGGCACTTAAATGAACTAAATAAGCACCATGCAACAACTTTAAAGCAGGATAAGGCATTTTTACCAGAATATATAGGATTTCAAGATGTTTTTAGATGTGGATTGAATATTCCAAATGGAAATGATACCAAAAGATTTAAGGGTTATTCTTTAAGCGATGCTTTAAAGGCATCTGCTGAAGAGTTCTTTAATGGGATTTGTCGATATATTGATGTGATGGAAAGGGAAAAGCATGAATTTGATGTTTTGGTAATCTATATTCCGAATCAGTTAAGTAAAATGCGAGAACTGAAAAATGAAAATGTTTATTTTGATTTACATGACTCACTAAAAATATATTGCGCAGGAAAAGGTATTGTTACACAGATAATAGAAGAAAGATCAGTCCATACTAATAGTGATATGGCAAAGATTATGTGGGGGCTTTCCACGGCTATATATATAAAAGCTATTGGAAAATTGTGGAAACCCAAGATAACAAGATATGACACGGCGTATATTGGATTAAGTTATGTACAATCAATAAAGAATAATGAAAAAATATCAATTGGTTGTAGTCAGTTGTTTGACTCAGAAGGAAATGGCATGGAATTGTATTTACGTCCGTTAAAAGATCCACAGATTATACAGAAAAATCCGTATATGAGAAGTGGAGATGCTTGCCGCCTTATGAACAATTTGAAAAGAATTTATGATGAATCGGTTCCTTTGCATAAACTAAATCGAATTGTAATACATAAGACAACACATTTCACAAAGGAAGAAATGGAAGGAATAACAAAAGGACTTGCAGGTGTGGATAATATCGAGCTGCTGCAAATTCAAGAATTTTCTGCGTGGAGGGCTATAAGATTTCAGAATGATGTTGCAACACCATTTCCAATTCAAAGAGGAACGGTTATTCCACTTGATAAAGATACATTTTTAATCTGGACACATGGAAGTGTTCAACATGATCAATTAGCTGGTAAAAAATTGAATTATTACAAGAATGGTAGAGGAATACCAGCACCATTATTGGTAAAAAGATTTATGGGAAAATCATCAGCACTGGAATTGGTCAATGAAATATTAATGCTTACTAAAATGAATTGGAATAGTGGCGATGGATTATATAAAATATTACCTGTAACATTGGATTTTGCTAAAGCATTGTCACGCGTTGCTAAGCAAGATTTAGTGGTTTATGACAGACCTTATGATTTCAGATATTTTATGTAAGTATTATCAATAATCAAGAATGAAATCTGTTTAAAGGAGTGATACTGCATGATTAATATATATACAAAAAAAAGTAATTCAAAAGACTGGATATTTCACAATGACTTGTACTTCAACCTGAATACAGGCAATGAAGAGATGTCACAAAAAGAAATTGATTTGATTCAACAAGTGGATGAGGCTAAGCTGACGCCAGATAAGCATATAGAAACAAAATATGGCCTAGGTACAATCCGTAATTTGTCATCAGGATGTAAGACATTACTTAATATTGTAAAGCATCCTGATAAGGTGGTAAATGTAGAAGAATGTGGTCCGAATGTACTTAGAATCATTTTTACTATGGACAATATAAAAATTTATATGTCCAGACCAACGTTGTTTGAGATTCCGGATGATGCAGAAATCCGATTTAATGATTCTGATATAGTGATCGGTGGCAGAGGTTATAATGCCTGGTGGAGTAAAGAGTATGAAAGGAGAGAAGCAGATGATTTATAAGAATATTACATTTAAAGCAGATCCATTTTCATACGATTTGGACTTTGATGATAGGATTACTCTCGTTGGTGGAGACAGCGGTACCGGTAAAACAGTACTTTATGAAATGCTGGAAGACATAAGAATGACAGACGAATACAAGGCTATTAAGTTATTTAACTACAAATCAGATGATTTTTTAGAAGCGATCAAACAGTGTAGAAATAGTTTTATTGTGATAGATAATGCAGATTGTCTGATCAATGATGATGTTAGGAGATTTATTAATTTTGAGTTATCAAATCAGTATATGCTTTTCCTGCGAAATTGTGATGGACTCAATGTATCTGATAAAAGTTTTAAGGTGCTGAAGTTTGATAACAACAAAATAACATTGGAAGAGGAACTGTGATATGAGATATTTATGGACGGAAGATACCGGTGCAGGGCTTCACTTCTGGAAATTAGCCAATCAGCTTTTCTTTGACAATCAGCTTGTAATTGAGAGTAAAGGGAGCAATCAGGGATTGCTGGATGCAGTAATAGACTTGGATATTAAAGACGAGGATAAATACTATATTGCATTTGATTATGTGGTTGATAATCAGGATATTCGTAACAAATATCGTATGTTAAAATCAATAACAGATAAGTCAGAAGGAAAAATTGTGATTCTGGATATGATTTGTTTTGAATACCTGATTCTTGCATTTGACAAGCTGGTAGAATGGACAGGTACCGGAAAGACAGATAAAATAGAAATTCGTGAGGAAGTTTTGGCAGCAGTTGAGAACCACAGAATTAATTTATCAAAGATTGATGATGAGAAAACATTGCAGTACATAGCAGGTTTTAAAAGGTATTCTACAGAACGTGTGATGAAGTCATTGGTTGGTGAATTTACACAAAATGAAGAGTGGTCTGTTAAGGGGGCTCTTATGGGTGAGTGCTGGTATAAAGACTGCTGTGTATCAGAGCATCTGGATAGTCTTAGGTGTGGTAAGCCAGAGGTTGAAGGCGGAGATGAGAAGATGAGGATGCTGATACAGTCATATGAAGTACATAAAATAATTAGGGAGGTCATCCGTTAAATTATAGAGGCATAAACATATTGATTGTTGCATTTTTCTTACATTCACACTATAATAATTTATGGCAATGACCACTCTGTAGGCGGAAATAATTATTGCAATTATGTAAATATATGCCCTATATCAGAATAAAACTTAAACAAAAATAAGTCAGTTAAAATGTGGGTTGTATAGAGATAGAGATCGAATAAAATGGAAAAAGAAAAACGAGCAGCCTAGCTGCTCGTTTCAATCTTCTGTTTGAGGATCTCACGAAGTGAGATCAGATGCATTAAACTGTGTAGTTCTTTAAAACCTTCATAACATCTTCAGCATCGCCTTCAGCATGGATGTTTAAATCGATCGGCTTAGATAAATCCAAGCTGAAAATACCCATGATAGACTTTGCATCGATTACGTATCTTCCTGATACTAAATCAAAATCATAATCAAATTTTGTGATGTCGTTTACGAATGATTTTACTTTGTCAATTGAGTTTAATGAAATCTGTACTGTTTTCATTTGAATTACCTCCTTTTGTTTTAATACCTTCGCTTATTATACTAAAGAAAAGGGGATAAAAAGTCAATACGAAAACCATACAAAAAAAGTGAGGATAACAATGAAAAGTGTGGCATTACATAACCTGGGGTGTAAGGTCAATTCTTACGAACTTGACGTTATGCAGCAATATCTACAAAATAAAGGATATAAAATTGTTAATTTCAACCAAAAAGCTGATATTTATATTATCAATACGTGCACGGTAACAAACATAGCGGACCGGAAAAGCAGACAGATGCTGCATCGTGCCAAGAAGCAGAATCCGGATGCGATCGTTGTGGCAGTGGGCTGCTACGTGCAGACAAATGAGGCTGAGATCGAGAAGGATGACTGCATTGATCTGGCGATCGGAAATAACAGGAAAAATGAGTTGGTGGAGATCATAGAGGCTTATCTGGACAAGCGTCAAAGTCAGACGC
>UMFD01045252.1_pt1 | contig 19750 bp, 20 predicted proteins | sample 1964901 | NCBI WGS metagenome assembly UMFD01 (sample SAMEA4836035, study PRJEB28245) | human gut metagenome | biome: gut microbiome; material: fecal sample | place: Denmark | collected 2008 | reverse complement strand
GCCAAAAAGAAATTGTCTTTTGGAATAAAGAATAAAAAGATTGCAAGTGTCAATAAAAACGGACGTATTACGGCGAAAAAGAAGGGTACGACTTACCTTTTCGTAAAGGTGAAAGATTCGGATAAAAACCAGTGCAGGATTAAAATTGTTGTAAAAGAAGAACCGTGGATTGTCAGTGAAAAGGATAAAAAATACGACTACGCAGAGATGACAAGAGATTTGCGTAAGATTGCCCGCAAATATCCCGGAAAAACCGGGCTGTCGAGCCTTGGCAGGACATATGACAATAGGGAAATCTGGTGCCTGCGTGTGGGAAATCCTTCTGCGGCAAAGAAACTTGTGATTGATGCGGCAATTCATGCCCGAGAGTGGAAAAATACACAGGTCATTATGCGACAGACCGAGGAAATTCTTCGGGAATATGGTGAGCACCGCGCAAGATTCCGTTCGACATGCCTTTATATTCTGCCGATGGATAACCCGGACGGTGTGACAATTTCGCAGTATGGGGCAAGTGGAATCCGCAATGCAAAACTTCGCAAGAAAATACAGAAGATAGGGCATTTCAATACGTGGAAAAATAATGCCAGAGGGGTTAATATTAACAATAATTTCCCTGCCGGTTTTTCAGCGGACAAGAAAAAGGATAAAAAGAAGGGCAAGAAAAGGAAACCGGATGCCACAACATATAGAGGAAAAAAGGCAGCGAGCGAAAAGGAAACGAAGGCATTAATTTCTTTTATTAAGCGGATATCGCCAAAGACGGTGTTGAATCTCCATTCGACCGGCAGTATTTTATACTGGGATTTTGATGTATCTTCACCGCTGCATGAAAAGCAGTACAGGTTAGCAAGTGAAATAAAAAAGAGAAATCATTACCGAATGATGCCAAAGAGTTCGAGTACAGAAGAACATGGAGGCTTTGCGGACTGGCTTGTGTACGAGAAGAAAATTGTGAGTGTTACGGTAGAAACAGGGACAGTGCCATGCCCTTTGCCACACTCTCAGTATAAAAAGATTTATAAACGAAACAAAAAGATGTTTCGCTGGTTTATGCTATCTTATTAAACAGGCAATTGGATACGAAAAGGAAGGTGCATTAAAATGGAACGAACGAGAAGACTGCGGATGAACGAACGAGTGAGAGATATGGTGCGGGAAAATCATGTCCGGGTGGACGAATTGATTTATCCGATTTTTGTAATAGAAGGAGAAAATATTTGTGAACCGGTAGAGTCGATGCCGGGCATCTGCCAGTATTCGATTGACAGACTTCATGAAGAACTTGACCGAGTGCGTGAGGCAGGGATTCCGGCAGTTTTATTGTTTGGTATTCCGGCACACAAAGATGAGCAGGGAAGTGGTGCGTATGCCGAAGACGGAATCGTGCCACAGGCGATTCGCTATATTAAGAAAAATTACAAAGAACTTGTTGTTGTTGCGGATGTCTGCCTGTGTGAATACACATCACATGGACACTGCGGTCTGATTTGCGATGGGGAAGTTTTAAATGATGAGACGCTTCCGCTTTTGGCAAAGGCATCTGTTGTGTATGCTAAAGCAGGAGCAGATATTATTGCACCGAGTGATATGATGGATAAACGTGTTGAGGCAATCCGCAAGGCTCTTGATGAAGAAGGCCTATATAATACGCCGATTATGTCCTACAGTGCAAAATTTGCGTCGGCATATTATGGCCCATTCCGTGATGCCGCACATTCGGCACCGGGATTTGGTGACCGTAAAAGTTATCAGATGGACCCGGCAAATGGAGAAGAAGCTCTGCGGGAAGTGGAGCAGGATATCAAAGAAGGTGCTGATTTAATTATTGCAAAACCGGCGATGGCATATCTGGATGTGCTAAAAGATATTTCCATTCATTATAATATTCCGATTGTGGCGTATAACGTCAGCGGAGAATATGCGATGGTGAAGGCAGCTGCGCAAAAAGGCTGGATTGATGAAAAACGAATTGTGATGGAGCACATGATTGGATTTAAGCGTGCCGGTGCAAAAATGATTATTACTTATCATGCGCTTGATGTAGCTCGGTGGCTTAAGGAAGAACAAAAGGAGCAGTAACCATGATTTTTGGCTATGTTGGAATTTGCTATAAAGAAGCACCACTTGCCCTGCGCGGGCAGGTGGCGTTACCCGACTCAAAAAAAATTGAATTATGGGAGCGGCTTTCTGTCATTGGCTTAAAACAGTGTGTGATTGTCTCGACCTGCAACCGCAGCGAGATTTTCTATTTTTCTCATTCGGATGAGGTGACGGGGGAGCAGGTGCAGTCCTGCTACCAGGACATTTTCCCGAATGTTTCGTTTGGGGATTGCTGTAAGAAAAAAGAGGGCAGTGAGGCGGTTTCTTATTTGTTCCGCGTGGCGGCAGGCTTGGAATCGTTAGTCGTAGGTGAAGACCAGATTTTAGGGCAGGTTGTTGAGGCGATGGATTTTGCCAGGACCATGGGGCACAGCGGCAAAGAATTGGAGCGCATTGTAAGGGATGCAGTGACGTGTGCCAAGTGGATTAAGACGAATTACCGCATCAGCGAAAAGCCGTTGTCAGTCAGTTATATTGGCGTGAAAGAGCTGCACCGTGCCGGTGGCGTTAGCGGGAAAAATATTCTTGTGATTGGAAGCGGAAAAACGGCGGTACTTGCTTTGACATATTTGTTTGAATACGGAGCAAAAAAGATTTATCTGTGCAGCCGGACGCTTGCGCACGCAAAAGAATTGTTAGCGGTACATGAAAATTTGACAGTGGTGGACTATCATGAGCGTTATGATGTGATGAAGCAGTGTGAAACGGTTGTATCAGCAACGTCATCGCCACATCTGGTTGTTTTGTATGACAAATGGAAAGAGACGGGTGCCACACAAATGCAGTTTTTGGATTTGGCATCACCGAGGGATATTGACAGCCGGTTACAAGAAGTTCCGGGGGTGCAGTTGATTGATATGGATACGCTGCAGAAAATTACCGAAAAAAATCAGAATGAGCGGGAAAAACTGGCGGCAGACTGTGAACAGGTTATTGAAGAAAAGGTGCAGGAGACGATGGAATGGCTTTTATTGAGCCGTGTGGATGGTACGATTGAGACATTGCAGAAACGGTGTTTACAGATTGAGACGGACAGTTATGAATATTTAAATCGAAAAATTTCTCTGAATCACAGAGAGCAGAAATTATTGAAAAAGGTGCTTCATGCTTCTTTGCAGCGCTTGATTCGTGAGCCGATTCAGGAATTAAAGCAGTTGGAGGACGAAGAAAAGCAGAAAGAGTACCAGAATATCTTAAAAACATTATTCCGAATGTATGAAGATGAATAAAAGTATAAGCGTAACCTTATACTTTTATTAAAAATTGCTATAAGTAAAACATTATAATATCGCATGGAATATATTTACAAAGTTATACCTTGGTGTTACAATAATCTCAAAGAGAGGGATCGTATACGAAACAGGGTTTGTTTACGGGGCGGTTTCAAAAACAAAAAATGATTGGAGGACACAAGGTTGAAAAAACAGTTTTGTAAAACAATGAGTTATGTGATGACGGCAGCATTGCTTCTTGGCGTGTCAATGCCATCTTCACCGGCAGCAGCAAAGAAAAAGGCACCGAAACTTAGCACAAAGAAAGTAAGCATTTCGGTGGGACAGAAAAAGACGATTAAGCTGAAGAATGGAAAGAAAGCAGTTTGGTCCATTAAGTCAGGTAAAAAGGTTGTTAGTCTTTCAAAGAAAAAGAAAACAAGTGTCGTAGTAAAAGGTAAGAAGGCAGGAAAGGCAGTCGTATTAGCAAAGGTTGGAAAGAAAAAACTGACCTGCAAAGTTACTGTTAAGGCAAAGAAGCCGGCAGTTACAAAAGCACCGGCAATTACTACTGCACCAAACACGAATAAACCAAGTACGGCACCGACAGCAACACCAACCGCTGTAGTACCGACACCAACCGTTACCCCAGAGCAGGGCGAGGCAGTAAAAGACATCACAATTGATATGACAAAAGTTGGCGATACCGAATTCAGTTCTTCACCGGCAACGATTAATTTTAGCAGCCAGTTGGATTCTCGTTTTGATTTGGCTTATTTTAAGGAAGTAAAAATTGGCTATGAACTTACTTTTGAAGGTGAAGACACTTCCAAATTAACAGCTGGTAAAATTGCTGTAGCAGGTACAACAGATCAGTTGACAGGTTTTGATGATGGTGTAGCATTTAATTATAACATGGCAGCGGGTGCTACATCCGTATCGGTAGCATTTGATGAGAAAGTAACAGGTCCTGCCGTTGGATTGAACATCCAGCCGATGGATGCGGCTGCTAGTTATGGTTGGCCGGAAACGTTGAAATCCGTTAAGATTACAAGCATTGTATTTGTTGCCAGAGCAGGAGCTACTTATCCGGCAGCAGGAGCAAGCAAACCAACACCAAAACCAACAGTAGCACCGGAATTTGAATCTTCTGAGTTCAAATACGATGGTCTTGATCAGAATTGGATTGACAAAAACATTGACCCTGAAAAACCGGTTGTTGCTTTGTCATTTGATGATGGCCCGGGAGGTTATACAGGATTTGTTGATAATGGTATGAAGATTCAGAAAGCTTTAACTGCAGCAGGCGCTCATGCAACATTCTTCTACATCGGTGCTCATATTGAGCATGATGAGGATTCCAGAAATGAAGTTCTTGCAGCGAAAGAGGCTGGATTTGAGGTGGCAAATCATTCTTATGATTCCAATGGGTTGAATAGTGTAGGACCAGAGGTAATCAAAGAGAAGATTGCTAAGACAGATGCACTTCTTTCTGAAATCACCGGATACAAACACTTCTTGTTCCGTGCGCCAAACGTTGCTTATAGTCAGGCGATGTATGCAGTAATCGAGAAACCGTTTATCGATGTATCGATTTGGAGTCAGGATTATCAGGATAAAACAACGAAAGATGATTTGGTAAACAATGTAATCAATAACTTAAAAGATGGCGGTATCATTAACATGCATTCCGTTCATGATAAGACAGCAGAGGCAGTTCCGGAAATTTTGGAGCAGTGCAAAGACAAAGGATATCAGGTAGTTGGCGTTTCTGAATTGTTTGCTATTAAAGGCAAAAAGCTTATGACAGGTGTGAAATACAATAACGCTGAGTAAGATTTGAAAATGGATTGTTGAAAAGCAGGGCTGTTATAATAAAATAGTCTAAAGATGGCAAAAGAAGTTTGTTCGATATAAACGAATGGAACTTCTTTTGCTATTTTTATTTTATACGCAGACATGCCGCTCTTTGGTTGCGGCGTCTCTTTATCTGTGATAAAATAGAGTAAATGGCGTGAAAGGAGCATGCATATGACAGGGATTGTTTTTGAAGGTGGGACATTTCGACCGATTTTTAGCTGCGGTGTGATGGATGCACTGTTGTCGGAGAATATATTACTGCCTTACTGTATTGGTGTTTCCGCTGGAATTGCGGATGGCGTCTCGTATATTTCTAAACAACCACAGAGAAATTTGGAAATTATGCAGAAATACCGTAATGATAAGCGATATATGAGCCGGAGCAACTGGAAAAAAAATAAAAGTATTTTCGGACTGGATTTTGTTTTTGGAGAAATTCCGGACCACTTAATTCCATTTGATTGGGACACCTTTCGTTCATATGAGGGAACTTGTCTGGTTGGTGTGACAAATGCAAAAACTGGACAGATTGAGTATAAAAATGCAATGGATATGGACGAGAAATTTACAATGCTTCGTGCAACCTGTGCACTGCCGATGTTTTTCCCGGCGATTGATTTGGACGGGCAGAAGTATTACGATGGCGGGCTGGTTGACCCGATTCCGTTTAAAAAAGCGTTAGATGACGGTTGTGACAAATTAATTGTTGTGCTTACGCAGCCACGCGGTTTTGTGAAACGTTATGGCAAATATGATAAAATGGGTGCCAGAATGCTAGGACATAAATATCCGGAGATTAAGCGCGTGATTATGGAGAGACCGGACCACTACAATGCCATGGTCAAAGAGTGTGAGGCATTAGCGAAGGAAGGAAAAGTGTTGATTCTACGGCCGAACCATTTACTGAACAGCTTTGAAAGTGATGTGCGCAAACTGGAAATGGCTTATTGGCATGGTTACCGCATGACAAAAGAAAAGATGAAAAAAATCAAGAGGTTTATTGAGGAATAAAGGAGATTGCAAATGAAACAACAAAAGCAGCAAAAAGAATATGGGAAAAAGTTTTTTGTGCCAATTTTGCTTATACTGGCAGTGCTTCCATTGATTACCAATGCACATATTTATGATAATGGATTGAGTAAACAATTATGGTCATCGGCAAATGGTCAGGTGACGGATTTCTTTTTGTATTATAAATCACATTTTCTGATGATACTGGGTGCTATTGTTACGGTGATTTTGGCATATTGGCTTTGTACTGGTGAAAATGGCAGATTGTTTGATAAAAATGCGTGGATTCCGTTGATTCCGGCATCGGTGTTTGCCCTGTTTTCGCTGTTTTCAGCGATGGGAGCGGTGCATGCAGAGGATGCGTTCTTAGGCGGTTATGAGCAGTTTGAGGGCGTGTTTGTCCTTCTTATTTATGTAATTTGTTTTATATTTGTATACGGTTACGTGAAGAAAGAAGAGGTAGTGGAGTGGCTTCTTAACGGACTGACTGCCGGTTCTTGTGTTGTCAGTGTTCTCGGTGCATTCCAAACGTTTGGTCTGGACTGGATTCAGAGTGCATGGGCAAGGCCTTTGGTTACGACTGAACTGGCTGGCAGAAGTGGATTTAATATTAAATTGACATTTGGCAAGGGCATGGCATATTCTACACTTCACAATCCGAACTATGTTGGTTCATATGTAGCGGTTGTTTTACCGATTACGATTCTTTTGCTTTTTACGGCAAAGAAAATGACATTTCGTGTACTGGCTCTGATATCTACCGTTTGCCAGTTGATTATGCTGTATGGCTCACAGTCATTGACCGGACTGATTGGTGTTGCCGGAGCTGTTATTGCAGCACTGATTTTTCTGCTTCCCTATGCGAAAAAGCATCTGCTTGTTTCGGTTGGAGCGGTTGTTGTGTGTATTGCTGCGGTGGTCTGCGTGCTCGTTGCAAAACCCGGCATTTTAAACCGATTTACGGGCAGCGAGGGAGAAAAAACGACGAATACTATTTCGTCCATTCAGACAGAGAAAAATTCGTTTGAAATTGTGACCGGCAGCGGAAAGACGGTTGTAGGAGAGTTTACTTCGACTGACAGTATCGGTTCCTTTTCTTTGAAGGATAAAAAGGGAAAAACACTGGAGACTGCGACAAATAATAATGTTGTGACGATTGCAGAAAAAGGATATGAAAAGATTAAATTCTCGGCATCTGCTGTCGAGGTCGATAAAACAACGATTCCGTGTCTTGAAATTGGTGCAGATGGAAAAACGTGGGATTTGGTGAAAAAAGATAATAAACTTTTGTATTATAATCCGCAGGGACGATTGGACAAACTGAGAAAAGTGGATTCGATTGGTTTTGAAAATAATTACGATTTTGCGACCCGCCGTGGTTATATTTGGTCACGTACATTTCCAATGCTTAAATCAACGGCCTTGATTGGTGTTGGTGCGGATAATTTTGTATATGAATTTCCGAATAATGATTATGTGGGAAAAGTGAATTCTGAGTTTAATGCGCAGCTTATTACGAAACCGCATAATATGTATCTTCAGATTTGGACGCAGGACGGTATGCTTGCCTGTCTGGCATTGATTGCTTTGTACGTGATGCTTGTTATTGCAACATGGAAGAATTGCATGAATGCAGAGAAAAAGACATGGCTTCAAAAAACAGCAATGGCAATTTTTTGTGGTGCCAGTGGTTACATGGTAGTTGGTCTTGCAAATGATTCAAGTGTATGTGTGGCACCTTTGTTCTGGATCCTTATGGGACTTGGGTTTGCCGTAAATCATATGATAAAACGCAGTAAAGCGAAAGAGGAAGAACAGTAAAATACGGAGGTGATTGTATGGCTCGAAGATGCAGTGTGGAAAGAGCAAATAAACAAATTGGCGGTTTCGCCAGTGCAAAGAAAAATATGGTGATTCAGTACGAAGGACGTGAACGTTCGACAAAGCATTTGTTGGAATTGATTCACGATGATGTTTTAACAAAAGGAGTTGCAGAAGAGGAAATTGAACAGCTTGATATTTACGTGAAACCGGAAGAACAAGCAGTTTATTATGTGGTGAATCAGAAAATTGAAGGCCAGATTGCATTCTAAAAGGATGTGGGACAAGAATGTCGGAAAGGAAGAAAATTATGGCAACGGTTTATGTAATTGCAAACCAGAAGGGCGGTATTGGTAAGACGACAACCGCTACAACATTAGCAGGGATTTTGAATCAAAAAGGAAAAACTTTATTAATTGATGCGGACCCGCAGGGGAACAGCACAAGTACCTATCAGGCAGCAATTGAGGATACGGCAACTCTTTATGATGTCATGGTTGATGAGGACCCGGTGCCGCTTGATGAGGCTGTGCAACACATGGAGAACGGAGATATTGTAGCTTCGGACCCATTGCTTGCCAAGGCGGGAAAACTTTTAGATGGAAATGTGGAAGGAATGTACCGTTTGCAGGATGCGCTTGAAATGTTAGACGGCTATGATTACATCGTAATTGACACAGCACCATCTCTTGATATTGTATTGTATAACTGTCTGATTGCTGCGGACGAAGTAATTATCCCGGTCACGGCGGATGCCTTTGCACTGCAGGGACTAACAAAACTCAGCGATACAATTCATGCTGTTCAAAAGCGCCAAAACCGCAATTTGCAGATCGCCGGTCTTTTGCTTGTGAAGTACGCCGGCCGCTCCAATTTGGAAAAAGATGTGCGTCAGGAAATCGAGGAAGTTGCCACACAGCTTGGCACTAAATTGTTCCCAACGGCAATTCGCGAGTGCGTCAAAACAAAAGAAGCACAGTTGAAAAAACGACTGCTCAGCGATTATGCGCCAAACTGTACTACGATGCAGGATTACAACCAGTTTGTAGAAGAACTGCTTGGAAAGTAAGATACATAAATGAAATATCTTGTGTTATATAAGGATGTCAGGGGCAAGCTTTTTGCTCGGGCATCCTATTTTATTGCTTATTTTCCAATGCCATATTCTTTCATAAGTTCTTTTTGATAGTCAGTATCTACCATGGCACGCTGCATGTCTTCCAAACGGTTGTCGTCTAGTAAACGGAGATTTAAGGTGTTAATTTCATGGATGCCGCGAGCTTCGCCACGTTCTTCATACATATCTAAAAGTACACACATATTGATATGTCCTCCTTTTTCGTTTTGTTTATCGATTAACTGTTTTTCCTTTATGTAACGGTCGTCATTTGCGACAGCGACCAGCCAATCTGAAAAGGCTTCTGGATGGTCAAGTTTAAAATCCGTTGTGCGGAAAAAAGATTCTAATTTTTCTTTGTCATTTTTGCATGACAGATATCGGACAATATATTTAAAGTCGGAGTGATACATCTGCATCGTGGACTCGGATTGATTGGCTAAGTTGATAATACCAATTGAATGGGGTGAAATCCACTTCTCAAATTCCTTGCGCATATCGTCGGGGATGTTAAGTACATCCTGTAACTGCTTAGGCTTTTTCCACTCTTTCTGACTGTAATTCAAAACAAGCGTAATAACCGGATCCAGCTTTTGAGTATCATGAATCCCCTTGGTAATAGGGGATGGATACGTCTGTTGTTGTCGATTTGTCTCTTTGATTGTCCTAACCTGCTCCATATATTTTGCATGTTGATATCCCATGTCGCGGACAGGCATAATGTTATTGATGTCGCTTTGGTTTTCCAAACAGACAAAGAAGCGGGTATTATATTTTTTAATGCACTTCATCGGTACATCCATCTGCAGTTGTTTTAGTTTGTTGTCAGAAGAGGACTTGGTAATCAGTTCACCGGGTTCTCGTGACAATTCGTTTGCAGATATATAATGTCTGCCTCCGAATAAGTTTACATTAACGATGTCGGAAAAAACATCTTTGTATTGTAATAAGTTCTTTTCAGCTAAATCTTTACTTCCCAATAGCAAGCCTCCTTTACTATACGCCAATGCCGTATTCTTTCATAAGTTCTTTTTGATAGTCAGTATCTACCATGGCACGCTGCATATCTTCCAAGCGGTTGTCGTCTAGTAAATGGAGATTTAGGGTGTTAATTTCATAGATGCCGCGAGCTTCGCCGCGTTCTTCACCGATAGTGATACCGCGTTCCTCACCAATAGCAATACCGCGTTTTTCACCGCGTTCCTCATACATATCTAAAAGTACACACATATTGATATGCCCTCCTTTTTCATTTTGTTTATCGATTAGCTGCTTTGCTTTTATGTAACGTTCGTCATTTGCGACAGCAGCCAGCCAGTCTAAAAAGGCTTCCGGATGGTCGAGTTCAAAATCCGTTGTGCGGAAAAAAGATTCTAATTTTTCTTTGTCATTTTTGCATGACAGATATCGGACAATATATTTAAAGTCGGAGTGATACATCTGCATCGTGGACTCGGATTGATTGGCAAGATTGATAACATCGATAGCATAGGATGGAATATGTTTTAGTAACATATTTTTTATATCTTTTGGGATATTAAGCACATCCTGTAACTGCTTAGGCTTTTTCCATTCTTTCTGACTGTAATTCAAAACAAGCGTAATAACCGGATCCAGCTTTTGAGTATCATGAATCCCCTTGGTAATAGGGGATGGATACGTCTGTTGTTGTCGATTTGTCTCTTTGATTGTCCTAACCTGCTCCATATATTTTGCATGTTGATATCCCATGTCGCGGACGGGCATAATGTTATTGATATCGCTCTGGTTTTCCAGACAGACAAAGAAGCGGGTGTTATATTTTTTGTTACACTTCATCGGTACATCCATCTGCAGTTGTTTTAGTTTGTTGTCAGAAGAGGACTTGGTAATCAGTTCACCGGGTTCTCGTGACAATTCGTTTGCAGATATATAATGTCTGCCTCCGAATAAGTTTACATTAACGATGTCGGAAAAAACATCTTTGTATTGTAATAAGTTCTTTTCTGCTAAATCTTTATTTCCCAATAGCATGCCTCCTTTTATTAAATAGAAATAACAAGGAGAACGGTTTTGCTCCCACCCTTGTTTGTAAATATACTAGCACGCAATGAAGAAAAAGTCAATATATTTCATTACAATTGTAAAGCGACTTACGCCCGCTTGCAAAGGAACTAAAAATGGTGTAAAAGCCGAAAAAACGTAAGAAAAGAGAGGCGCAAAACGACTTGATGGTAAAGAGGGGCGTATTGCGCTGAGAATTTTTGAAAAGTGAAAAAAGTGGGGGTGGTCAGATTACGGAAAAAACAGAATCACAGTGCAAGGTTTCTGGTGGTGATACAGTTGGAGGTTTAATTGGTAAAACACAGTATGTTAATAGTTGGAGAGATGCTTCATATACCACTTGCAAATTGGACGGGACAAATTAGGGAGGAATACTGTTTGGATGTTTTCCAACCACAGATTATAATTGTTCCGACGTAAAAGTATATTATCCAAAAGAATGTTATGAGGAAAAGGGATGGCAGGATACCGGTTGTGACTTGAATGGGGGCGGCAGTACGAAAAATTATTTTACAAATGCCGCGAGACCAAAGGAATCCGTTTTGATGTCGTAGCAATTGCTGACCGTGCTTTTTATAAAAACAGAAAAATTCGCCGTGCTCTAATTGGCACGAACATAAAGTCAATCGGGAAAATGGCGTTCTACGGTACAAAGCAGTTGAGGTACATAGATATTAGAACGAAAAAACTGAAAGCCATTGGCAAAAAAGCGTTTATTGGAATTTATCCGGCGGCGAAAATTAAAATTCCTCGTACGAGAAAGAAAAAGTACATCAAATTACTTGCCAATAAATACGGTTAAATGAAAAAGCAGAGAGTTCACAAATGGAATTCTCTGCTTTTTTGATTGGTGATACATTTAAAAATTGCTGCCGTTCCAGCCCCAGTCGTTCACACCGTGATAAGTGACATAAACTTGATTTCCCGGGATGGAAAGCTCTTCACTTAAAATGTCGCAAATAACTTTTGTCATTTCTGAATAGGCAGACGGAGATGCCTGACCAAACAGACTGACAGAAACATATGCTCCCTTGTCCAATTTCGAACCGCCCATGTACAAATCGTAATTATCTTCAAATCCAACCATCAGATACGTTTCCGATTTGTTTAAAATTTGGATAGCCTCACCAAGTTTTGCTTTGATGGCTTCCTCTTTTTCAGGGGTGAGCGATACGGTAATTTTTGAATCAATAAATGGCATAAAAGTACCTCTCTTTCTTTTTTATGATATAAGTCAAAGGGATTCCAGAAATTTAAGCATAGAACTTAACTGTGTACCATTTAAGCGCTCTGCATAGCGGAGTAAGCGAAACCTCGTTTCATTCAAATGAACAGAAGTGGTGTCTTCCTCCATAAAAAATTCAGACATCGAAATATTAAATGCGTTACATATTTTTTGCAAAGAGGGAATGGACGGCAATGTGTTTTTTCGATACCAGGCTGAAATCGTTGATTGGGTGATGCCGGACTGCTGGGATAGTTGATACTCGGTCCAGCCACGCTCCAGCCGTAATTCCACGATACGGTCTAATACATTCATTGTCAAACCCCTTTCTTAGGTAAATTCATAAATAATATTATACTTGGTATTAAAAAATAAAGCAGTGAAAAATAGTGTAATTAAATAACGCAAATACGAAACTGGTAAAAGGGTAATGGATTTGGGGAGATGTTTTGGCTGAGATAAAAAACGGAAAGCGATTTTGATGAGAGTGCGTATACTAAAAAATGCAGTGGGGGCTTTTTCTTTCATAGATTACCAATATATGTTATAATGACCTTTGAAAAATGAGGGGAAATAGGATATGAAATTATTGTTTGTACTTGTTGGACTAATTTTGTTTTGCAAAGGAATTGAAAAAGGCAGTAATTGGTTGTTCTTTGGTGGATTAATATTAATGATGCCCTTTTTGATGTGGCAGCTTTTCGATAACTGGTTTTTGGTTTCGCTGTTGGCGTAGACGGACACGGAGGCAGAGAGAACTAAGGTGTGGAAAAGAAAGGAGAGTTTGAATTTGAAAATTGCTACATATAATATATGGAATTCAGAAAGTGGAATGCCATATAGAATTAAATATATAGTAAATGAAATAAAATTAATAAATGCTGATGTGATATGTCTTCAGGAGGTATCAAGTAGAAAATTGGCTGAAGGTATTGCAGCAAATGCTGATTATCCCTATTGGTATTTTGATAATTCTCAAAAAATAGCGGTTGTGAATGTTCATCTTCCGTGGGATAGTGTATTAAGCAGAGAGCATCAAATTATAAAAATTGTCAACGCAGTGGATAAAAAAACATACGATTATGTTTATATGGCGGGTGACTTTAATTGTAGTGATTTTTCGGATGTACAGCGGTTTTTGTTAGGAGAATGCACATTGAATAATTGTGAATCCTTACCGTGTTGGTTTGATTTGGCATCTGCATATGCGGAAATTACTGATAAAAAGGCTGAGAATACTCTTGATTTTCGGAAAAATCCTAGATTTAAAGGAAATACGGTAGAGACAAATTCAAGATTTGACAGAATTTTATTGCAAAATACATATCCGCAGCAATTTCCCGTTTTGAGCAGGTGCAACGTATTTGGCACAGCAATTTATGAAGATATAGCATTGGCAGCAAGTGATCATTATGGTGTAGTAGTAGAAATGGAATAATTTTAGGATGGTGTTATTATGTATGAGGATATTTGGAAAAAATTATACTGTGAAGCAAGAAAAGTGCAAAAAGAGAGAGTGATTTCTCCGTTTATAGAGGCAGGGGGTGTTGCAGCTGCACTTTTGACTAAGAAAGGTAGTATTTATGTTGGAGTTTGTATTGATACGGCAAGTACACTGGGAATGTGTGCTGAAAGAAATGCGATTGCTAATATGATAACAAATGGTGAGCATCAAATCGATAAAATGGTTGCGGTTGTTGGGGATGGAAGTGTTGGCGCTCCGTGTGGTGCGTGTAGAGAGTATATGATGCAATTAGATAAAGATAGTGGTGACATTGAAATACTTGTGGATTTTGAAAAGAGAAGAACCGTTCGGCTTAAAGAATTAATTCCTGATTGGTGGGGAAGAGAACGTTTTTTTTGATAGAACATATAATTTTACATAAAAGAGAATTGTTATGTGTGACAATGGATAATTTTAGAAAGTGGTGTGCTGTATGAAAAATCAAACAAGTAAACGGCTGCAAGACAATTTTGATAAAGACAATAAGCTGAAAAGTGAATTAAATTATGGTATTGCGGACATGGAGGCTGGGAGGGAACTTCCATTGGATGAAGCCATGGAAAAAATAACTGAGTTAAGAAATGTTTTTAGGGGACTGGAGAAAATAGAGAAACTTGACGAAGCTACATTAGAATTATATTCTTTACTTGGTCAGGGATATAAGGCGATGCAAGAAGGTCGAGAAATTTCCATCGATGAAGTGAAGGCACAAATTCGGAAAAGGAGAGAACAACGTGTCCATCGTTAAGTTTGCAAAACAACGCTTTTTACCCAATTGCCTAAAAAAGGTTGCAATTTTAGCCTGTTTTACAGCTTTTTTAGGGTAAATCAATGTGTCTAAACAACTCTTTTCGGTATGCTAGGGCTTTAACGTTGCATTTGGACGAGAAAGATTAAGAAGGAATGCAACGCTTTTGGCTTGGAAATAAGATTAGCGTTGTATGGGTGTATTATTGCAGTTTCTATAACTGGTTCCAGAAATTTTTTATCTCATCGGACGTATAGGGATTTTCGCAAAAACATTCATTTCCTAATCTGCAAAAATTGATTTATCAATTTTGTCTGCTATATTACAACGAATACTGTCAATAGTAACAGTATAGCTTGGTATTTGAATTAAAAAACAGTATGGTTTTGAAAATAAGATATGTAGTAACAAGGAATAAAAGAAGTTATTTAAAAGTTGTTATTCAATTCGACACGTGTTAAAATATATTTACGGAAAGTACCCATGACAGGGTGGTAGCCTCCCAAGTTTATGTGCACCGGCTTGCCGGAATACATAGGAAGGGAGGTGGCGCTTATGACAGCTTATGAAATCATTTCGATTTTTATTGGGATATTAGCCTTGCTAACATCCTTTGGTTGTTTGATTATTGCGTTGCTTGCCTTTCTCGATAAGAGAAATAGAAACAAGCGAAAATAAAAATGCCTATCCTGTCTGACCCACAGGATAGGCGGTGTCCGTAAGGACAATATCGCTATAAACTTGGAGCATCCACTTTGGAGTGGGTGCTTTCTTTGTATAATCATAATAACACTCTTGTAGAAAGAATGCAAGTGGATTTTCATAAAGGGATTGGGTAAATTTACTGTCGGAAAGTAATAGGCAGACTACACCTGTGACCTGTTCTTATCTTTTTCTGCGTCTCAGATGAGTAAAAAAGCGTCGACTTTTTCACAAACACCCAATAGAGTTTCACGAGATTATCTAAAACTTATCTATTTTTTCTTCAAGCTCAGCCTTTTCAGATTCGGTTATCGGATTGGTTATTTTGTACTCACTGTTTTTATCTTGATTTTTACCACCAACAATTAATCTGATAAATATTCCTATAAATCTATAAATACTACATGAAAAAAATAGCAAATTCCAGATCAGAAAAATCACTAAAATATTTATTACCCAAATGTTCATTATATCTTTAAGTAATAGGATTGCGCCAAGCAAAATTGTCATAATTCCAGCCAAAAAAATACGATGGTTGTCTTTGGCAAAATTGTTCCTGTCTATCATTTTCCAAAATTTGAGGCTAAAATCCTCTTTCATTTTCCCGATTATTACTGGAACAAAAAAGCCATATACTCCCAATAAAATGGATGTATAATTTAGAAGAGCCTTACATAATTCCTCGAAACCATCACTTTCTTGCAACAACTTAATGTTAAAATTCGTTTTACATGAAAGAATAAGCCACACTATATACCAAAGAACTGCTCCTGTTGGTATAACATACATATATATTATATATTTTTTTGCACATTTTTTTTTCATTCAATCACCTATATTTCTATATCTTGCCCCAACATTGACTTATAGTATACCTTCATCATTTCCTTAGATAAATCAATATATGACACTTCTCCCTTTGAATCCGCTACCATCTTAATAATATCATTTTTGATATTATTAAATAAACTATACAGTGCAGTTCCGTGTTCATCAGTCATCCTAACTTTTGCAATCGAAACTATTCCCATATTATTAAACGCATCTGTAATAATTGTTCTTACCATTTCGGGATCTAATTCTGCATTTTTCTTTCTTCCTGCAGAAAACTCAAAAGCAAATGTTTGTGCATCCATTTCAGCTGCTTTGATTAGCGCTTCCTCATAAGGTGCCCCTTGTGTTGGTACAAATTGTTTAGCGTTAGAAATTTTTATTTCAACTTTGCCAAATTTACTATGTGGATTATAGAAATCTGTTTCAAATTTAACAGGCTCAAGATAACATACAGGCTGTTCATAAAAGGAGTTTATATAATTTGTTATTGTATACGCAGAGTATCCACCTCTATTTTTCATTAACATAGTAATCCCTTTAGTTGCATCGTATAGTGCAACCGTATTTTTTCCAATATATTCATCTTCATCAATATCTATATCTACATGTTTTGCTTTCTCGTCTTTTTTTACAATATACGTGGAACTATATGTTTCCATCTTGACAAAATTCATAGAATATATTTCATCATGCTTTTTTATATCTTCCATACGTCCCTGCTCCGTCCCTAATGGCTTAACCCTCTTTTCCAAATCGTAGGCACTTATTTTTGTAAACCAATGACGCAAATCAAACAACTCATCACATTCTTTATTATCGATATACTTTTTTACATAATAGTATTCACACGTTATACTCACTTTTCTAGCCATTGATTTTCCTCCTCATTTGACAAATTACATATGATAATTTTACACTTACTTTTTCAAAATTTCAAGTATTTTTCCCACACAAATAACCTTCCTCATTGATAAAATAACCTTTCTCATAACATTACGATATCTAGATACGGCAAATTGCAGCCCGAGATTATCTAGATACTAAATAATCCGCAAATGAACTCATACAGGAAACAGATGTAGTAAATACAAAGAAGTAAAGAAAAATTAAATTATTTGTAGTTCTTTGAGTAATTTTATGTTAATATAGAGATGAGCAAAACACATTGATTTAAATACAGAATTTGGCAGTTAGCGTCTATAAATCGAAAAAATTGTGAATTTTACTATAAATTTGGAGTGATAAAAGAGATTGTCATGCCTTGCAAATCTGCATAAATACTGAATGTGTGGAGTGTTGCTCATGGCTACTACTAAAATAAATGGAGGGGATTAATATGAAATTATATAAAAATTGTAATGTTTTTGTTATGGCTATGGCACTATTGCTACTTTCAGGATGTGGTAAACAAAGTTTGTCCAATCAAGTAAAATTAAAAACTGATACCATTACTTTAGGCGAGAACATTCAACTAGAAGATTTGTTTGAAACTCCACAAGATATTACTGTAGCTATAAGAAACAAGGCTCAGTTTGATAATAAAAAACCAGGAACATATGCTATTGATGTTGTTTTGGAAAGGGATGAACAACAGGAGTCAAAAAGTTATATGGTTAAAGTCGTTGACAAAGAAAAGCCCAATATCACTTTAAAGCAAACTAGTGTATCAATATACGAAGGAGAAAAGTTTGTTCCAGAGAAGTATGTGACCGTTACTGACAATTCTGGAGAGACTATCAATGCTAAGATTGATCAAAATAATATCAATACAGAAATCCCCGGAGAATATACTATTAATTATGTAGCAAAAGATTCTTCAAATAATGAGTCTACACAGGAACTAAAAGTAATCGTGAAGAAAAAATACTCTTATAAAGAGCTTACTACTTTTTGTAAGTCTTTACTAAAACAGAAGCAATATGCACGCCTAAAAATGTTCCGAGACACAACCAAAAAATCGATTTATATTGTATTGGGAGATAAATATATTATTCCTTCCGTGAAAGTTTCAGGAGAAATATACAGAATGCAACCATATTTATCCGTATATAAAAATAGTGCTGGAAAGTGGGTTTGTTCATATGTTTTTGATGGATGTTTATCTTCTTCAAAGAAATATATCAAACCAGGAACATGCTATATAACATCAGAAAATGGAAAAGAAAAATCAAGTAACTGGTCATATGAGACATCTTACGACGGCGATTATGTACAATGCTTTGATGTAGATTATAGTTACGTATTCCATCCAAAGCAAACGGAGAAAATCACAAAAATATTAGGAGGTAATAATATAAAATGTATAAATTATGAGAATGTAACAAATGACAAATACTCTATAACGTATAAAAAAAGTAATGTCAACACATTACATCAACTAAAATCGTTTTGTGAACAGATAACTGGGATTTTATAATTACCAGACAATTATCATTCTACAAGTAGGAGAGTCCCACTTTATGTCACCAAAATTATCTTTGTGATTTTATTGACATGCGGATAATTAGTAAACGTCAAACCTTCCGCTCTCCCTATAAAATAACGCCACTAAGTTGTTGGTTAGTGGCGTTAGGCTGTAGACAAAGCGGATACGCCAATTTTGAAAGGAGAGATTTTTATTAAAAGAATTGTACTTGCATTAACTTGTGTAGGAATGATGGGATTATTTACAGGATGTTTCAGTGGTGATGAGTATAGAGATACTTTGAACAGTGGTTTTGAAAAATACTACTTTGGTGATGATATGACCAAGGAAGAATATGCTGCTGTAAAAGGATTTAATGCATGGAAGGATAAACAAAGCGAAAAAAATATAGTGATTGGGATGACTGATAATTATGAATAATAATTCTGGTAATGGAATTAAAGCAATTCTTATTATTCTGATTATTATATTTGTTATAGCTATTTTAAGTCATGCACTGAACCGAGTGCAAGTGATAAATGGTATCAGGAACATAAAGAAACTATAGATGCTTATAATGAAAATCATAAGGACGATTGGAAAGGATATCATGGAACCAGACGCAATTCATGGGCAGAGGATGAAAAACTTAAACATGATGGTTACGAGCCAGATGAATATAGAAAAGGGCACGGATATTAGAATATTTATTGAATAGAAAATGCGAACTGGGAGATACTGTATAGAAAAGTAAAGGAGATATAATTTTATGAAAGTGACACATAATGATGGCGTGACATTAGAACATATCGTTTCTAATCTATATGATTGTAATCAAGGTGGAATGGGTGGAATTATAGATGCCAGTCATTTTGAAAGAAATCCATTTCATGCTGCACTTATCTGTATTTCGAAATTATATTCTGGGATGTTTGATGATAAAATAGATCAGTTTGCATGTACATGGGAGACTGTATTTAATTATCCTGACGAAAACCAAGGGTATACGATAGAGCAGTATATTACAGAACTTAGAGAATTGATATCAATATTAAAATAGCTACAAAACTAGTTCTATAGTGACATGAATGCCTCGTTAATGCTCCTGCTATCAGTAGCGAGGCATTATTTTTGTATTGGCAATAAAAATAAACCACCTGCTATGCA
>UMFD01033793.1_pt1 | contig 20309 bp, 19 predicted proteins | sample 1964901 | NCBI WGS metagenome assembly UMFD01 (sample SAMEA4836035, study PRJEB28245) | human gut metagenome | biome: gut microbiome; material: fecal sample | place: Denmark | collected 2008 | reverse complement strand
TTACTGTTCAGTTATCAAAGAACTCTGTGCCTTTGTGGACTTGTTGTCCGCATCAGCGACAGCTTGTTTATATTATCACATTCATTTTGCTTTGTCAAGAACTTTTTAAAACTTTTTTTCAAAACCTCTTTGAAAACATTCAAGTTTCAATTCTCGGTATTCTATGTAAGTTATCGTTCCATCGCAGCGAAAATCATGTTACCACATATTGTGTGGTCTGTCAAGAACTTTTTTCATTTTCCTGACTTACTGATTCCTTGGCGGAATCTAACGGAGAAGGAGGGATTTGAACCCTCGCGCCGCTATTAACGACCTGCACCCTTTCCAGGGGTGTCCCTTCAGCCTCTTGGGTACTTCTCCAAACAGCCTGACTGTAAAGTCAATATTCTGTTATAATCCAGATTCCCGGATTCAGAGCGGAGAGGATGGGATTCGAACCCATGCGCCCGTGAAGACAAACGGTTTTCAAGACCGCCCCGTTATGACCGCTTCGGTACCTCTCCAGTTATTCGCTTTGTTCAGCGCGAGATTTATATTATCATCATTCCTGTTTAATGTCAACACCTTTTTTTAAATTTTTTCAATTTTCTGCAAATTACTGCAAATTATGCGTTCTGCAGCGTCCATATCTTCAGGTGTTGTTATTTTTATATTAGTGTACGAACCTCTGCACAGCTTTACTCTTGCCCCCGTAAAGCGTTCGGCAACCATGGCATCATCCGTTATCGTTCTTATATCCATCCCATTCTTTCTTGCATCATTCATGCTCTTGTATGCTTCCAATGCAAGCTTATATCTAAAGCATTGCGGTGTCTGCACCGCCATAAGGCTTGAACGTGGAGGTGTGTCTACGCAAAAACCGTCATTATCCACTATCTTTATTGTATCCTTCACCGGAACAGCAGGAACACATGCTCCGTACTTTTGAACATTATCACGGCATTCCGCAAGGAGCATCTCGTCAATACACGGACGTGCTCCGTCATGTATATACACATAGCTGTATTCATCAGCTATAGCGAGTCTTTCAATCTCAGCAAGCCCGTTATACACCGAATCGTAGCGTTCCTCCCCTCCCGGTATCACCGAACACACTTTGGTAAAATTATATCTGTTGACTATATCATGTCTGCAAAATTCTTCATCATCCCTGCCACACACAAGAATTATGTCATCTATGAAGCTGCTGTTCTGCATGCATTCAAGAGAATACGAAAGAACAGGTCTGTCCATAAGCATAATATACTGCTTAGGAACAGCACTGTTCATTCTGCTTCCCCTGCCTCCTGCAAGAACTATAGCTATATGTCTGCTTTTTTTCATTAGACAATCCTGCCTCTCAGACTTTTTTCACCCAATTTAAGATTAGGAACCGCGTTCAAGTCCCAGCCGGCGCGCGAACCCGCCATATATTCATAATATCCGGCTGCACCAATCATAGCAGCATTATCCGTGCAGAAAATAGGTGACGGATGGTAAAACCTGATATTATTCTTCCTGCACTCCTCCTCCAGAGCTGCTCTTAATGCGCTGTTTGATGCAACGCCTCCTGCCACTGCAAGCTTCTTATATCCATTTTCTTTAGCTGCCATAACCGCACGCGAAACCAGTGCGTCGACAACCGCATTCTGGAAGGATGCCACAAGGTCAGCGCGGTTAATTTCTTCATTCTTCATTTCACAGTGGTTAATATAGTTAAGGACTGCAGACTTAATCCCGCTGAAGCTGAAATCATACGGTGAACCGTCTACCTTTGCTCTTGGGAATACTATTGCATCCTTATTTCCTTCTTTTGCCAGCTTATCCACCTTCGGACCTCCGGGATAGCCAAGTCCCACCGCACGAGCCACTTTGTCAAATGCCTCTCCGGCTGCATCATCCCTCGTTCTCCCGATAATTTTATATACTCCGTAGTCCTCAACCAGTACAAGATTAGTGTGTCCTCCCGATACCACCAGGCAGGTAAAAGGTGGTTCCAAATCAGGATTTTCAATATAATTGGCGCTGATATGCCCCTCAATATGATGTACTCCGACAAGCGGCTTATCCGTTGCAAATGCAAGCGATTTTGCAAACGCAACACCAACAAGCAGTGCTCCCACAAGCCCCGGTCCGTATGTAACCGCAACAGCCGTTATGTCATCAAGCGTTACCCCCGCCTCCTTTAATGCCTGCTCAGTAACCTGATTAATCTGCTCCATATGCTTTCTGGAGGCAATTTCAGGGACTACTCCTCCATATAATGTATGTAAATCAATCTGTGAAGATATAATATTAGATAACACGGTGCGTCCGTTCTTCACAACTGCCGCAGCCGTCTCATCGCACGAGCTCTCCAACGCAAGTATCAAAACATCTTTCTTTTCTGTATCCGCCATACTAATCTCCATTCACATTCGTCTCCTGTATAACATCCCAGTACAGGATTTTCCACCTGCTCTCATCATCCTGCCTCAGTGTATACTGTTCGTATACCTTATTTCTGCTGCCGCTTTCCTCAGCGGTATAGTATATTACCTTTACTCTCGCATACTGTATTCCGTTATCGGTAATGAAATCGATATCCGACGCACGCTGCACCGTATATTCAACTATTGTTTTCTTGTTGATTCTGTATGCTTCAATCTCTTCCTTCAGACGTTCCATATATTCATCATAATCATTATATGAAAGAAGCTCGCCATCAAACATTGCCCTCGCATGCTGTGCCAGGCCGTTAAGCTGGTCATCCGTATACTTTCCGTCGTAAAACGCCTTGATAATTCTGCTGTAATAAGTCACAACATCATGCGGGTTGGACGGATAATTCAAATCCATATCCTTTGCGAGTATCTGTCCTACCTCAGAATTATCAACCGTCGCATCCTCGCTTGTCGATGTTTTTGCCGTCAGACGAATATAGCACGCCAAAATAACACTCGCAAAGAGCGTCACCACAAGAATCGGTTTTAGAATCTTTGTCTTATCCTTCATAGTTTATCCCTCTTCAAAATTAAGCGTTACATGTTTTCCGTCACGCGCGGCAACCGCCGCCGGAAAAATCTCCTGTACCTTATCCATAAATTCTTCGGGATGCGCCATTGAAGGGCTGTAATGTGTAAGCCACATTTCCTTCACCTTCGCTGCTGCCGCAACAGATGCCGCCTCATACATCGTCATATGTTTATACTCTTTTGCCTTTGCAAGCTTGTCGGGTTCCCCATACATGCCCTCACATATAAACAAATCCGAATCCTTTGCATATGCCGTGATGGTATCCGTCGGTCTGCTGTCCGTGCAGTACGTCACCTTTATGCCCTTTCTCGGTGCTCCCATAACCATATCGGGACTGTATTTAACTCCTCCCACATCTATTATATTACCTTTCTGCAATAAATTCCACATATTGATTGGAATATTGAGTTCTTTTGCCCTTGCAGCGTCAAATTTACCTGCGCGCTCTATACTTATCGTATAACCATAGCAGAGTATTCCGTGATTGACTTTATATGCATTGATGACATAGCCGTTAATCCTGATCTCTTCCTCAGCCTGGGTAAGTTCAATAAATTTTATATCAAACGGCAGTTCAGGTGCAATCACCCTGAGAGAATTCACAACCCGCTCCACGCCTTTTGGTCCTATTATGGTTAAAGGCTCGGTGCGCTCCGCATTTCCCATACTCAAAAGCAGTCCCGGCAGACCACTTATGTGGTCGGCATGGAAATGCGTAAAACATATAACATCAAACGGTTTAGAACTGATTCCCGCTCTTTTCATCGCAATCTGAGTTCCTTCACCGCAGTCTATAAGCATACAGCTTCCGTTAAACCTTAAGGCAAGTGAAGTAAGCCACCTGCCAGGAAGCGGCATCATCCCTCCTGTTCCCAGTAGACATATATCAAGCATCAACATCCTCCTAATCTCTGTAAGATGTCATATAAGTTCCGTTTTTTTTGCAATATTCACGGGATGGACAAAATGTGATGTCATAGCATCATAACACGATTCACACAGGTCAAACCCATGCACTTCTCCATCTTTTTCCGAAAAATAATCCCATTCAACGGTTATATGCGTAACACCTTCTCTTACAATTCCATTATTGACAACAAGCTTTTTCCCACAGCCGTTGCACACAACCGCCGTAAGGCAATTTCCCTTGTACTTTCTCATGAATAACCTCATCATCCTTCCCGCATCACCCGGATGCACATTTATTATAATATGCCGTGCTGCTCTCCAACACGATACCATTATTATAAATAATTTATTATTCATTTTTCCAGTGGAAATCAGTTGTAATTCTGGCATTTTTTATAAAAACTTTGTCATTAAAACAGCATTTTCATCCGGTTTTTTGTAAAAATTCTTTCTAATTCCATCAATTTCAAATCCGAATTTTTCATAGAGTTTTCTTGCCGCCACATTGCTCTCTCTGACCTCAAGATGCAGATATTTGACGTCTTTTCTTCTGCATAGAAGCTCAAGACTTTCCAAAAGCTTATATGCTGTTCCTCTGTGTCGGTACAGTGGGTTCACGGCTATATTGGTAATCTCAGCTTCATCAGGCACGACCTGCATTCCCGCATACCCGATGACACTGTCGTCCGCCCCGTCAAGTGCGGCAATATACTCATAGTTCGGAGATTCCACGGCATCCGCAAATGCTTTTTCACTCCACGGCATGGAAAAACATTGTGCCTCAAGTCCGGCAACCTGCGTCACATGACACTGTTCCATCGGCACTATAATAATATCAGCCATTTGACTGCCTCTTTTCATTCAGCTCTCTCTCAGCCTGTGACAGTCTCAGATAGTCCGGTAAATGTTCAAAAGCAGCTTCCGTTCTGCCTTCATTGTAGTACAACTGACCGAGAACCGCCACCGATGCCGCCCTCTGCCTGTTCATTGATGCCGGAGCAAGTTCATATCCTTTTCCGGCGAAATGCTCATCTATGCGCTCTTTGAACACAGGTATTCCGTCTCCGATAAACATGACTTTCTTTCCGCACTTATTAAGCTCATCTAATTTTTGCATGAGCTCATCAAATGTAATCGCACTGTTTTCAATAAGTGTGTTAAATCTTCCATCCGTAAATTCATATACACCTGTATATACCTGCGAACGTCTCGCATCCATTATAGGACACAATAATCCCGAATATCCGTAAGCATTGTATGCCATCGCATCAAGTGTGGGCACATGGATAAGCGGAATATCAAGTGCCATCCCAAGTCCTTTTGCGGTTGCAGAGCCTATTCTGAGTCCCGTGTACGAACCCGGACCTCCCGAAACAGCTATTGCATCTATCGTCTTTTTGTCGGTCTGAGTCATCCTCAGTATCTCATCTATCATCGGAAGCAGCGTCTGGGAATGTGTCACTTTATAATCGACCGTATACTCAGCCACAAGAATGTCATCCTCAACTATCGCTGCAGATGCCACAAGTGATGAGCTTTCAATAGCAAGAATTTTCATTTTCTTCCCTCCTTAATGCTTACAACACGATAATCAAAACCTTTTGCCGTGTCTTTTTTTATCTCAATAAAAATACAGTTCTGCGGCAGAAGCTCCTCAATCATAAGCCCCCATTCCACAATGCACACACCATCGCCATAGAAATATTCTTCATAGCCTATCTCATCCATCTCGTTCACATCGCCTATACGATACACATCGAAGTGGTAAAACGGCATTCTTCCGTCATGATATTCCTTCACAATGGTAAAAGTAGGGCTGTCCACATAATCACGAACGCCAAGCCCATTGGCAAATCCCTGTGTAAATACAGTCTTTCCCGTTCCCAAATCACCTGTCAGGCATATAACCTGTCCCGGAACAGCTTCCTGGGCCATCTGCTGTCCAAGCCTGTATGTGTCCTCGTATGAAAATGTCTCAATTATTCTATCGTCCACTGTCGTCCCTCGCTATCTGAGTCTTCCCGGAAGATGCGCTTTTACAAGCTGTTTAAAATCATCATACTGTTCACCAATGGCTGTTTTCGGCAGAATAATGCCATTGTTAACCACAATATATATGACAACTATCTTTCCATAGTCCACAGCCTTGTAACATTCTTCCCACTTCTTTGATGTCACGTTTTCTCCCTGACTTACCGTTATACCGGTATCATCGAATTCGTATCTCAATTCGTTTTGATATACAGGGTTCTTCTTTACCTGGCGTCCTGCATTTTTCCAGAGCATAATCGGCTGGATAATTGTATATATTGAGCCTAAAAGTATAAGAAGCAGTGTACTCTGAAGCCCCATCTGCCTGCAGGTAAGTCCTGCCACCACAAAGCAGCCGATTCCGAAGATAAACATAATAATTCCCATAGGCTTACGATATGTGTTGTTGAGAAGAAACAAATACATTTCTTTTCTTGTTATCCTGACATTAAATTCAACTTTCATGCGTGCTACCTCTCATATTTTACAATATCATTGTGAGCTGTATTCTCTTCTTCGCTTCATCGACGCTCATCACCTTAACTTCCACGATATCTCCGACACTCACTGCCTCTAACGGGTGTTTAATGAATTTCTTATTGGTAATCTGTGATATGTGCACAAGACCGTCCTGATGAACTCCTATGTCGACAAATACGCCGAAATCGATTACATTTCTTACAGTTCCCTTGAGAACCATACCCGGTGTCAAATCCTTCATCTCCATGACATCTGTTCTGAGAATAGGCTTCGGCATCTCATCTCTCGGATCACGTCCCGGCTTCTCAAGCTCCTTTATTATGTCAGCAAGGGTGAGCTTACCTATTCCCAGCTCTGCTGCCATCTCATCAATATTCTTAATTTTACCCGAAAGCCCCTTAAGCCCTCCTGTCGTAATTGAGTCTGCATCATATCCGAGCTTTTTTAAGAGTTCGTCTGCCGCTGCATAGCTTTCAGGGTGTACGCTTGTCGCATCAAGCGGATTGCTTCCACCTGTAATTCTCATAAATCCGGCACATTGCTCATAGGCTTTAGGTCCGAGCTTGGCAACCTTAAGAAGCTGCTTTCTGTCTGTAAATCTTCCATTCTCTTCCCTGTACGCAACAATATTTTTAGCTATAACCTTTGAGATTCCCGATATATACTCTAAAAGTGATGCAGACGCGGTATTAAGATCTACTCCGACCTTATTTACGCTGTCCTCAACAACTCCTTCGAGTGCTTCCCCCAGCTTCTTCTGGTTCATATCGTGCTGGTACTGACCTACACCGATTGATTTTGGATCAATCTTCACAAGCTCAGCAAGAGGATCCTGAAGTCGTCTCGCTATGGATGCCGCACTTCTCTGTCCTACATCAAAATTTGGAAATTCCTCCGTTGCGAGCTTGCTTGCAGAGTATACCGATGCCCCGGCCTCATTCACGATTATATACTGCACAGGTGTATCAAGCTCCTTTAAAAGCTCGACAATAACCTGCTCCGATTCTCTTGATGCGGTACCGTTACCTACTGAAAGAAGTGTCACATTATATTTTTTTATAAGCTTTTTGAGCACAGCCTTAGCTTCTGTCACCTTGTTCTGTGGTGCAGTAGGATATATTACGGTTGTATCAAGTACTTTACCCGTCGCATCGACAACCGCAAGCTTGCATCCTGTTCTGAACGCCGGATCCCAGCCCAACACAACATGTCCCGTTACAGGCGGCTGCAAAAGGAGCTGTTCTAAGTTCTTTCCAAACACCTTGATTGCTCCGTCTTCCGCCGTCTCTGTAAGCCCGTTTCTGATCTCCCTCTCTATCGATGGAGCTATAAGTCTCTCATAGCTGTCCTTTACGGCATCCTTAAGCACCGATGCTGTGTATTCATTGTCTCTTGTGATAATCTGCCTTTCAAGATAGCTTAATATCTTATCCTCAGGTGCCTCAATTTTTACAGTGAGAAGCTTCTCATTCTCACCTCTGTTAACGGCTAACACTCTGTGGCCTGCCATCTTTGCCACAGGTTCGCTGAAATCATAGTACATCTCATACACACTCCTAGTTTCAGCATCCTTTGCCGTTGACCGGAGAATACCCTCCTTGAATGTAAGCTCTCTTATTTTTGTTCTGTAAGCAGCGTTATCCGAGACAGACTCCGCAATAATGTCCATCGCTCCGGCAAGCGCATCCTCAGCACTCCTAACTTCCTTCTCATCAGACACATACTCCTGTGCCGTCTTAAGCAGCGGTTCCTTTGTCATCTGAAGCAGAACTATGTTGGCAAGGGGCTCTAAGCCCTTCTCCTTCGCTATTGTGGCTCTTGTCCTTCTCTTCGGTCTGTAAGGGCGGTATAAATCCTCAACGGCAACCATCGTCTCCGCTTTCTCAATCTGGCTCTTCAATTCATCGGTAAGCATCCCCTGCTCCTCAATGCTTGCAAGAACCTGCGCTTTCTTATCTTCAAGATTTCTCAGATATTTAAGTCTTTCATCAAGGTTACGGAGCTGTTCATCATTGAGTGCTCCTGTAGCTTCCTTTCTGTATCTCGATATGAATGGTATTGTACATCCCTCATCAATAAGCTTTACGGCAGCTTCAACCTGTCCGTTTCTCACATTAAGCTCTGAGGCTATCGCCTTAATAATGTCCATTTTCAATTTCCTTCCGTATACATTCTAGTAAAGCGGACATTCGCAATCCGCTTTCGCTACTTGCTCATGAACGCAGTCGCTTTGCTTATTCTGCGTTCAAATCCATACCAATAATTATAATTCATTTTTGTTCGGATGTCTACTTTTCAATAAGGACGATGTTTCCTATTACAGAACAGAGAATGTGCCTTGGCACATTCTCGCGCCTGCGGCGGCCGCTTGCGACATCTGCATTGTACGCCGCAGTGCGCATCCCGACGGAGCGTTTTTATGTAATAGGAACGAAGTTTCCTATTACATAAAAACCGCCCTCGCACATATCCTCTCAGACTGTGTAAGGGCAGTATGCCATTCCGTATTATATCGGCTCTATTATGTTCATTAATATTATGCCTCGTAGAAAGCCTTGTAGATTGCCTTAAATGCTCTCTCGAAATCCTCTTCTTTTACTCCTACGATAATATTAAGCTCAGACGAACCCTGATCAATCATCTTGACATTCACATTCGCATCAGCAAGTGCAGTAAAAAGCTTGCCGGCGGTACCATGGCTGGACTTCATTCCACGTCCTACAACGGCGATGAGTGCAAGACCCGACTCTATCTCAATAGCATCCGGGTGTACATTTCTGTGAAGTCCCGCAAGAACCTCCTGTTCCTTCTCAACGAACTCATCCTGATGTATAACTATGGACATTGTGTCAATTCCCGACGGTGTATGCTCAAATGAGAGCCCCTGCTTCTCAAATACTTCAAGCACCTTACGGCCGAATCCTATCTCGGAATTCATCATATCCTTCTCAATGCTCACTACGGTAAAGCCTTTCTTTCCTGCAATACCGGTGATAACGTACTCAGGCTTACGTGATGTACTCTCAACAATCATTGTACCCGGATCTTCAGGTTTGTTCGTGTTACGGATGTTAATCGGTATTCCCTCCTTGCGGACAGGGAAAATTGATTCATCATGCAGCACGGTTGCACCCATGTACGAAAGCTCTCTGAGCTCCTTGTATGTAATTGTTACAATCGGCTTAGGATTGTCAATAATTCTCGGGTCAGCTACAAGAAAACCCGATACATCAGTCCAGTTCTCATATAAATCAGCCTTTACGGCTCTCGCTACGATAGAACCGGTTATATCCGAACCTCCGCGTGAAAATGTCTTGATTGTATCGTTAGGACGTATTCCGTAAAATCCCGGAACAACCGCTCTGTCAACAGTCAAAAGTCTTTCCGAGAGAACCTGATTGGTCTTTTTTGAATCAAGGTTGCCGTTGGTATCAAAGAAAATTACCTCTTCAGCGTCAACGAACTCGTATCCGAGATAGTTGGCAAGAATAATACCGTTAAGATACTCTCCTCTTGATGCCGCATAATCGCGTCCTGCCCTCGCTCTGAATGCTGCTTCGATATTGGCAAACTCCTTCTCAAGCGACAAATCAAGTCCAAGTTCATCTATTATCTCCTGATATCTTGCCTTGATATCAGCAAACAAATCAGCAAAATCATATCCCTTTGATGCTACGCCGTAGCAGTCATAGAGCATATCAGTAACCTTGGTGTCCTCCTTAAAACGCTTGCCCGGAGCTGACGGTACAACATATCTTCTCGATTCATCCGCATGGATAATATCTGCAACCTTCTTAAACTGTTCTGCACTTGCAAGTGAGCTTCCACCAAACTTAACAACCTTTAACATTTTCATTTCCTCCATGTAGCCTAAGTTTCTCTTTATAATTCTATTCTGATTCTGTTCTTAACTCCCTTAAGACTGCATATTGCCTTGGCAAATTCAGCCTCCTTCACAGAGCCTGTCACGAATGCGAATTCCCCGTCAATCACATTCTCACACAGTGTAACTCCGCCGAAAAGCTTCTTAAGCTCCTCTTCCTTCTCGGAAGCCTTTCCTTCCATTCGCACATAGAAACAGTTCTCAACCTCATCTATGGAGATTAACTCCTGCTTCTCCTGTGACCATCCATTATCAGTATATTCACCTGCATGGCGCACTGCATCAACAATATCAGACACAACCGCACTTGCCGTAGGCAGCTTGCCTGCTCCTGCTCCATAAAACATTACGTCTCCGAGCATGTTGCCCTTTACGCAGACCGCATTTACCACATCGTGTACCGATGCAAGCGGCTTACCGTAACGAAGCATTCTAGGCGTAACCATAACATACATACCATCGGCTGTAACGCAGCTTTTTGCAACCAGCTTTATTGTAACGCCAAGCTTCGCCGCATAAGCAAAATCCTCTGCCGTTACACCTGTAATTCCTTCAGTGTAAACATTCTCGAAATCGACCTGCTTTCTGCAGACGATAGAACTTAAAATAGCAATCTTACGTCCTGCATCAAATCCCTCAACATCAGCCTCAGGATTTCTCTCTGCATATCCAAGCTTCTGTGCTTCCTTAAGAACACCATCGTATGATGCTCCTTCTTTTTCCATCTTTGTGAGCATAAAGTTGGTTGTGCCGTTTAAAATACCCGAAACTTCAAGGATCTCATCGGCTGTGATACACTGTTCAAGAGGTCTTATAATAGGAATTCCTCCCGCAACACTTGCTTCAAAAAAGAAATTAACATTCTTCTGTGCAGCTATTCCAAGCAGTTCCGCACCATGTTTTGCCACAAGTTCTTTATTGGAAGTACATACGCTCTTGCCTTTTAAAAGAGCCGATTTCACAAATGAGTAAGCAGGATTTACTCCTCCCATCACCTCAACAATCACAGATACTTCATCGTCATTGAGAATAATGTTAAAATCATGCACTACTTTTTTCTCAATCGGAGTACCCGGAAATTCTTTTAAATCAAGAACATACTTAAGATTAATCTCTTCTCCCGCATTTTTTTCAAGTACCTTTGCATTTCTGCCAAGTACCTCGACAACTCCTGAACCCACGGTGCCATAACCAAGAACTGCTACATTTACCATTCTACTTTTCCTCCATCAGCTGCTTTGCGTCTTCCGTCTCACTTGCGGTAAGTAAATTATGAATATCTATGATGAGTATAAGTCTGCCCTTAGTATTGGCAACCTTGACAAAATATGCCGTATCACGGTTAGCTGCTATACTCGGGAAGTCTCTTAGCTCATCCTCCTGCAGGTCGTCAATCTCAACAACCTCGTCCACCTCAACGGCAAGCTTCATGTCAGGAAGATTGGTAATAATGAGCTTAGTCGGATTAGGTGACTGAGGAAGCTTGAACTTATCTCTGAGACTGTAAACAGGAATAATATCTCCTCTCAAGTTGATAATTCCCTTAATACTGCTTGAAGCATTGGGAACTCTGACAATATCCTGATCCTTCTCTATCGCATTGACATAACTTATGTCAATTCCGTACAACTCATTACCGATTCTGAAAACAATTGGTTTTAAAGTTTCTGCCATGGTCATCCTCCTCTATTCCTGTGTATTTTTCCTGCCAAGACTCAGCCACTTAAGGTATGCTCCCATAAAGCGGTCCAAATCTCCGTCAAGCACTGCCGCCGCATTGCCAGATTCCTCACCGGTTCTGTTATCCTTAACCATTGTATAAGGCTGCAATACATAGCTTCGTATCTGACTCCCCCATCCATTCTCCATGACCTCACCACGGATGTCGGCTGTCTTTGCAGCGTTCTCTGCCTGCTTAAGTAGGAAGAGCTTCGCCTTGAGCATCTGCATTGCCTTATCCTTATTCTGATGCTGCGAGCGTTCATTCTGACATTGTACTACCGTTCCTGTCGGTATATGCGTAATTCGTATCGCGGAAGAAGTCTTGTTGATATGCTGACCTCCCGCTCCGCTTGAACGGTAGGTATCAATACGAAGATCATCCTCGTTGATATCCACATCCAAATCTTCCTCTATATCCGGCATTACATCGCATGACACGAACGAAGTCTGTCTCTTTCCCGCTGCATTGAACGGTGATATACGCACCAGTCTGTGAACACCGTGCTCTGATTTAAGATATCCGTATGCATTTAGTCCGTTAACCTGTATTGTAACCGACTTAACTCCTGCCTCATCACCCTCAAGCATGTCAAGTGTCTCAACGGTAAATCCCTTTGAATTTGCCCATCTTGTGTACATTCTCAAAAGCATTGACGCCCAATCGCATGATTCCGTACCGCCTGCTCCGGCATGAAGAGTGAGAATGGCATTGCACTTGTCATACTCTCCCGAAAGCAGCGTCTCCAGTTGAAGCTTCTCAAACAGCTTCTCGAAATTATCGACAAGCTGCCCAATCTCAGGAATAAGGCTCTCATCATTCTCCTCGTAAGCCATCTCAATGAACTCCTCGGCGTCCGCCTTGTCCTTCTCAAGCTTCTTAAAATCTTCTATATCAGCCTTAAGGCCCTTAAGCTCCTTCATATAGCCGTTGGATTTTTCAGGGTTATCCCAGAAATCCGGTTCCTCCATATGACGCTCAATCTCCTCAATTCTCTTTGACTTAGCAGCTAAGTCAAAGTGAATCCCTCAATTCGGTTAATGGCTGTTCATATCCGCCTAAGCGGAACTTAAACTGATCGAGTTCGACCACTAATCTCACCACCTTAAATTTATTATTATTCATTATACATAAAAGATTAATTTTTGCAATTAAAATTTTAAAGTTTTAGTGTAGTACAGTTACAGATTCTTTCCACAACAGTTTTTATACTTAAGTCCTGAACCACATGGACAAGGATCATTTCTCTGAATCTTTCTGGCATCCCTCTTAACAGGTGCCTTTACGGCACTGTCATCCCTGTTCGTTCCGGTGACCTTTGCAACCTGCTCCCGCTTCTCGGCCTTCTGCTCAACCTTAACATGAGTTACAAGTCTTACGGTATCCTCCTGAACTCTTGATATCATGTTATCAAACATGTCATAGCCCTGCATCTTGTACTCTACGAGCGGATCCTTCTGACCATACGCATTAAGTCCTATTCCCTGTCTTAAAAGATCCATATCATCGATATGGTTCATCCAATTGGTATCTATTGCACGGAGAAGACATACTCTCTCTATCTCACGAATATGCTCAGGTGCCGGGAATTCAGCTTCCTTCTCCGCATAGAACTTAACGGCACGCTCCTCAACACCCTGAATAAGCTCCTTCTTATTGCGATAACCGTCCTCAAGTGTAACAGGCTCAATCGGAACAAGTCTTATGAGATTCTCATTGAGTTCAGCATATTTCCACTCTGAAGGGTCTGCATCCGCATTAATTGAATAATCAATATAGCCCTCAATCTTATCCTTCATCATCTTGATTATGTCGTCTCTTAAGTTCTGTCCGTCAAGCACTTTACGACGCTCCGCATAGATTGTCTCTCTCTGCTCGTTCATTACCTGGTCGTAATCAAGAAGATTCTTACGAATACCGAAGTTATTTGTCTCAACCTTCTTCTGCGCTCCCTCTATAGCTTTTGAAAGCATGCCATGTTCAAGTCTCTCATTCTCAGGTATCTTAAGTGCATTAAACATAGCCATAAGCTTGTCGGATGCAAACAGACGCATGAGATCATCCTCTAGCGAAATATAGAAACGTGATTCTCCCGGATCTCCCTGTCGTCCCGAACGTCCTCTAAGCTGATTGTCAATACGTCTTGACTCATGACGCTCAGTACCGATAATCTTAAGTCCGCCTGCCTCTCTTGCCGCTTCATCAAGCTTGATATCCGTACCACGTCCCGCCATGTTGGTTGCGATTGTAACAGCACCGTGCTGACCTGCCTGCGCAACTATCTCAGCCTCCATCTCGTGGAACTTGGCATTGAGGACATTATGCTTAATTCCTCTCTTCTTGAGAAGATTGCTCACTTCCTCCGACTGTTCGATGGTGATTGTACCTACAAGCACAGGCTGTCCCTTCTCATGAGCGGCAACCACATCCTCCACAACCGCATGAAGCTTCTCTTTTCTTGTCTTATAAATAACATCGTCATAGTCAATTCTCGCAACCGGTCTGTTGGTAGGAATCTCTATAACATCCATTCCGTAGATTTCGCGGAACTCCTTCTCCTCAGTAAGGGCAGTACCTGTCATACCTGACTTCTTCTCAAACTTGTTGAAGAAATTCTGGAATGTGATTGTCGCAAGAGTTCTGCTCTCACGTCTCACCTTAACGTGCTCCTTTGCCTCAATCGCCTGATGAAGCCCGTCAGAAAAACGTCTGCCCGGCATGATACGTCCCGTAAACTCATCTACAATAAGTACCTCATTATCCTTAACAACATAATCCTTATCACGGAACATAAGATAATGTGCCCGGAGCGCGAGAATAACATTGTGCTGAATCTCAAGGTTCGCCGGATCAGCCAAATTGTCAAGATGGAAGAACTGCTCAACCTTCCTTGTTCCCTGTTCCGTAAGGTTAACCGTCTTATCCTTCTCGCTTACCACGAAATCACCGGTCTCCTCAAAGCCTGCGCCCATGAGAATGTCCATCTTTGAAACTTCATCGTTATTGCTTGTACCTTTTTCAAGCTGTGTTGCAAGAATATCACACACCTCATACAGCTTGGTCGATGAATTTCCCTGACCTGAAATAATAAGAGGTGTTCTTGCCTCATCAATAAGTACCGAATCGACCTCATCAATAATCGCATATCTTAAGTCTCTTAAAACAAGATTCTCCTTATATACCGCCATGTTATCTCTCAGATAATCGAATCCGAGTTCGTTGTTGGTAACATAAGTTATGTCACATGCATAAGCTGCTCTTCTCTCCTCAGGCTTCATGCTGTTAAGTACCACTCCCACTGAAAGTCCAAGAAAGCGATGTACCTGTCCCATCCACTCAGCATCACGAGCGGCAAGGTAATCATTGACTGTGATTATGTGTACACCCTTACCCTCAAGTGCATTGAGATATGCCGGAAGCGTGGATACAAGTGTCTTACCTTCACCTGTTTTCATCTCGGCTATACGTCCCTGATGAAGAATGATACCACCGATAAGCTGAACTCTGTAATGCTCCATTCCTATTGAACGCTTGGCAGCCTCTCTTACCGTGGCAAAAGCTTCAGGAAGAAGGTGGTCAAGCGTCTCGCCATCTGCGAGTCTCTTCTTGTACTCATCCGTCTTAGCTCTGAGTTCTTCATCGCTTAATGCCTGCATTGTCGGACGTAGGGCTTCAATCTTATCCACGATCGGATAAATTCTCTTAAGTTCATGCTCACTATGTGTTCCAAATAACTTCTGAATAATTCCCATTGATATAATCTCCTAAAATATAAAAATGTCCCAATTATCAGTATTCTAACACCTTTTCATGGTGTTTGTAAAGGAAGTTTTCGTCTGCTTTTGGCAAAGAATAACAGTCAGACAAAAAACAGCCTCCCGGTTCACACCCGGAAGGCTGTAAATATTCATATCATTTCAAGCTTCTTATGTATCAATCAAGCTCCGGCTCAATAAGTCCGTAAGTATTACCCTTTCTCTTATACACTACATTAACCTCACCTGTCTCGGCGTTAGAGAATACATAGAAGTTGTGTCCGAGAAGTTCCATCTGTACGCATGCTTCTTCAGGATCCATAGGCTTGATTCCGAATCTCTTAGAACGCACAATCTTAACTTCCGGTTCCTCTTCATAATCGTTGTCCAAATAATCCTGTGTAAATACTGAAGCCGATGCCTGCTTAGACTGTATAATCTTGTTCTTATACTTCTTAAGCTGACGCTCAATAACCTCTTCTACAAGATCAATGGAAACGTACATATCTGAGCTTGTCTGCTCTGAACGTATAATGCTTCCCTTAACAGGAATTGTAACCTCAATCTTCTGTCTGTCCTTCTCAACACTAAGCGTTACGTTAATATCAACATCCTTATCAAAATACTTCTCAAGCTTTCCAAGCTTGCCCTCAACAGCACTTCTTAACCCCTCTGTAACCTCAAGATTTCTACCGGTAATTATAAAACGCATACTACCAACTCCTTTGCCCTTTAATCTATCAGACAGTAACTATATCCCACTCGGTAATTAACGTACCAACTTCTTAATTGTGAGAATATTTACTATTTAATATGTAAATATTATATCATATATCTGTAAATTATCAAGAGAAATATGCATTATTCTATAAATTATATATAAAGTATTACTAAACATTAATTATTCTTTTGTCAAGGGATTTCACTGTAATTTTTTGTCGTAAAATGCAATTTATTAGAACTTCACAAAACATTTTTTCGTGTTATCATGTATGAAATTGTGTTTATCCACCACACAATTCAATGTGGATAATGTGGATAACTTGGTGTATAAGTCACAAATGCCATAAAACGGGCAATGTCTAATGTGGATAACTTCGTGGACAACTCATTTTTTTGTGGATAACCATTTTTGCTCTTTCATATCTCTTACATTCATTTTGTGCATCATGCACAAAATGAATCATGATTTATACATGGTTTTTAAGTATCTTATGTTAATCAGTACCAAAAAAGCTACCCAATATATTTTTCCACCGATGTAACAGCATTGGCACCGTCCGCTGCCGCCGTTATAATTTGTCGAAGCTGTTTGGTTCTGATATCTCCGGCTGCGTACACTCCCGGTATGTTTGTTGCACAATCCTCACCTGCAATTATATATCCTGCTTCATTCATTTCTATGTTCTTGTCCACAAATGCAGTCACCGGCTGCATCCCGACGGCAAAAAACACGCCGTCAACCTCAAGCGTTTTAATCGTGGCACCCTTTTTGCTTCTTATATTAATGCTTCTTACCTTGTTCTCCCCATCAATTTTCTCAACAACACTGTCCAAAACGAACTCAATATTATCCGTCTCCCTTGCTTTTTTTACAAGGCTCTTTGCCGCGCGGAATTCATCCCTTCTATGTATAAGATATACTTTGCCGCACATTCTTGAAAGATAAAGTGCATCCTCTACCGCAACATCCCCTCCGCCCACAACAGCCGTAACCTTATTTTTGAAGAAGGCTCCGTCACAGGTTGCACAGTAAGACACGCCTTTTCCCGTGAACTCTGCCTCTCCCGGTATGCCTGCCTTCTTATGAACGGCACCTGTTGCAATGATAATCGTCTTAGTCTCATAGGTATTCTTATCCGTCTTCACGCTTTTAACATTTCTCTGTATCTCCATTGATATCACGTTCTCCGTCACAAAGGTTACTCCAAGCTTCTTAGCATGCTCGGCAAACTTCATTCCCATATCAAATCCACCGATTCCCGGAAGTCCGAGATAGTTATCCACATCATAGGTTGTAAGAACCTGTCCTCCCTGCATCATACTTCCCTCTATAACAATAAAATCAAGTTCAGCTCTTGCCGCATAAACCGCTGCCGACAACCCTGCCGGACCTGCTCCTATTATAATTAAATCGTACATCTTTTATACCTCCGAATTATAATATATCTTTTATTTTATCAAATAACGTGTTATTTATCCATATAAACATTAATTGCCATGTTTTGATTGTAATTTCTTATATTTTTCCTTACAATAAAGAAAACCATGTAAAAAAAGAAACGAGGTTTATTGTATGAAGAAAACCGTTCTTATCACCGGCGCATCAAGGGGCATAGGCCGATCGATGGCACTGTTATATGCCAAGCATAACTACAATATAGTTATTTGTTCGAGGCACATCGACACACTGCAGAATACAGCACGGGAAATAAACGAGCTTGGTGCCGAATGTCTCGCCGTTGTCGCTGATGCAGGCAGGCATGAGGATGTTGTTAAGCTTTTTGACGATGCCGTCTCACGCTTCGGCAGCATAGATGTACTTATAAACAATGCCGGTATATCGCACATCGGTCTTTTACAGGATATGAGCATAGATGAATGGAACAATATCATAAGCATTAATCTGACATCTGTGTTTTCCTGCTGCAAGCTGGCAATCCCTTATATGCTAAGAGCCGGTCACGGCTCCATAATCAACATAAGCTCCGTGTGGGGCGTGGCCGGTGCCTCCTGTGAGGTCGCTTACTCAGCGACAAAGGGTGGCATAAACGCATTCACAAAGGCTCTCGCCAAGGAGCTTGCACCTTCCGGAATAAATGTCAACGCAATTGCCTGCGGTGTCATGGACACAGAGATGAACAGCTGTTTCACGGACGAAGAAATACAGAATATAATAGAAGAAATCCCCGCCGGCAGGATGGGCAGTCCCGATGAGGCAGCAGCTCTTGCCCTCTCACTCAGCGAGGGAAGCAGTTATCTCACGGGGCAGATTATCGTGCTCGACGGGGGATATATTTAAAACCTTTAAAATACCTGAAGAAGCGCAACCACAACGGGAATTGTGATAAGTGAAAGTGCCGTTGTCACAACGATGTTCCTTGTCACAATCTTCGTGTCGGCGTTGTGCTCATTTGCCATCATGACAACCATCGAAGCCACCGGCATTCCATTGGTTATCGTGGCGATTGAAGTATAAAAATCATTCACATGTAAAAGTCTGCACACCAAAAGTGTCGCCACCGGAATTACAAGAAGTCTTATGACAGCAAAGCCGTAGCTTCTTACATTACTCAACGATTCTTTTACAGGGTACTGTGCAAAGGTTGATCCAAGCACCAGCATTGACAGCACCGATGTAACATTTCCAATCATATAGCAGCTCTCATATATTATTCCTTCGTCCCTTATTCCGGTTACAAAAATTATGAGAGCTAGAAGTATCAGAATGAAACCCGGCGTCACAAGTGCCTTCGCAAGTTCTGCTGCCTTCTGTTTCTTTCCTTTATGCGCTTTTCTGTCAGTTCCGCCGTCATCCGTATGTGCTGCTTTTTCAAAGCAATACACCGCATATGTGTATATAAAAATGTTAAACGAAAAATGCAGCATGGATGAATAAAATACCGCTGAATCACCAATCACTGACTGCAGTACAGGAAATCCCATGAAAGAATTGTTGGAAAACACCATCATGCATTCATATAAAGGTCTGTCCTTTGGATTTATCCTCAAAACCCATGTCACAAGCCTGGCAAAAAGAATGAAACCGATATACATAAGTATTCCTGCTCCAAATAAAACCAGCACTCCAAGCCTGTTCTCCGTCGACGCACTGAGTGCCGTCGAAATAATCCACAACGGTGCCGTCACCTTGACAATCAGAGACGACAGCTTCTTACTTGTCGCAGCATCTATAATGTCTGCTTTGTATAAGCCAAATCCCAGCACAAGCACAATAAACAGCTTAACCATGCACTTGGCAATAACCATAATATCCATCTGTAGTTCCCCGATTTATAATGTCATTTTACTCAAAAATAAGCACGTTCACCGAATGTGGCTTCACATTATATAAGTACTCATTTTTCACAACTTTATCCTTTTTCACGGCAGGTTTTATCATATCAGGCTGCTCAAAGGTATTCTCAGCCGAAAACGCACAGTCAGAAAAACTGTGGATTGTCACCGAGCTTTTTTTGCCTCCTTCTATATCAACAACCGTATTCTTCTCATCGCCTGTAAGATTTACCAGCTTTACAATGGTTCTTCCGCAACCATCCTTTGATGCTGCAGCATACAATTCCTCAAGCTCGGGAAGTCTGTCCACAGTGTCATTGCGCAGTTCACCATTCACATAGGTTAAGATTCTTCTTCCATCTATTTCAAGCTTTAGCAGATATTCCTCATCCGCAACATGAAATATCCTATGTGATATTGTTGATGCTCTTCCATTCTTGAAGCTTGAAATATTGCAGTCCCAGTTATCCCAGCCTCCGAACTCCCACATGATGAAATTCTTCTCATCACGCTCGCCAAA
>UMFD01059983.1_pt1 | contig 21026 bp, 14 predicted proteins | sample 1964901 | NCBI WGS metagenome assembly UMFD01 (sample SAMEA4836035, study PRJEB28245) | human gut metagenome | biome: gut microbiome; material: fecal sample | place: Denmark | collected 2008 | reverse complement strand
CCCGGACAATTTGATGAATATAAATACAACACGGAATTAGGAATTACCGCGCAGGGATTTGCCGGTAAAATAGAAATAAAAAAGAATACGGTTAAAAATCCGGAAGATTTTCTGCATCGATTGAGAAATCAGTTACAAGATGTGGTTTCTTTGTGCTGTGATGAAAAAACAGCGGGGATTGTATCCGCAATGGTTTTGGGCGATAAAAGCGGGTTGTCTGATGAAGTGAAACAGTTGTATCAGGAGAATGGAATTGCACATGTGCTTGCCATATCCGGACTGCATATTTCACTCATTGGTGCCAGCCTGTTTTTTGTACTGCGCAAATATTTTATGCCAATGCAGGGAGCGGCCGTTGTAACCATGGTGCTTTTGTTCCTTTATGGTATTTTGACCGGCTTTTCCATTTCGACACAGCGGGCAGTTATCATGATGGGATGTATGCTTTTGGCAAGACTTGCCGGAAGACATTATGATGGATTGAGTGCACTTTCGTTCAGTGCGATATGTCAGCTCTTGATTCATCCTATGGTATTGTTCCAGACCGGTTTTTTGCTTTCTTATGGAACGGTGCTCGGAATCTATGTTTTTGTGGATGTGTTCTGTGATGCGTGGAAAAGTAAAAATCCGATTTGGATGGCAGTTGCCGGAACGGCTGGTATTGAGCTTGTTACACTTCCTATTCTTTTGACGGCTTATTATGAATTTTCAATTTTAAGTATTGCCGCCAATGTACTGTTTCTGCCGTTTATGGGAGGAATTCTTGTGACTTCACTGGCTGGAATCGGACTGGGGAGTATTACCATTTTTGCAGGAAAATTCTGCTTTGGATTTGCACATTTTTGTTTTATGTTATTTGAGTGGATTGGAAATTTGTTTGTAAAGATTCCGGGGGCTGTTGTTATTACAGGAAAACCGACAGACTGGCAGGTGTTCTTGTATTATGGATGTGGTGTTTTGTTTTTATTTTTGCAGAAATGGAAACAGAAGAAAATATTTTTATTGACTCTTGCCTTTGGCGTTTTTGTATTATTTCTGCCGGTTCATAATAATTTTGATTTGCAGATTACCAATCTGGACGTCGGTCAGGGAGATTGCAGCTGCATCCGCACAAAAAATCATACGTTTTTAATTGATGGAGGCAGTTCTGATGTAAATAAAGTAGGAAAATACCGTATGATTCCTTTTCTGAAATCGCAGGGAATTTCTTATGTGTCGTATCTTTTTTTGACGCACAGTGACAAAGACCATACTAATGGTGCCGTCGAATGGCTGTGTGCTGCCAATCAGATGGGAGTAAAAATTGGAACCGTAATTCTACCGAAATTAAATGAAAAAGAGGAGGCGTACTGTACGCTGTTAGACGAACTCCGAAATAAAGGATGCAATCTTATGTTTATGCAGCGTGGCGATACGGTAACAATTGATGAGTTACGAATATCCTGTCTGCATCCATATCCGGATTATGAATGGAAATCAGTGAATGATTCTTCGCTTGTTTTGAAGGTGAATTATCAGAATTTTACAGGATTATTTACCGGAGATTTAGAGGAAGCGGGGGAGAAAGAAATCATCAATAAACTTTCCCATGTAAATTATTTGAAAGTTGCGCATCATGGCAGTAAGGGAGCGAGTTCAGAGGCTTTTCTTGAGCAGGCAAAACCAGATGTTTCCGTTATTTCGTGTGGAAAAAAGAACCGTTATGGACATCCGCACAAAGAGACGTTGAAACGTCTTGAAAATATAGGTTCTAAGGTATACCGGACGGATAAAGAAGGGGCGGTATCCATTGAATATCAAAACGGGAAATGGTACCTTTCTTTGTGGAAAAAAGAAAGTGGTAAAAAACGCTTGCTAAGTGACTGGTGATTATATTACAATAACGGTTATAGGAGGAATTACAAATGAACTTTTTAGAGGAACGGATTCAAAAAGATGGAGTAGTAAAAGAAGGAAATGTATTAAAAGTGGATAGTTTTCTGAATCACCAGATGGACATCGAATTATTTGAAAAAATGGGTGAAGAATGGAAAAGCCGTTTTGCCGGAAAACCGATTAATAAGGTAGTAACGATTGAGGCGTCCGGAATTGGAATTGCGTGTATTGTTGCTAAATATTTTGGAACGCCGGTTGTTTTTGCCAAGAAATCAAAAAGCATCAATATTGATGGTGATATGTATGTGGCAGAAGTGGAGTCATTTACTCATAAATGCAAAAATCAGGTAATTGTATCAAAGAAATTTTTATCACCGGATGACCATGTGTTAATTATTGATGATTTTTTAGCAAATGGATGTGCCCTGCAGGGGCTGATTTCGATTGTAAATAGCGCCGGGGCAACGGTTGAGGGAATTGGTGTTGCGATTGAAAAAGGATTCCAGATTGGCGGACAGACCATTAGAAATCTTGGTTATCAGTTGGAATCACTGGCAATTGTGGATGCCATGGATGCAGAGACCGGTTCGATTACATTTCGTGAGCAATAATTACACAGGAGAAAGAGGATAAAATGAATAAAGAGAAAAAAACAAAAGCTTCCATTGACAATATTTATACATTAAATGGTAAAGTGCCGCTTGGTCATGCCGTGCCGTTTGGATTACAGCATATTTTAGCGATGTTTGTGGCAAACATTGCGCCAATTATTATTGTGGCAAACGCCTGCAAATTATCAAATGGGCAGATTGCTATGTTGATTCAGAGTGCTATGCTGATTGCCGGAATCGGTACGTTAATACAGTTGTTTCCAATTTGGCGTGTTGGTTCAGGACTGCCGATTGTAATGGGAATTAGTTTTACATTCGTATCCATTTTGTGTTTTATTGGAACAACTTACGGATATGAGACGATTGTGGGTGCCGTTTTGGTCGGGGGTATTTTAGAAGGAACGCTGGGATTATTTGCAAAGTACTGGCTGAAGTGGATTTCACCGATTGTAGCAGCGAGTGTTGTTACTGCGATTGGTTTTTCTCTGCTGTCGGTTGGTTCTGCTTCGTTTGGCGGCGGAAGTGGAAGTGAGAACTTTGGTTCGGTGCAGAACTGGATTATCGGAACCGTGACGTTACTTAGCTGTATTTTGTTTAATTTATTTGCCAAATCTTATTTTAAACAGTTGTCGGTTTTGTTCGGACTTGTGGTTGGATATATTCTGGCGGTTTGTATGCATCAGGTGGATTTTTCCGCACTTGCAAATACGTCGATTATTGCATTTCCGCATATTATGCCATTTAAGATGGAGTTTAATTTAAATGCCATTGTATCGGTTACATTAATTTTTCTTGTGTCGGCAACGGAGACGATTGGAGATACATCGGCACTTGCCTCATCCGGGTTAAACCGTGACGTGACGGTGAAGGAGACAACAGGTTCGATTGCCTGTGATGGTTTTGTTAGTGCGTTATCTGCCTGCTTTGGCTGTCTGCCGATTACTTCTTTCAGCCAGAATGTTGGTCTTGTGGCAATGACAAAAGTTGTGAACCGGTTTGCTATTGCGACTGGCGCGGTGATTATGATTTTGGCAGGTATCTTTCCGATTTTCGGTGCTGTGCTTGCAACGCTTCCGGATTCCGTCCTTGGCGGATGTACGATTATGATGTTTGGTACAATTGTAGTCAGTGGTATCCAGATGATTGGAAAATGTGGATTTACCCAGAGAAACATTACCATAGCTGCGTTGTCCTTAAGCGTGGGAATCGGTTTTACCCAGGTGCCGGAGATTTTTGCGATTTTTCCTCAGATTGTGCAAAATGTATTTGCTCAGAACTGCGTAGCAGTAGTCTTTTTAGTGGCTGTAATTCTCAATCTGGTACTGCCGAAAAATATGGAAGCAAAAGTTTGAAAATCTTAAAGACAAGTCGTTGTTTTTTTGATATAATGTTACTGCAAACAGAAATGATTACTTTTGGAGGTTATTAAATTATGGAACAGATTAAAAATCCTGTATTGCCGGGTTTTAATGCGGACCCGTCAATCATTCGTGTCGATGACACGTATTATATTGCAAATTCTACATTTGAGTGGTTCCCGGGGGTTCGCCTGCACGAGTCCAAAGATATGGTTCACTGGAAACTGCTGCCATCGGCATTGTCAACAACGACACTGCTTGATATGAAAGGAAATCCGTCTTCAGGCGGTATCTGGGCACCGGATCTTTCTTATGCGGATGGTAAGTTCTGGCTTGTTTACACAGATGTTAAAGTAACCGAGGGACCATTCAAAGATATGGTAAACTACATCACGACAGCAGAAGATATTCATGGTCCTTGGTCTGACCCAATTCGTGTGAATGGTGTTGGTTTTGATGCTTCGTTATTCCATGATGATGACGGAAGAAAATATCTCGTTCAACAGACATGGGATCACAGAGAGTATCACCATGCATTTGATGGCATTACATTGACAGAATTTGATACAGATACGATGCAGTTAAAACCGGAGACAGCAAGAAATATTTACAATGGTACAGAGGTGAAATTGGTCGAGGGACCTCACTTGTACAAAATTAATGGATATTATTATTTGTTTGCTGCTCAAGGCGGAACAGTATATACTCATCAGGAAGTGGTTGCCCGTTCCAAAACACTTGATGAATTAAGTTTTGAGACAGAACCGGATGGTCCATTTATCACAAACTTTGATACACCATATTTGGAAATCCAGAAACAGGGACATGGCGCACTTGTTGATACACCAAGTGGTGAGTGGTATTATGCAAGTCTTTGCGGACGTCCATGGACTCATGAAAATCAGTGCTGCATTGACCCACGTGGTTACTGTACTCTTGGACGTGAGACAGCGATTCAGAAAGTATACTGGGATGAAGAAGGCTGGCCTCGTATTGAAGGCGGCCACGGCGGAAAGGTTCTTGTAGATGCACCGAAAGATGCAATTAAAACAGATGCACCGCTTGACCATTCCATGCATGATGAATTTGATACTGAAAAATTACATAATGAGTGGAATACCCTTCGTGTTCCATTTACGGATGCAATGGGAACGACAGGAGATGGCAAACTGACTCTCCGCGGACAGGGTTCTCTGAGCAATAAACATGAACTGTCACTGGTCGCAAAACGCTGGCAGGCATTTAACTTTGATGCTTCTGTAAAAGTAAGTTACAATCCATTTTCCTATCAGCAGATGGCAGGACTTACCAACTTCTATAATGACAAGCATTGGTCCTTTGCATTTATCACATGGAATGAGAAAAATGGACGTGTCATCGAAGTGGCCCAGTGTAACCGTGGCGGCTATACATCATTCCTCCGCGATGATGCAATTCCGGTACCGGATGGCGCAGATGTATGGTTCCGCACAAAAGTTAGAAAACAGACTTACACCTACGAATATTCATTTGATGGTGAGAATTACAAAGAAATTCCGGTAACTTTAGACGCATCCATTTTATCGGATGACTATGTACTGCAGAGCTATGGCGGATTCTTCACCGGTGCATTTGTTGGTATGGCATGTGTTGATTATGCCGGATACAATACGGTTGCAGAGTTTAGAAGTTTTGATTACAAAGAGTATGAAGACTAATTAGAAATTTGTAAAAGCGAGTCGGTCACAAAAATGCTGACCGGCTCGTATTTTTGAGAGGAGTCAGATATGCTTCGCATTGAGGATGAGTTAAAGAATAATCAAATATCCCGTTTCCAGCTTTTATACGGCGAGGAGCGATACATGGTTCAGTATTATCGGAATCAGTTGATTGAAAAACTATCGAATCCGGATGATGAGATGAACCGCACATTTTTTCGTGATAAACCGGAGCCATCCCAGATTGCCGAGGCGGCTCAGATTCTTCCATTTTTTGCTGAAAATCGATTGATTGTTGTAGAGGACAGTGGGTATTTTAAAAGCAGCAGTGATATGGCAGATTATGTGGAGTCATTTCCGGAGACCACTTATATCATTTTTGTGGAGCGCGAGATTGATAAGCGCAACCGTCTTTTTAAGTGGATAAACAAAAATGGCTGTGTGACCGAGTGTACAAGACAGCCGGAACATATGTTGAAACGGTGGATTGCCGGCTATATGAAAAAAGCAGGGAAAAGCATTTCAACAAAGGGTGCCGAGCGGTTGATTGAGCGAGTGGGAACGGATATGGAAATGCTCAGCAATGAACTTGAAAAATGCATCGGCTACGTAGGTGAAAGTAAATTGATTGATGTGCCGGAAGTAGATGCTATTTGTTCGGGAGTAACGGTTTCCAAGATGTTTGACATGATTGATGCCGTGGCACTTGGCGAGAAAAACCGTGCGATGAAATTGTACGAAGATTTGTATACCAACAAGGAATCGCCGATGTCTATTTTATTTATGTTTTCGCGTCACATCAACATTTTACTTCAGGTGAAGGAGTGTAAAAACCGCGGACTTCGCTCAGGAGAAATTGCAAAAAAATGTGGGGTTCCTCCGTTTACAATTCCTAAGTATGAAAAACAGGCGGCACTTTTCAAACGCAGTAAATTACTGGCGATGCTGCAAACCAGATTGGAGTTGGAAGAGCAGTTTAAATCCGGTAAATTGTCGGACCAGTTAGCAGTGGAATTGTTTTTAATTGAGGCACTTAATGGGGAGTAGAAAAGTTGTAATTTTCTATTGACAAATTACCTTATTCTGATAAAATGGAATATGTTGTGGAGACGTATCGAAGTGGTCATAACGAGAACGACTCGAAATCGTTTTGCCTTCACGGGCACATGGGTTCGAATCCCATCGTCTCCGTTTTTTATTCCCTCGCTGTGTGCGGGGGATTTCTTTTTTTAACAAATAAGTATATATACTTTTGGAAAAATGGTATATTAGGTTTATACTTTCTGTTTCATGCGGCAGAATATGCAAGGGGATGAGATATTTGAAACAATTGAAAAAAGGAAAAATAAAAGGTATTGTACGGGCTTATGGTTTTCCTATTTTATTTGGAATTATTTTTGCCTGTATGCTTGTTTATTTTGTGCGTCCTTCTCAGATAGAGGGGGAAAGTAAAGTGATTTAGCTGTCTGGTAAGGCAGAAAAACTTTGTTTCTTTCGCTGTAATGTGGTATGATAATAGTAACATTATTTTGATGGGAGCAGGGGCTTCAGAATGGAGGTTGCTATGGATAAAGTGAAAAAGTGGGTTGTTGATTTGGCAGATCCTATGCTGAAAGCGTATATTAATTATGGACATGGGCTTGAGGAGGACGGCGTTTCGGTGACGGCAAAAGGCATTGAGTATTTGGCAGAATTTGAACCGGGCCTGTATCCGATGTATGCGATTGAATTAAGAGAGTATGTGGAACATATGGGAATTGCAATTGAGGATGTTCAGGAAATTCATTTGGTGGCGGCTGCGTATGATGAAAATGAGGAAGAAATTGATTTTTCCATTGAATATGAAAAATGTGCACTTGTTTCTGAGGATGAATTAAATGGTTACAGTAATTCGGATATTTTACCAACGACAAATTATAAGGTTATTGGTTCAAAGGAAATTACAAAAATCAAGCTCACGGATTACAATGGATACAAAGCAGATGGAGTTTCTCTTTCGGATCATGAGCTTCACGATGCAGTGGGGATTAACATTCAGTTTACGAATGGCGAATTTAGCAGGATTCGTAAATTGATTCTTTTAAAAATGGAGTTGCTGCTGTCAGAAGATGAATGGCCGGAGCATTTCCGGGAAAAAACGGTTAGACAGGAAACGGTTGCGGAACCGAAAGTATTGGTTGCGGATTTGGAGGATAAAGACATTATTGGTTACATGAATCTTGGCAGTGGTCTTGTCGAGAGTGGCGTAAATAAACTCGATGGTCTGATGCTTTTTGAAAATGAATACGATGAGGAAGTTAGTTGTATGATTGCGATTGATTTCAGCCGGTATTTGTTAAAAAAGGGAATTCGTATACAGGATGTCACCTCATTTGAGATTCAATTTGGTGTATATGATGCTTCCGGAACAGAACTAGATTTTGAGGGGGATTATCAGAAATGTGCCTTTGTTTCTGCTGAGGCGCTGAATGGCTACAGTGATTCAGATATTTTAGATAAAGGAAACTATAAGTTGATTGGTTCGAAGAAACACACGGTATTTGATTTAACAGAATATAATGGTTCCATGCCACACAAACTGGAAGAGGGCGTCGGCTTTAACATTCAGATTCTGAATGGTGAGCGGAGTCAGACCAAATATGTATCATTAAATAAATTGAAATTTAACTATAACTAAAATTGCAGGAATGTCAGCCAAAAAGCGAACATGAGACATTTGTAACCTTACCATTTTATGCTTAATTCAGTATAATGAAACGGATTTATATGAAATTAAGAAAGGAGATGGTTAAGGTGAATGATAAAGTTTGTAAAGGAAGGAAATGTTTCATCGTTAGCATGCTTTTTATGCTGACATTCTTTTTCTCCATAGGGTTTATGGAGCAGTCATCAAAAGCAGACACAGTTAATTACTCAGAAGGTGATTTTTCCTATCAATTAACACAGGAAACAAAAACAGCAACATTGCAAAAATATACAGGAATATCACAAAGTGTAACAATACCTTCTCGGATTGATTGGGATGGGGCAAGTTATAATGTTACTGTTATTGGACAGAATGCGTTTCGGGATAACACGACAATTACGTCCATAAATATTCCGAAAGGTGTTTTGGAAATTGATAATTATGCTTTTTATGGATGCAGTGTGCTTTCTTCAGTGAAACTTCCTACAAATTGTCAGCTTGGGAAATACATTTTCTATGAGTGTGATTCGTTAAATGAGATATCAATTCCAGAAGGTACAACATCGATTTACGACACATATCCACTGGATGATGACAAAGAAGTGGACCAGAAAAATGATGGTGCCTGTCTTGCCGGAGATGCAATTGAAAAAATTACATTTGAGTCCGGCGTTACAAAAGTACCCTCACATTTGTGTGAGGGGTTGACCCAGCTAAAAACAATTGAATGGGGCAATGTTGCGTCACTGGGATATCATGCGTTTAACCGCTGCGAAAGTTTAACCACGATTGAACTTCCGGAGAAGATTACAACATTACCGCGACTGGCATTTGGTGGTTGTAAAGCCCTTACAAGTGTTACGATAAAAGGAAAATTAACTTATTTGGGAGAAATGGCATTTAATAATTGTTCTAAAATGTCTAAGTTTACGCTAAAATATCCGGAGGAATTAAAAACCGTATATAAAGATGTATTTACAAACTGTTCGGAGTTGACTGAACTGCCGATTGGAAAAGATAAGACACCAAATCTTACCTATATAGGTTCGAGGGCATTCCGTGAGTGTACGATTGATACGGTAACACTTCCGGAGGGCTTAACCTTTATTGGCTGCAGTGCATTTGCAGGATGTAAAAATTTGAAAAGTATTAATATTCCAAAATCTGTACAGCATATTGCATCGAATGCGTTTATGGACTGTGAAAAGTTAGACCATGTTGTGTTCCCGGAAGATGGGAAATTTACAGTATCCGCAGCAGATTATGATGGCACAAACCGTTATGAGAATGATGAGGATAAGTATTCCGGCGGTTTGTTCTGGGGATGTAAGTCTTTACGTTCATTTACGATTCCGGATAGCTGGACGGCAGTTCCGGGGACTATGTTTAAGGACTGCAGTGCATTAACTTCAGTTCATATTCCGGATAACGTAACATTTATTGGAAACAGTGCATTTGGAGAAACAACAAATTTAACATCAATTTCACTTCCATCGAAATTAATTTGTATTGATGGGCAGGCATTTAAGGGATGTGCCATTCGGAGTATATCACTTCCGAACGGTTTGACGCAGATTGGGTATCAGGCTTTTCAGGGAAGTGAATTGGAACAGGTTGTGATTCCGGATTCCGTTAAAATCCTTGGAATAACCAATTTAGCAACAGAGGGAGCTTTCGAGGATTGTGAAAAAATGACATCGGTTGTTCTCGGAGCAGGCTTACAAAAACTTGGCGGTAGTGAATTCCAAAATTGTACTTCGTTGGTTTCTGTTGATTTATCAAAGGCGGTTAATATAGAAGAAATTCCGCCATATACGTTCAGTGGTTGTTCTGCTTTAGAGCAGATTGTAATTCCGTCTCAGATTAAGAAAATCGGATATGGGGCATTTAGTAATTGTACCAGTCTGAAAGCGGATAAAGTTACGATGTCAGAAAATTTACAATCAATGGCAGGCTCAGTATTTTCCGGTTGTACGTCATTTACCGAATTACCGGATTTGAAATCGATGACCTCCATACCGGAATATACATTTTCGTACTGTACAGGACTTGTGAGGGTGGAAGTTCCGGACCAGATACAAACGATTGGCGGGCAGGCATTTTATAATTGTACAAATTTAGTGGCGATTGGACTTGGAACCGGCTTTGATGGAACAAAACTGGAAACATGGGATACTTACATCTTCTATGAAATGCACAATCCATCGACGATTTATACGGCAACAAAAGAGCAGGCAGACTGGTTAACAGCAAATAAAACAGACCGGTATTTGTACAGTGATTACACGGATGTAAAAATAGGAAAAGTGCCGGAAAATCTTGTGATTCCAACACCGAAACCAACGCCGACGCCGCTGGTAACACCTCCCCCTACTCCGGTACCAAAGACAACACCAACACCAATTCCAACGCCGACACAGAAAACTTCGGGAACACCTGTGAAAACGCCGGCTTCCAACGCAAAACCGACGACAGCACCGGCAAATACAAACAAGAATCCCAAGCAGGCTGTTCTGAAAGCACCGGTTATCAAAAAGGTGAAAGCAGGCAAGAAAAAAGTATCGGTAAGCTGGAAGAAGTCAGCACAGTCAATTACCGGATATCAGATTCAATATAGCACGTCGGCATCTTTCAAAAAAGGGAAAAAGACGATTACGATTCCCGGTAAGAAGAAACAAAGCCGGACGATTAAAAAGTTAAAGACGAAAAAGAAATACTATATACGAATCCGAACGTATCAGGTAATAAACGGAAAGAAAACCGTTTCAAAATGGAGCAAAACAAAAAAATTCAAAACCAAATAATGGTTGACAAATAAGCAGTTCTATTATACACTACCCGTGTAGTAAAACATACGACAAGGGGTGCTTTTATGATAGAAGTTGTGATTGCGTTGTGCTATGCATTAGGAGCATGGTTTTATTCTATTTTGCGATATTATGATTTGTGGAAACGCGGGAAAGTACCGGTGGTCTTTTTCGCGTTTTTACATGTTTTTTCTTTAATAGTTGTGTTTCTTTTTGAAACCGGAATATCCGCAATGATTTCGGATGTAGTTTCCGTCATTATGCATGCATATTCTGTAATATATGGCAGTGTTATGATACTCACACCTATTTTGTGTTTTGTGCGTGGCATTGTTCGTTTTATCGGAAAAAAAGCAGGATGCAGCGGGAAAATATACCGCTTTTTCAATCATCCGACCAAATTGATTCTTGGCTTTTTTGTTGTCACCATGTGTGTCGGTGCAGCTATTTTCTGGAAAAGCCGGTGCATATCATGGGAGGAGACTGTCATTTTGCAGGAGAATAAGAAAGAGCCTGTTAAGGATACTTCCATTGTTTATATTTCCAATTGCTTTGTAGGCAGTGATATGACTGCTCATGCGTTTGATTCTCTGGTGGAAAAGGTGAATGAGAAAAAGCCGGATGTTATTTTATTTGGAGGAAATTTATTCGGCAGACATACAAATGAGGTAACGATAGATAAGACTCTTGCAAGTATCAAAAAAATGAAGGCGGCATTGGGCATTTATATGGTGGAAGGAAGTGCAGATTCTGTCCTTGTGGAGGAAAAGAAAGAAAAAATCTCCGGTGCAGGTGTGCATCTGCTTTTGGATGAGAGTGCAGTTTTACATAATGGGCTTCAACTTGTTGGCTGCCGTGCAGATGGCAAAACGAAAAAGCCGATGTCATATACCTTATCTCTAATCAATAAAGAAAAGCCAAGTATTGTACTTGCAGGAGAGGCGATGGAGGAAAAACTAAAGAAAGAAAAGAAGATTTCTCTTGTCCTTTATCCGAAAAAAATAACGGATACCGGTAACGGTGGAACAAGTGGTGTAAACCAGATGTTTCCACGCAATGTACTGGCATCCGCAAAAATCAATTTCATGCAGATTAAGAAATAATTTGTCAGGCGAGCGGTTTTAAGACCTCACCAATTGGTTCGTGCAGGATAAGATTTGCACGATTATCCTTTGAAGTTTTATCCTTATTAATGAGTACCAGCTTATCGCCCTGATAGTAGTCAATTAACCCGGCGGCCGGATAAACAACCAAAGATGTGCCGCCGATAATCAGCAAATCAGCATCGCGGATATAGGAAATGGCACGTTCCATAAGCGGCATATCAAGTCCTTCTTCATAGAGAACGACATCCGGTTTTATGATGCCGCCACATTCGCAGTGAGGAACACTGTCCATAGCTAAAATATCTTCTAAAGAATAAAATTTATGACAGTGTGTGCAGTGATTTCGCAAAACAGAGCCGTGGAGTTCTAGTACTTCCTTACTTCCCGCCTTCTGATGCAGACCATCAATGTTTTGTGTAATGACTGCTTTTAATTTACCCTGTTTTTCCAAATTGGCAAGAGCAATGTGTGCGGCATTTGGCTCGGCGTCAGGAAACAGCATTTTATCCCGGTAAAAACGGTAAAATTCTTCCGGGTTACGGATATAAAAACTATGGGACAGAATCGTTTCCGGTGGATAATCGTAGTTCTGTTTATATAATCCATCAACACTTCTAAAATCTGGAATTTTACTTTCTGTTGAGACACCGGCACCGCCAAAAAACACAATATTATCGGATTTATCAATCCATTGCAGTAGTTGTTCTTGTTCTTTACTCATACTATAAACCTCCCTTTTGTAAATCCAATGACTTTTTTTATCTTAGCATATTAGGGGCGAAATGAAAAGGTTTTCGTATAAGAGGAGTAAATCCATTTGGACTGTTTTTTGATTTTGCATCTCAGTCGGATTTGCAATCTTTTTTTGCCTTTTTTTATCGTTGCTGCCGTATTTTTTTTGATTGTTTTCTTTTTCCATTTTCCCTTACCATATCGGTAGGAGATAATTGTCTGGTATTTTTTGCTCTTTTTTTTCCAGGTGACTTTGTATTTTTTCTTGCTTTTCATTACCTTAACGCTATATGGTTTCTTCGGTTTTGACACAGACTTTTTAGCCACCGGTGCAAGCGAATTAGAAACAGGCGGCGTACTTGTCGCAGCCGGTATGCTTGTGACTGTCGGCGTACTTGTCGCAGCCGGTATGCTTGTGACTGTCGGTGTGCTTGTGGCAGGGATATCTTTGGCAAGCGTAACACAAAACAGGGTTCCACTGTCGTTGGAATAGTATAAACGCCCCTTGTCATCGGCTGTAATACTGGACAGGCAGTATTGTTTTGCCTGTGGAATATACAAAGTGTGAAGTGAGGCACTTGTTTTTCCTTCTGTATCTTTAAAAGCGTACAAACCACCCGGCAAAGCATTCATGGAGAAATAGACCGTTACTTCTCCGGTGGAAGAACCACGGGTTGAAACAAGAGGAGAAGATTTGACTTCAGCATTTTGAAATCCCTTTACCTGATAAATAGGTTTTAAAGTCAGGGCATCCATGACACAGACATAACCATATTGGTCTGCCATACATCCAACATATAAACGATTGTTATAAATAGTTGGAGTACTGGTGCAGGTAACAAAATTGGCACCATTCATAATTTTACCGGAGGAAACCTTCGTAATCTTTTGATTCCCGCATTGAATCTGAAATAATGTACCGTCTTTTGCTACGGTATAAAGGGCATCAGTTTCTTTGTGATAGGTCAATCCGGTGCGGATGTTTGCCGTAGTCAGAACAGCGGTATCATATACAACCGGTTCCATGAGACTGTGGCTTACTAAAATGCCGTTATCACCGGTGAAATAAAGTGCATCCTCATAGACAATGGCACCGCTCCAATAGTAACCGCCCGGATGGTCTTTATCTTCATAAGTCCAGACGGTTGAGCCATCTTTGGCGTTCAGGCAGTAGAAGAGACCTGTGGTTGTGCTATTTGACAAGACATTTGTCGTGCCGGCATAGAGATAGCCGTCCTGACAAAAGGTAGTCGAAAGAGACTGTCCGCCAAACGACTCGCTCTGCCATAGGCTTGTCATCGAATTGATGTCAACACATTCCATTGTGCCATTTGCCAGCGGAATATATAAAAAATGCTCCTCAAGAAGCATGTTGCAGACGCTGTTCATTTTTTCTTTTAAAGTAGTTTGTCTGAGAACCTGTCCATTTGCATAAGACAGTTCATAAAGTATATTCGAATTTACGACATAGATGCCGTTTGTTCCTATAATCGGAATAGAGTTGTATGAGATTCCCTTTGTGGAAAATTTGTTTGTCCAAATAGCACCGCAGTCAGCGGTATCCTCCGGTGTTACAGAGGATACCACGTTGGCACCATCCATTCCCTGCTCCTTACGAAAAGTCGAAAATGCACTAAGGAAAATGGCAGCGGTGAGTATCAGACATAAAAATGTCTTTTTCTTCATCTTATTTTACCTTGAATTTTACCGGTTTTGTTGCTTTACTGAAAGTAGCTTTGTCAGATTTTACAACATAAGCGGTCAGTTTTACATAATACGTTCCCTTTGTTTTCTTAAAGGTGTATTTTGTTTTTTTCGTATCGGTTACTTTTTTGTATTTACCGTTCTTTTTCTTGGAAAGTGCGATGCGGTATCCTTTTGCGTTTGCTGCCTTTTTCCAGGAAACAGTTACGGATTTTTTCTTTTTCTTTGACTTTTTAACAACAACTTTTACCTTAGTAGGTGTTTTTGCAACTTTTTTAATACCCTTGTCATCCGATGCCGGAGTTGGTGTGGCAGTCGGAGTTTTTGTTGGAACCGGTTTGCCAAGAGAATCTCCTGCCGGAGTAGCTGTTGGTGTAACGGTCGGAGTAGCTGTTGGTGTAACGGTTGGAGTAGCCGTTGGTGTAGTAACTGCAGCAAGCACTTTCACAATTGCGTATGGTCTGGAAATGTTGGAGTGTTTGCCGTCGCTGTCCAAACGATAAGCGGAGAGTACATAAGTACCTGCTTTATCAAAGGAAAGAGTAGCAACACCGTTATCATCTGTCTGTGCTAGCGTAACGGCATTTCCGGTAGTTGCTGTGCTGGCTTCGTTTTCATATTTTGCTGCTACAACAGTTGCGTTACTAATTGATTTAACAATCGGATTGTAATTCTCGTCGTAGCCTACACCTTTCAGTGATACAGTAGTTTTGTTGGAAACTGTTGTGGTCACGGTGCTATTTTCGAAATAACTGTAATTTGTTTCTACGTTATTTGGCCATGTGCCGCCGCCCCAAAGTCCATAGATGGTGACTGCATCATTATTTTTTAGTGAATAGGATCCCATACCGACACCTGGATCTGTGTTATTCACAGTGTACATCCAGTTTACGCCGTCTAAACCGTCAGAGGAAGCACTGCCGTCGGATTTGCCGTCGATACTAATACCGGTAACATACAAACCGTACTGGCTTTTACTTGCCATAATATAATTTTTCATTGTTTCTGTTGTGGCACCTTTTTTCTCGGTCAGATACTTAGCCAGTGCATGAAGCGGGGTAAGTGTTTCGGTACTGAGGTCGATGCCGTAATCTTTTTTGTCTTCATCAGTCAGAGTAACTTCAACCGGTGTAACAAGTGTTTTATTATCCTGCTCAAGGCGAAGTGTTACTTTGACTGTATCCGCTGCTTTTGCTGCATAGCCATGAAAGACGCTTACCGTCATAACAAAGACTAAAAGAACGGATAAAAGTTTCTTTTTGTTTTTCATAGAAAAACCTTCTTTCTCGCGTATCGCGTATTTTTGTTCTGGTATTGCGATAACATAAGAAAAGTCCTGTATTCCCGAAAAAAAGGTATACAAGGACCTGTGATGACTAGAATGAATAGTCAAAACATTTCCTCTCCCTCCGAAAGGTCACATTTCACACCATAAGGCAGGTCTTCCGACTTAAGGTTCATCTGGAAGGTTTAACCAATCTTGTACGCCTTCCCGGCATATGCCAGTGACATTTATGTACAAGCCATCCCCTAATACGGCAGCGGGGGCTGCGGCGGATTCACACCGTCTTCCCTATTAATCTTAAAAGAACCTCATGGTTACTAATATTATTTATACCATCGCAAGATATTATACCAACGCTTGACAGATTTGTCCATTGTTTGTTACTCTGTCATATAAGAAGTTTTTTTGGAGGCTTTCAGATGAAGTGGAATCAAAAAGGAATTATCACCTGCGTGGTACTGTTTTTCGTTATCATCGGGGCGTTAGTGATACAGGGCATACAAAAACCGAATAAAGAAGTAAACCCACACTATGCTTCCGAAGAAGATGTAGTTTCTGTGGAAAAAAAGGAGACGGCGAAACCGGAATCAACAAAATCGGTAGAACCAACAAAGACTCCCAAGCAGAAAACGGTAGTAAGCACAAGTACACCAAAAGAGAAAATTAAAGGGAAAAATACAGAAAAACCGACTGCTAAGCCGGCGGCCGTGACTGCACCAAAAAAGGATAAAGGAAATAAAACAGAAAAAAAATCCGGGGAAAATGTTATAAAAAAACCGGTTTCGACCGAAAAACCTGTAACTGTAAAACCGACCGAAAAGCAAACGGAAAAACCCAAAAATGAAGTTTCTTTTGAAATTGAGTGTAAGAAGATTTTAAAGAAAAAAGAGTTGTGGAAAAATGGATTAGAAGAGGTGATTCCGGCATCCGGAATTTATTATTCCGGTAAATGTTCCTTCACGGCAGAAGAGTCCGTGTATGATATATTGAAGCGAATTACAAAAGAGAACAACATCGCCCTAGATAGCGAGTTCACTCCGATGTATGGCACCTATTATGTGAAGGGAATTGGCGGTCTGTATCAGTTTGACTGTGGCAGCAAGAGCGGTTGGATGTATTCGGTCAATGGCATGACACCGAATGTGGGAGCGAGCAATTATCAGGTATCAAATGGCGATGTAATTGTATTTTATTATGTTTGCGAGTATGAATACTAGAGGAGGAAACCATGAATGCGATGACGCGAAGGCATCCGGTCGTTTTGTTTGTATATTATGTTATGACACTGGTTCTTTTGATTGTGGCAGGACATCCGCTTTTATATGGATTGCTTTTGTTACTGATGGGAATTGATGTTTCGCTAAATAGAGGATTTCTGAAAATGCTTAAATCCTTTGTGGGAAGTCTTACGGTGGCGGCACTTTGTGTGGTTGTGAATCCACTGCTCAATCACCGTGGTATGACGGTACTTTTCTATTTGAATGAGAACGCCGTGACAAAGGAAGCGGTGCTGTATGGCTGTTATATGGCAGTTGTTTTGTTAGGAACTATTTTTCTGTTTTCCGATTTTTCACATGTGATGACTTCAGAAAAGATTATGACGATGTCAGGAAAAAGATTTCCTTCTTTTTCACTGCTTTTTTCCATGATTCTTCGTATGGTGCCAAAGGCAAAAAAAGATTTTTCACAGATGATTTCACTGCATGGAAATCGTCCGCATGTGTGGTCTGCACTGCTTGGTAAAACGATGGAAGATTCGGTAGAACGAAGTATGGCAATGAAAGCGAAGTCGTATGGAAAAAATGGGCGCACATCGTTTTATGCACGTAAATGGAATATGGGAGATTATGTATTTTTTGCGATTGTATGTATGATGGGTGTTTTTGTGATTGGAAAACAAATAATGGCACCTGCGCCGGTTTGGTTTTTCCCAAGTATACACATGGAATTTTTGCCGGCGTGGGAGATTTTGATTTGGATTTTATATCTTGGCATCCCGATTTGGATGTACGGAAAGGAGGAAGCAGCATGGCTTTTATCGAAGCGAAAGATTACCGGTTTTTCTACCCGGATGAAGTAGAACCGGCGGTTTTTGTGGAACAGATGGAAATAAAACAGGGAACGATTACTTTGCTTGTCGGTCCGTCCGGCTGCGGAAAAACAACTTTATTACGCAAACTTGCCGGGGAAACGGGAATACGCGGAAGAGAGGAAGGAAGTCTTATCAATCAAGCGAAGGGCTGTGCATATGTGTGGCAGAACCCGGATAATCAGATTGTGACAGACCGGGTTTCGTACGAGATTGTATTTGGACTTGAAAATATCGGGATGGAACAGCAGCAAATGAAACGACGGTTAGCAGAAGTGATTAGTTCCTTTGGGCTTGAAAATCTGGCCACGCGGGACACGATGACATTAAGTGGTGGAGAGAAGCAGCTTTTAAATATTGCTTCCGGTCTTGCCATGAATCCGGAACTTATGATATTGGATGAACCGACCAGCCAGTTAGATCCGGTTGCGGCGCGGAGAATCTATGATTTAATCCGCCAGATTAATGAAGAGTTTGGTGTAACGATTGTAATTGCGGAGCAGCGGCTGGAAGATTTGGTTGCCTTTGTGGATGAAGTGCTATGTATGGCGGACGGAAAAATTGAAAAAATAGGGGAGCCAAGGACGATACAGGCACAGTTAAAAGGAACGATTTTCGAAGAATTTTTGCCGTCATATCTGAAATTGGAAGATAGACTTTTGACAAAAAAGGAAGCGAGAATCTGGTTTGAAGGAAACTATGAAAGCGCAGTGTTTCCGGATGGGGAAGAAGAAAAAAATGAAAGAAAGCAAACATCCTCACAGGACTTTTCTTTGAAAAATATATCGTTTCGCTATGAGAAGAAATCACCGGATGTGTTAAAGGAAACAAAGGGGCGTTTCGCGGCAAATACCATTTCGTGTCTTGTGGGTGGCAACGGAAGTGGAAAGACGACTTTACTGCGGCTGATGGCAAGGCAGTTTCGACCGTATCATGGGAAAATGAGTTCGGTAAACTTTTCATATCTGCCGCAAAATCCGATGTATTTGTTATTAGAAGAGACAGTGCAAAAAGAATGGGATAAAATGAGCCAATGTTCGAAGGAATTATTTTTGCGGTTTGGTTTAGAGGGACTAAAAAAGCGGAATCCACAGGATTTGTCCGGTGGAGAAAAACAGCGGCTTGCGCTTTGTGTTGCACTCGGAAAAGAGGCAGATTATTATTTTTTGGATGAGCCGACCAAAGGAATGGATGCAAAATCAAAGAAGATATTTGGTGAACTTTTAAAAGAGTGGACCAAAATGGAAAAATCCATTGTGATGGTGTCGCATGATATGGAATTTACAGCGAAGTACGCTGACGAAATTTCACTTTTGTATCAGGGCGAAATCATTGTGCAGTGTCCGGTGAGAGAATTTATGGAAGAAAACCAGTTTTACACGACAGGGATGAACCGGGTGACCAGACGGGTAAATCCACACATAATAACCATTGAGGATGTGAAGAAATATGCAAAAAGAAAAAATTCGCAATAGTATCCTTGGCATACTTGCCTTTGTATTGCTTTTTTATGAAATCATTGTGTTAAAGGGAGAAAATTATTATCTTGTGAGTATGGCGGTTTTACTGATTGCTTTGTTTGGTTTTTTTGCTCACTTTGAAAAAGAACGGCCGGGTGTTATGCTGCTTACGATGATTGCGTCGCTTTGTGCACTTGCAATTGCCGGAAGAATTGCATTTTTCTTTTTGCCGCAGATAAAGCCAATCGCGGCTGTCGTAATTTTAGCGGGTGTGAGTTTTGGAGGTGAAGTAGGTTTTGTGACAGGAGCATTAAGTGCTTTTGTTTCTAATTTTTATTTCGGTCAGGGCTCATGGACACCTTTTCAAATGGTGGCACTTGGTCTGGTAGGATTTTTTGCCGGCGTATTTTTCTACGGACGGGAGAGTAAGCGATGGCTTGTAGCACTCTATGGCTTTTTTGCTGTCGTTATCATCTACGGAGCCATTGTTGATTTAAATACCATCTTTTTTACTTCACAGCAGCTTTCCTTATCGGTGGTTTGTTTTGTGTATTTGTCAGGACTTCCTTTTAACCTGTTGTTTGGAGCAGCGACTGCCGGATTTTTGTTCTGTTTGTATAAACCCGTTCTTCGGAGGATTGAAAGAATGGTAAAGAAATACCGGTTGTTTGACAAAAACGAAGTTTAATAGTAGAATGATATGATGTAATGTATCTTTTGAAAGGGGATTGCATAGATGAAAAAAGTTGCGGTAATTACAGATAGTAATAGTGGGATTACTCAGTCAGAAGCAAAGAAGCTTGGCATTCACGTTGTGCCAATGCCTTTTTTTGTAAATGGTGATACATTTTATGAAGATATTAGCATGAATCAGGATGAGTTTTATGGATATCTGGCGCAGGGCGCAGATGTAATGACATCACAGCCGGCACCGGATACATTAATGAAACTGTGGGACAGTGTGTTAGAGTGTTATGATGAAATCGTTTACATTCCGATGTCGAGTGGATTGAGCAGCTCTTGCGGAACTGCCATGATGCTTTCTTATGAAGAAAAGTACGAAAATAAAGTTTTTGTTGTAGATAACCAGAGAATTTCGGTTACACAGAGACGCTCTGTAATGGATGCCATTGAACTGGCACAGAATGGTTATGATGGCAAACAGATTCAGGAGATTTTGCTTCGTGAGAAATTTGAGTCCAGTATTTATATCATGGTGGACACGCTTTCTTATCTGAAAAAAGGTGGACGAATTACACCGGCGGCTGCAGCTATCGGAACCGTATTAAGAATCAAACCGGTTTTGCAGATTCAGGGAGAAAAGTTAGATGCTTATGCAAAAGTAAAAACTTTGAAGGCGGCAAAAAGCACAATGATTAAGGCAATTCGCCATGACTTTGAAGAACGTTTCCATGATCCGGATGGAGATAATTTTTACATGCATGTTGCTTATACGGCAGATGATACCGAGGCACAGGCGTTTCGTAAGGAACTAGAGACAGAATTTCCGGGACATCGGGTGGATTTTGTTGACCCGCTTTCCTTAAGTGTTTCGTGTCATATCGGACCGGGCGCATTAGCAGTTGCAATTTCAAAAAAAGTTCCGGAATTAGGAT
>UMFD01062532.1_pt1 | contig 21519 bp, 20 predicted proteins | sample 1964901 | NCBI WGS metagenome assembly UMFD01 (sample SAMEA4836035, study PRJEB28245) | human gut metagenome | biome: gut microbiome; material: fecal sample | place: Denmark | collected 2008 | reverse complement strand
GCTGAAAACGCTCTGTTACATCTCGTCCGCCACCTTTAATAACCTTGGTGACAATGGTTCTGGTATTGTCAAACCAGATTTCAGTGGGAACCCCACCGATGTGCTCAAATATGGCAACCAGACCTTCCAGAAGACACTCCATGTTTTCTCCGTAATTAAGCTGGAGAAAGCCGCCGTTACTGTATGGAAAACTAAGCACAAGATACTTGGCTTCGTGATGAAGCCTGCCGTTTTCGTAAAAATCAGCGGTTCCAAAGTCCGCCTGACCTTCGCCGGGGTGATGCACAAGAGGAATGTAGCCATCGGTTCTCTTTAGCCGTAATTCCTCTTTCTTCTGTTTGACGTATAAAGCGACAAGCCTGTAACTGCATTCAAAGCCATCTGCCTCATCTTTAAGGCGTTTATAGACTCTTTTGGCTGTATGCCGCTGCTTTCGAGGTGCAAGCTTGTCTGCCAGCAGCCATTCATCAATCAGAGGTTTGAACGGGTCCAGTTTGGATTCATGAATCTCTGATGATGCTGGTATGGGTGGCGGACTATTGAAGTCCTCCATATCCACATATTTTTTGACCGTTTTCCAGTTAAGACCGGTCTCAGATGCGATTTCAGAAATGTTCTTATCTTGTTGATAGAACATATCTCTGATATGATGTATCTGATCCATTGTAGTTGACATTCTCCTTTCCTCCTTGTCTTTATTTGTTTGCTACAACAAAAACAAGGTTAATGGTTTTTGGATATGTCTGCAATGGATCTTTTCATTGGAAAACTCATACTTGGTGGCTACCACTCAGGCGCTACACCGTTCCTGAGAGTTTTTAACGAATGTTTTGCAACATTCTCCAATTCTCATTTGCAACTTTCGGTAATTATATTTTACAATAAACACAACAATTGCAATACTCAAGTCGATTTTTGCAGAATGAGGGGACACTTTTGTAATTTTTTCGATATTCACCTGTCAAACTCCTGGGTAGTATCACGACTTAGAGGAACGATACTTCTGCCTAATAATCTGTAATAATTGCAATTTAACTAAAATAAGCCATATTAATTACCCCTTCTTTCTTTAATATCTCTAATCCAATGGATACATAGTAACGGCATGTTCCCTCTACATATGTAATACTAAAAGCATTTTCTGATATATAAAAATCCGCACGTGTCTCAACAGTAGTTTTTCCTTTCCCCTCATCATATAATAAAATATCCTCTTGTGACATTTTGCACTGTTCTAAAAGTTCTTTTATATCATCTTTTGACATTTCCTTCATTTTTTTTCTTATATATAGATCTGACTCATTCTGATTATTATCATATATTGTACCATCAGAGAAAATTGACTTTCCATCTCTTAACAAATCAATCAATTTACCTTCATTTTCTATCAATTCACTATATGTAATTTTTCTTCCAGTTTGCATATCAATTGTAATATAATGATTTACAAACGATATGAATCTGCCACCAACACTTCTATAGGGCAATTCAATTGATAATATTTGCTTAGATTGACATATCACACGTGGTTTCTCTGACTTATGACCTTTCGAAAATATATTATCATTCATCAACCATGTTACCGCTTCCTGTTTTAAAACATTATTTATAGTCTTTTCTAAATCTTGGTTTCCTAGATTCTCCACATATGGCACATAAATTTTGAATCTGTCCCATTGTTCTTCCTTGTACTCCATATATTCGACATTATAAATTACTGGAAATTCAGTATTTTTTTCCTTTTTCCTTTCCGTCGTAAAAATATTAACAACAAATAACAAAAAGCCCAAAAATACACAACTAAAAATAATATATAACCATTTTCTTTTCATATTCAAACATATCACATCCTATCTCAATGGTAAATAAATTTATCACATCATTTACCATAGAACACTTTCATAGCTTTTTCATAAGATTTACTTCTCTCGCTCCATCTACTTGGTGCCCTATATTTCATATTATCAACTACTATCTTTTTCCTATTATAAGAAAATTTCTTTGTCTTCTTTCGTAATGAAGTCATATCAGAATTAAATTGTTCATATTTTTTATCACCTTTACTATAAGGCCATCCATTAATATAATACTGAGTAATCAAAAAAACCGATATACTTTTCCCATGATCACTAACATATTTATTCATACTATGACCACCTTTTTGACAAATCCCCCATTCCCAACATGCAGCCTCCCATGCATATTTTTTTGAAATCTGCTCTGTCCTATTTGTCTTAGGTTTAACTCCTATATATGACAAAAAATCAAGTTGATCATTTCCTGTAATTTGGATATATCCTGCACCTTTAGTATATACTGTATATCCATGACTCCTACAATAATTATCATCTCCCTCTTCTTGCATAATTCTTCCCTGACCACTCTCTTGATCACAGGTTGCCATCATCAATGCAATACTCTTCTTCTTCTTAATACCATATTTTTTTAAAAGAGCATTCATCATGCTAATATTCTTTTTAGTCCATTTCCTTCCCTTCCAATTTTTCTTCCATTTATATGCTTCATCTTAATTTTATAATGCCCACTCGGATCCCATGCATTCACACTATCATTCTCACAGTATGTATACAAATGCAAACTCAGCGACTCATCACTTTCCCCAGTGTAAGTATCTCTCGTGATAAATCTACCTACACTTGGCTGATAGTATCTTGCCCTCAGATAAATCTCTTCCGTCTCCTTGTCATAGTACTCCCCACAATAACGGAACGGATTCTCATCCTTCTTATCCGGATTCACTTCATTGCCGAAAGAATCATACTCATAGGTCTTTGTAACATTTCCAGTTTCATCCAGCAACTGTACTACATTTCCATGAGTATCTGTCACATAATACGTTTTCTCCATTTCATCTCCCTTGTCAGCATATACAAGGTCATTTCCACGGATATAGCGTTTCTGCACCTTTCCGCCTTCGGACAGTTCCATTACTACCTGGTCTCCGTCCCAGACATAAACCGTTTTTTCTCCGTTTACCGTCTTACCGGTACGAAGTCCTTCGGCATCATAAGTAAAGCTTACCTTATAGTTTTTCGTAAGCGTCTCGGTCAGCTGATTCAAAGCATTATAATGATTGACTACATTTTCATTTAATCGATTGTCCCCCAAAGTCACATCGATATCTACATAACTTCCATCTTTTCTATCATTTGGGATTTCATAACGGTTAATGGTAGCCAGCTGGTTTCCATTTTTATCGTTTTTATAAATAACTACAGCGTTTTCCTCTGTTTCTCCATTCAATGTATCGGTACGCAGTAGCTCATCGTTCTGATTATACTTATACACAGTAGTTTTATTCCCTACCGACATTTCCCTACGGTTATTATGACTATCATAGACATAGGAAATATCTTCACTTCCGGTTTTAGTTTCTTTGGTGATTCTGCCAAGTAAATCATAGGTGTAGGTAGCAGTTTTTGCACTGTTCTTTCCTTTTTCGTCCAATACTTCTGAAGTTTCTTTTGATTTCTGCCCGTTTGTCAAATATTCAGACTGGTACTTAGAAATCACGCCTGCACTTTCTGTCTGATTGGTGAGTTTTGTCAAACGATTCTGATAATCATAAGTATAGGTGGTAACAAGGTCTGCTCCGGCTACGCTTCTTTCTGACAGATTTCCATTACTGTCATACTCATAACCTGCCACTTTATTTCCTTCCGCATCCTTTACCGAAGTAAGCTTGGACTCACCATCATATTCATAGGTTAAGGATAACTTGGTATCATCCCCTACTTTTACCTTGAATGCAGATTTATTTCCAGCACTGTCATAGGAATAGTTCTTCACCACATCCTTATTCTTTGTAAGTTTTGTGGTTTCTTTTGTGACCTGGCCGGATACATCGCCATACACAAACTGTGTATCATCCTGTACTGCCACATCTCCGTAGGCGTTGTAACGGTAAGTATGTACGGTTTCTTTTCCGGTCTTTTTCTCCTTCGCTGTCCTCTCAGTCAGCCGGTTTTTATTATCATATGTGTTTTTCAGCTTCGTATAAAACATACTAATTTCATTAACCTCGTAATTATAAAAATCTTTTTACTGATATTACACCCTGTACCTCAAAAAAACAATATGTTTGTCATTTTTTGCAGAATGAGGGGACACTTTTGCAAAATAGTTAGTACTCTACGCAAATAAAAACTTGTAGAGCAACACCGCCATCATTATACGTTTTAAGGGCATTCTTCGTAATCATTTTCTATTATACCAAGAACTTTTGTCGCAAATATTTTATTATATACATTTTGTTTTACCACATTAACATCTTTAATTTCTTAACATATATGATGATTATTCTTCTCCAACTTTCTTCAAAAAAAATAACAAGTTTTTCTGCTCATACTTATCCTTTACTATACAACTAAAAAATCCTTATAATTATATCCTATTAGCTGATATAATTAGGAAGTACTTACCGCTTTCCACTTAGCTAATTACATTTTTTATAATTATCCTACCATGTTGACGCATTCTTGCATCATCAATAACAAGTATATTCCCCTGTATGTAAAATCCACTTTTATTTTCAAGACCGGTTCTTTTTGCATTAGATACAGATGGAAACATACTTTCATCCATAGAGCATTCATCCACCATTTTTTCTAACTCTGTAATGGGAGTCTTTTTTAAGGATTCACGAAACCGTAAAGTTGCCCTCTCATTCTCTTTCTTATCCAAAACCGCAAATTCTTTTAAATAAACATCTGTTCCTTCTCGCATTTTTTTAATAATTGTCTTCTTATCCACAATGTCTTTTAAAAAAATTCTTTTTTTTCTTTTCAAATCAATTGTGATAAAATTACATATTTCAAAAACTTTGTTTGCATGAGTACGATATGTTAATTCAATTGACAAATATCTATCGTTATGGCACCTGATTACTGGTTGTTCTCGTTCTGCTACTGAGCTTACAAAACAATAGTTCATCCACTTTGTAGCACTATCAAACAAAATATCATTTATCTCATCTGTTGTTTCTAGGTTCTCATCTGTTGTTTCTAAACTAGCAAAATCCACAAAAGGTATCCAGCACTTTTTTGTCTTATTCCGGATTTTCTTTTCATAACTATAGAATCCAATCGAATAATTACCATCTTGTACCGTTTTTTTTACTGTTGCAGTATTTTTCACTGTTTTAATATCATTACTTTCGTTTGCATTATTTCTAAAAATACAACTCACCAAAAACACAATTATAATAATAACTATAATATTAATTCCCCAAATAATATTTTTTTTCATCCTCAATTCTCCTCGTATAAAATATTTTAGATTAGGCGTTTGCAAAACGCCACAAGCCACATAAATACTACACATTTCTCTTTAAAAGCAAATAACTCCTGACTAGATATGGTATAATTGAGTTGATAGATGCTAAAGACCAATCACCTAGAAAGAAGTTATTCTAACATTATGATACCATATAAACAGTTTTTTAACAAACATTTTATCAGATTGTCAAAACATATTTGAAAATGACAACCCTGCGTTTATTTCTCTATTAGAAATACATATCAATATTAATGTATTTATTCCTATTTCTTTTCAAAATAGTTTTTGTACATTAACGGAAAGAGTCTTGATTTTCCTTTGCATACCCTGCTATAAAATTTAATTATCCAGCATACTTCCCTTGTCTACTAACTGCCTTTTGTTAACAATTCTTAACATAAACATACTGGACATACTGTGTCTTTTCATTTTCCAGACTGCTTTTCACCTGAACGAGATTTCCCTGTTTATCATAAGTCTACTCGATTTCTTTGTTCTTGTCACCCTCGATTTGCTCTTTTGTTTCCACAAGGTTGATTCGAAGTATTAAGTAAAACGTAATTGCTTTCCATCTTTTATTATGAAGGCTTCGCCATATACACTTTCCTCGCCATCCACTGACACAAGAAAACTGCCATCATTTAAAGCAAGAAATTCTTTGCCCATACTATCCGGATAAGTAATATCTTCCATCACCCGGAGCCCATCCACAATGTCATTCTTTACATCTTGATAATGAGGTATTATCATTTTATTGGTAATTCCAAGCCCCTCCATAAATCTTTTATACTCTTTACTAACAGCCTCGCCCTCTAACTCAGGCTGTGCATAAACAACAGCCGCACAATTCATAGAGCCAGCACTCCATGCAATCAGCATTCCTTGAAAGTTTTCCAAGTTCTGTTTCAACCTAATTTTTTTAAAAAACTTATTCTGGGTGGGAACATGTCCCCCTGCCAGTATTATCACATCATATTCACTTATATTTTGTGCCATCTCCTCATTACGTGCATCACATATATCAAAAAACTTCGCATCTAATCCACTCATTACGAAAGCTTCCCGTTGACAGAACAAAATATTATCATTTCGTATAAAATCATTGGGTCCGGCACTTATAATGAGAACTTTGGACATAGGCTTCCAATATTTTTTAATTTGGTCTAACAAACCATTTTCATTTTGCAAACAAGTCGGAATACGCTTGCCGTTTACTTTATGAGAGCCTCCCAAAGAACTTGTCAATATTGCTACCATATCTTTCCTCCTTTAAAACAAATTATATGTTCCTAATTTAATTACGCCCCTCGCTTTATCTTCTCCGAATATCCATAATATCCACGCCCGCTCTTTTGATATTCCTTCACATCAAATTTCTGTGCGGCATCCAAAATCTCTTTCATTTTTTCTTCCCGCTCTTTATCGGTCTTGCCGGGGATGAAAGAATCAAGCGCATAACTCATTTTTTTGTAATCAATATCCAAAATCTTTCCATGGAAAAGTTCCTTGTAAATACTCGCTCCGGAAATAAATCCATTTAAGTATGTTGGATGAACTTCATCCATTGACTGAATATCATAGTGCTTGAGTATCTTTCTCTGGACAAGATCATCACACAAATCACCACCCGGTGTAAACCCAGCAAGCGGTTTTGAAAAATCATTTTTAAATTTGCAGTAATTTCTATATCTCGTGTAAATGGTTCCAAGCGAATAAATTTTTGCATCTTTGCGGCATTTATCAGAAAGAGTGGAAACCATCATTGCCTCATAATCGTGAAGTGGCTGGATAAGAATTACATCTGCTGTCAGATATGCCGTTTCCGGCAAATCCTTTTGAAAATCATTCAAATGGTCCATTACCATGTAACCGCTTCCTGTATTTGTGTAATGAATCACCGGCTCCTTTTTCTGGTCACAGATATCCTGAAAATAGGTATCCAGATTTCCATCTTCAATCAAACTATTTCCAATAAACCAGACAATCGTTCCCTTTCCTTTCGTGTTGACCTCTTTTAATTTGGGACATCTTTTGAAAATGTCATCGGATTTGAGAGCCATTTTATTTCCAATTGTAATCTCCTCGCAGTCCGGCAAGTTAAAAAATGCCATAGAGCCAATTGTTTCTACCGAGGCGGGAATCGTAATTTTTTTCACATTACAATTCTTAAATGCACCCGACCGAATTTCGTTGACTGTTTTTCCCTCTATCTTCTCTGGCACGGAAATTACATCTTCCTTGCCAATATAGGCTTTAATGCGAATCTTATTCTTAACAACATCATATTGAAAAGGGACGTTTGCTTCTGACCACGGCTTTACCTTCCACTGCTCTCTTTGCACTAAGCAAATGGACTGTTTCTTTTTGCATCCTTTTTTGTCTTCTGTCACAACCTGATACAAAACCTCTTCCGAATTCTCACTCGTTTTGTTAAGGGAAACAATTTTTCCGGTAACTTTAGGATGAAAAAAATAATCCATCTTCTCCGGTACACATATTTTTTGCAGTCCCATAAAGTATTCCTGGTTACAATAAAAAACGTACTGCCGAATCGTTTCTTCCTGATTCATATTATGTAAAAATGGAATTTCATAAAAACATGTTCCAATGCAAAACAGCACAACCAAAATCCCCATCAGAATCTGTCTTTTTTTGTTTCTCTGCTTTGACAAAACATTTTTAATTCGAACCTTTAATCCATAAGAAGAAGGTGAAATCATAACTGCATGGCAGAATAATACGTCTGTATTTAATCTTTCCGCTGTCAAATCCAGCAAGATTTTTCCGTATTCTTCTTTTGCAATTCCCATGCGATTAATTGTCCGCTCGTCGCACGCCATCTCACAGTCCCTTTTTGATAATACGGCTGCCAGCCATGCAATCGGACTAAAAAAGAAGACCGCTGTCAAAAGCATTCGAACTTTTCCAAAAAACAAATCCCCAGAATCCAAATGACTGGTTTCATGTTTGATAACCGCCTGAAAAACTTCCAAATCATTGGCCGCCTTCCGCCCTACATAAATCGCTTTTTCGCCATGTATTTTAAATGCACAGGACGATGCAATATCATTTACCAGATAGACCGGGTAAGCTGCCGTATCCTGCGGAAGTTTTTCTCTTTCTTCATATAATTTCTTTTCAAAGCGAAAATTTACGAACCACTGCCAAACAAGCACAAGTACACTTCCCACCGTCCACACAGTCATGAACCAGACCGGAATACGGATAGCGGAAGCGTCAAACCGGGCAAAGGAAACCTGCGGCAGCATAGCTGGTATTTTCCCAATCAGATTTACCAAAACAGTCTGCTTTCCTGCTTCAAATAACAACCCAAACGGCAAAAAACGAAGCGGGATAAATAACCACAAAGCGTAACGCATTTTTGCGGAAAGAAAGGAGCCAAACAAAGCCCGTAACAAAATCAGAAAAAGCATCAAAAGATGACATTCCAACATAAATTCAAACATTATTCTTTCCCCTCTCTTGCTTCATCTAACATACGATATAACTCATCCAAATCTTCTTTCTTAACCGCCTTGCTGCTAAGAAAAGAATTAACCATTAATCGTAAACTGCCCTGACAAACACGCTCAAAAAACTGCTCTGTCTCCTGCTTTACAGTTTCTTTTTGTGAAATTAACGGATAATACTCTTTGGCGCGGCCATTTCTCTCAAATGACACTGCTCCCTTTTTCTCCATCCGGTTCAAAAGTGTTATCACCGTGTGTTTATCCCACGCCTTCTTTTCACTTAACGCAATAACAATTTCGCTGATTTTTTGATTCGGTTTGTTCCACAGACAATTCATAATCTCCCATTCTGCATCCGATAAATGAATTTCCCCCATAAGTAACCTCCTTTTCTTTTGGTAATCATTTGTATACCTTGTCTTTATAGTACTTGATAGGTATACATTTGTCAACCAAGAATTAAATAATTTTAATCACTTTATTTTTTTCCGAAGTTAGCCGATACATAATTGGATTATTATAAAGAGGTATTACACTATGGAAATTTTTTATCAATATACAATTGGACAAATTAATTTTGAAACACTTGGCTTACTTTTCAGTCTGATGGGTGTTGTCGCCGGTATAACCAAGTTGGGTTATATTGACAATTTCACAACATTTTTCTTAAATAAAACAGGTAACACATCTAAACTTGCTCTCTTTCTTATTGGCGCATGTTTTTTTCTTAGTATGCTTTTAACAAATGACGTTGCACTCATCGTGCTCGTTCCTTTTTCCATTGGCATTCTAAACCGATTAAACCGCAATGATTTGTTAATTAAACTTCTTGTGTTAGAAACAATTGCAGCCAATATGGGCAGTATGATGACGCCAATCGGCAACCCACAAAATGTTTATTTATTCCAAACTTACCAAATGACACTTGGCTCTTTTTACGCTGCCATACTTCCTTACGGAATCGTCGCCTTTCTTTTTTTACTGGCTCTCATTTTTTTTAATTTTAAAAAGGAAAAAATAGCAATAACAGTCGATGAAGAAAATAGCTTTTCAAAATCTCTTAAGTACAAAAGATTTTGGAGCCTTGTTTTTATTTTATTATTTATTTTGTGCCTTTTGAACATCCTTCGAATTGTTCCCCATTATGTGACCTTTATTCTAGTTCTTGCCAGCCTTTTTCTTTTCGACAAAAAAACATTTCGAACTATTAACTTTAACTTATTAATCAAATTTGTCTGCCTTTTTATCCTTGTTGGGGATATTGCACAGATTCCATGGATAAACAGTTTTTTATCCCACATTATTTCCGGAAGGGAAATTGGTGGCGGCATCCTCGTCAGCCAGATTGTAAGCAACGTCCCTGCCGCCATCTTGTTATCTAAATTTACCCAAAATAGTACCGCCCTTTTAATCGGAGTAAATATTGGCGGCTTAGGAACTTTAATTGCTTCTATGGCAAGTATGATTTCTCTTGAATACTACAAAAAAAACAGCGCTGCAAATTCAAAAAATTATATTGCATGTTTTACAAAATATAATTTGATTTTCCTTGTCCTTGAACTTGCCACCGCACAGTTGGCAGGCTGCTGAGATTATCCTTTTGATTCATTTTTCTGTCCTCCGTTTTTATTTTTAGATTGCCCAGTTTTTTGTGTTCTTATAAATAAAACAGTTGTCATTATTTTACTTTTTATGTATAATGAAGTTATTATAAAAAAGGGGGGTATACAGTTATGACTAAAATTTATCTTGCAGAAAACTTTTTAGAAGCAGACCAGATTATTTCCGAGCTCGAAGCCAATCACATTTTTGCTAAAAAACATGAAATCATCGAAACATCCATCACAGCCCGGATGGCAAAACCAGTATTTGAAATTTATGTCGATGATAAAAATGTGGAAAAAGCCGTTGAAATAATCAAACAAATGTCTCTTTCGGACAGCGGTGTTAAAAGCCGCCGGATGGGACACCGCATAGCCGCACTTATCATGGTAGGTGTTGTTGCTGTTGGTATCTGTTTATCTATCATTTTGTAAAATCAACCCCCGGATTCTTATCATGAAACCGGGGGTAATTATTATGATTAATTTCTAGCAATACACATTTTTTACAACAGATTTTTGCGAAGTTCTGCTCCATCTTTGGCACTTAAATAAGCCGGAGCAATATCGAATACTGTCTTGCATCCGTTCTGTCCTTCTTTGTACAGACGATATGCTGCCCGCGCATAAGCCACGATAACACAGGAAGTAAATTCCGGATTTGAATCAAGTTTCAAGCTATATTCAATTACATGACTATTTTCCTGATTCCAGCCTGTTTTTCCGGAACGAATTACAAATCCTCCATGTGGAATACCACTGTGGTTTGCTTTCAATTCTTCCTCACTGATAAAGTGAACCGTCGTGTCATAATCTGAGAAATAATTCGGCATATTTTTAATAGTTTCCTCTACCTTTGCAGCATCCGCACCATCCTCTAATACAACAAAACACTCTCTGGTATGTTTCTGTCTGGTTGTAAGTTCCGGATTTTCACCATTTCTTACAGCCTCCAATGCAGCCTCTACCGGAATTGTATACTGTTTGCCGTCTTTTACACCTTCCACGCGGCGGATGGCATCCGAATGTCCCTGACTAACTCCTTTGCCCCAGAATGTGTAATCACGTCCCTCCGGCAAAATGGCATTGGCATACATACGATTCAAAGAAAACATTCCCGGATCCCAGCCCACGGAAATAATACCAACATGTCCGCTTTCTTTTGCAGACTTATCAACATTTTCAAAATGCTCTGGGATTCTTGCGTGTGTATCAAAACTGTCTACGACATTAAACATCTTTGCATATTTTGGTGTCTGCTCCGGCAAATCCGTAGCACTTCCGCCACAGAGAATCATAACATCAATCTTATCCTTCCACTGCTCTACATCATCAACAGAACAAACGGCTGCTCCCTCTGTCAAAATGGATACTGTCTCCGGCGCACGTCTCGTAAATACCGCAGCAAGCTCCATATCCGGATTCTGCTTAATTGCACATTCCACGCCTCGTCCAAGGTTACCATATCCTAAAATACCAATTTTCATGTTTCTTAGTCCTCCTATTCCGTAATTAAATTACAAATCTATTTTACTTTTTTCACAAAAAAGCGTCAACCGGAAAATTAGAGGTAAAAAAATAATTTACCTTCTGTCGTCCGTGCACATATGCTTTACAAAGCCGCATGGCTGTTTTAATTCCGTCCGGAAAAATTCAGGATAAATTTTCTCATCACCATCCATCGTCAGCCACACCAATCGTTCTTTGTGATTGCTCCCCGTAAAACTCTCGCAAACCGGCGAAAAATCTTCTGGCATTTTCATATAAAAATAGAACGAAATTTCATAAACTACTTGATTCTCTCTGCCCGGCTCGTCCAGATAAAAATAATTTTCATGAACAAATCCCAACCTGTCAATTTCCATCTGTGTCCCTGTTTCCTCAAGCACTTCCCGCACAATTGCCTCTTGCGCTGTCTCTCCAAATTTTACGCGGCCGCCAACGGAATATAGAAAAGGATCTTTGTCATTTTCCATCATTAGAAATTCATTTCCTCTGCAAATAATTGCGCCAACTCGAATGTTAAGTAAGCCATCATCAATTGGTACTGTACAATCTGAACCCATTTTGTCCTCCTTTTTGTTTACCACTTACAAATTGTTTTCTTTCTGTAATAATGCAAAATTATAGTCCGCTACAACAAAAATACATGTGTTTAAAACCCATATATATCCTGAATCTATACTGCTGCTTGACGCATTTTGTTTTTCCAAGATTGTTACTAAATCAATACCTTCAAAACATTCTTTATATTGTTCCGGTTGTATGTTATATGTATTTCGCAAAATAAGGTTTGCTTTACAAATATTATGATAAATAATTTCAACGAAAAGATTCCTCATATACTGCCAATATGTCTTTTTGGTATTTGCGTACTCAGCTTTGTTTATCCAGTCCTTTAACTGAAATTTTAATGTTTTAGCTTTGTCATATGGTATAATATTTTGTAGAATTTTCTCTAAGCTTTCCTCTATACAATCTCTGTCCGTTAATGTAAGAACACTATCACAACACTTTTGGCGAATTTCTTTATCGTCTATTCCATAATGCTTTTTCAGTAAATCATCTAATCTATGTGGAAATTCCACAATTTTTTGAATGATAGACTCTTTCCTAACAAGTTCCTTATATTTACTTCCCGGCTGCAAAGAAACAGGTACTTTTCTGCCCTCATAATTTAAATCCGGAATCGAAACTAAGTGTTGATATGATTCTATCATGGGATAATTTATGTACAATTGTCCCATATCAGTCACATCGGAAAATTTGCGTTGCATTTGTGTGATTTTTTCTTCCGAAAAATTTGTATCGTGTCTTTCATAATCAAATACCAGCAATATTTTCGTAAAATCATTTTTATATCGTACGTTATCCGGTGTCTTTTTCTTGCTGATTACAAATGGCAAATCAACATCTATTTCTTCTTCAACCCAATCATGTCCATACATGTTTACAATATCCTCGTAAAGCATATAAATATTGGTGCCATATATCCAGACATTATTCAAATCAATGTCTACTTCCGGAAAACATTTAAAAATAAGCCAAAACAATTCATTTTTCTCATGATTTCCTTCTACAATCAACAATGTCTGATTTCGTTTTCTCTCTTGCGCTTTATATTTACTCATATTTCTCAAACTCCCCACTGATATACATCTTTTCAAGATTATGTCCCTCTCTTAATTCACGCTGTGTCGCATTACACAACGATGTCAAAGTTCCACTACTTGATAAGATAAACAAACAATCCGGTCTCATTAAACGATTTGTCATCAAATTTGTATTATGTGATGTCATAATAATCTGGCAGCGTGGATATTGTTTCTTAAGAAATTGTATCACATTCTGAGCCATTTCATAATGATAAAAGGCATCAAACTCATCCAGATATACTAACGAAGCTTCCTTCACTCGAAAGATAAGCCTGCGATATAAAGTAAGCAGTGCTAAAGTTCCACTTGATGCATTACTCAAAAAAGGAATTAATTTCTCATGGGCAAAATAAAGTTCGTTGCGATCGTCTGGCAGTTTTTTTAATGCAAGCTTACACTCTATCCCCATTTCATTAAAAAATTCTTCCAAATCATTTAAATTCTCTGAATCCTCCAAATACTCAAAGAAACCATCATTCATTCTTCGTGAACGATATGATATTCCATTTCCAATGGTAATCATCATCATTCCTCTAACATAATTTATTAAACGATTTAATACCGAATCGTTTTTTAATGCCACATTACCAATTAACCATTTAAGGAATGGTAATCTAGCTTTTCTATTCTCTTCTACTGTTTCCTCTACTTCTATCGACTGTAAATAACGCTCTACATTTGCAGTTTCCGCATCAATATATTTTAAGTTATTAAACTCATACTCTCCTCTAAGGAAGTCACACTTAAATACAGAAATTCCATTTATAATAAGTTCTTCGTCTCGAAGTTCCCGATTTGAAAAGCGTGTATATTGATAAATGATTTCATCATCACCAAATCCAAACGTATAAGAAAATTTGGCATAATCCTCTGCCGAATCTGCATTAAGAATCATGGAGTTTTCAACATATACCGGTTCAACAATCATCAAATAAACGATATCGATAAGCGCTTTTCCTAAATTGGTTTTACCGGTTGCATTTTTTCCATAAATAAGCATCTTAGTAATTATATTATCTGAAATACAATCCGTACTAAACTGATAACCTGCAATGTTCTCGAAATCCATTTTTATTTCATCTCTAAAATTTTTATAATTATTTAGTGCAAATTTTTTTAGCATAAAAAATACCATCCTTTCAAACATTCTCTGCGAATATTCTAATAATAGTATACTCAATTTTAGAGTATTTTACAATATGCAGCCGTAAAAAAATTACGGCTGCATAGAGTTGGACTTCTTAATGATATCAATTTTACCACTCTCGGCAATTACAACATTATATCTTTTGTCTATCTCCCCCCCCTCCCCTATATTCTATCGATTTCTTTCCATGCATCATCAATTGGCTGAACTCTTCCCTGTTCCATATCATCTATAGCCACATCCAGTTTTGAAAGGAGTTCATCCATAGCATCATTCATTATCAGCCTATTATCTGTAAATTTTTTTATCTCCGCTAGTGACATATTAGCACCTCCCAGAATAATAAATAAACACCACATGTAACTTTATCCTTATCACCTTTATAAATTACAATCCTAGATGAAAAAAATACTCCAATAGTAATTATATGCCTCCTTTATATCACTGAATTATACCACTGTTTAACCCTCTTATAATAATCCAGAATGTCTCCCATATTTTTTCTATTAATCTGATTTACCCAATCTTCATGTTTTTCTGAAAAATCATAAAATTTGATAGCGTTTTCATAATAGGAAGCAAATTCAGTCTGGGTGTTCATTCTATTAATATATTCAATAACTGATTTATTCTTATAATTTGGTGATGTCCTCCAATATCTCGCCCAATCTAACATCATAGGACTTAAAAAAACATTTTTACTATCATTTTCTTTAATATGTCCCAAATGCGGAATATAATATTTATTATATATAGGATGGTAATTCTTAAAACTCTTTCCAAAAGCAACACCAAGCGCATTTTGCGCAGGCTCACCTCTTGCAGCCTCTACTAAGGGATTTCCGAAATAAATTGACTTATATCGGTCCATCATTGCAATACCAGTAGAAATACAACCTCTCAATGGTATCCCCTCAATAATTGACTGACAAAAAAAATCCATACATAACTGCAAAAAAGATATATAGATATGATGATTGATAAAAAACTCAACCGGAACTGGGTTTCCCTCTTCTCCTATCAGCAAAGGAAATTCTTCTTTTATTTGATCCGCTAATAGCCATGGCTGTTTAACGAATTCATAATTGACATAAATCAAAAATGTATCACTAAAATGGCAAACCTGTACATATCCATTAGCATCAGCCGCCAAATGATTATTTTTCCAATCTGACGATGTTGAAACAGGTGCAACACTCACTTCAAAATCATCTACATTGTCATATGATGATGCCCGTTTATTTATCAAATCCAATAGTTTCGTATACAATTCCATGATTGTATCTGTACCATTTTTCTGTACAAAATTAGAAAAACCAAGAATATCAAAAAGCGCAATTGTATATAAATGTTCCCGACCACTAAATTCCTGTAGCTTCTTGTCAATCTCTTCTTGACTTTTTAATCTAATTTTACTCTTATTTAAATCCATTTTACCCCTCCCATTCTTTTAATTATATTAATAATATCACAAAGCGCTTAATTTATCTACATATGTATGACATAATTTATCTTTAACGTATAAAGGAGAGGAAACAATAAAATCATTTCCTCTCCTAGGATTTAGCATTTAAATTTTTACTTATTAGCTATGTTAATAAACTTCTTACCTACCTTAACCTTTACTGCAAACTTATTTTTTAAGATAAGTTTTTTGGCCTTCTTCTTAACGATACACTTTTTCTTTCCTTTAGGAGATAAGGTGTATACTTTACCTTTTTTAGTTAAGAAGACAAGGTTACCACTCTTCTTTATAAAGGCAGCTGATTTGATTCCAGAATACTTCTTACTCTTACTGCTTCCTTTCCAAGTGAGTTTTCCTTTAGTAAGTTTATACTTACTTGTAATTTTACTTCCCAGAGAAAGACAGTTATAACCGGCTTTCTTCTTCACAGATACTTTTGGTGTTACGGTTGTTTTTGGGGTAACAGCAGGAGTACTTGTGGTTGGGGGAGTAGCAACAGGGCTAACTGTTGGAGCAGGAGGAGTAGGAACATTAGGGGTAGTTGCAGGAACAGTTGGAGTAGGGGTAGGAATGTTTGATGGTGTAGGTGTTGGTGTAGGTGTTGAAGTGTTTGGAAAATATGATTTCATCTCATCCAATGTCAATATTGAATAAGTTTGACCTGAAAATGTTTTGTAACCTACAACAAATTGATCGTTTTCATCAAATATTAATGATTCCACATCATTAACATAAGCATTAGGATTTTCTGCAGTAGGCCTGTTAATATTATGGAGTGTCATATCATCAGGTGATAAATCATAATTCCACCAACATATAGCAGTATCAAGATAGTAAACGCCCCAAACAGATCCATATTGATCAAATCCTACTTCTGGCATATTGAAACTTATCAGAATAGGCTCAGAATTGCCTATCTGTATATAACTGTCTCCTTCTTTAAGCAAAGTTAAAGTCCGTTCTACACCATTAATTACACATGTGGATGTTTTTGCTACTTCAGATTCATCCCATGGTAAGTTGGTATCTGCTTTAACTGTGTTTGTACAAAACATTGTACAAACAATCATTGCTAACATTGTTAGCAATGCTACATGTTTTCTGCTCTTTTTAACATTTTTCATGTTAAAAACCTCCTTTTTAATTTTCAATGAGCTAATAAGTTACTATCGCTAAATCCTGATTTCCAAACATTGGAAAAAACCTTTTTCTACTCACTATTTCATAATGCCCCCCTTTTTATCGACTACTCTATGTACTTTCTCTTACTCTTTCAAATGCTATATTACCATACATTTACTTTGTAAGCAAATAACAAAAATACTATTTCTTTTAATAAAGTAATACAAATACATTATCATGTTGCCGATAAAACCAGAAAGAAGAATACACTAAGCAAAAAGAGGTTTGCAGTTTTATCGGCAACATTGGCAACAACTATTGTGACTGACAATAATTAAAAAATTTCAGTGCATGTACATAATCAATAACCGGTTTAGACTCCTGCTCCCATACATCAGTAAGATTTTTCAAATTATTATCTTTTAAATAATCATTACATATCCTTTGATAAGCATTATTTTTTTGAAGCATTTCTATTAATTTTTCAACATACGGATGCCATGAAGTATCCTTATAGCATTTAAGCGGATACCATATAACGTGCTTTATAAAAAGAAGCAATGTTGAACAATCCATATAATCATGGGCAATTAATTCCTGAATAAAAAACATCGGCTTATATTCAGAAAACATGGAAAAGAATATAAAGGGAATACTTTCATTGCGAAATATAAACTCGCCATTTTCAAACCATATATTTCCGTATTTTTTATAAAACAGACGCAATAATCGATTTTGGTAGGAATAGCCAGTCATTTTACGAACTAATTCAAAAGTCACGGGAATATCTAATATGTTCAGCACCGCAATATATGGAAACAATTCCGATAACAATATTTTATTGCAGTATGCATCGAGAGTCTCGCACTTCACTTCCCACTCACTCCATTCCATTTCCATATTCGGAATATATATGCATTTCTGTGAAATACCCCTCTCAAATAAAATACTATTATATTGATATACAAACTCCAAAAACAACTCTTTTATATTCTTAACTTCATATTCTAAATCGGACAGAATTTTTGTAACAATGTCTTTCTCTATAGGTTTCATAATTAAATAACTATCTGCCATTCCATTAACCGCCTGAACTTTAACTTCCGTTGGAAAATCATAATATTCCAGCGTTTGAAATTGTATAGATGACGATAGGATTGTTTTTCTTTCCTGATTACTAATATAAAATGCATAAGGAAAAATATTATTTGACAAAAGGGAACTATCTTTCAAAAACGGAAGCAACGATGCTTTATAACCTGTTATAACAAAATGAATATTCTCAAAATTATTTTGCATAAAGAACGAATAAATAGATTCAAATATTTCTGCATTATCTTGTGGATTGTCAATTATAATCACATTTTTCCTTACTTTGCCGATATGATTTTCGTCTAAGTACATAAATATCTCATTAAGTGTCTGTTTTCCTTTAAATTGGATTCTCGATAAATCACAATAGTATACATTCCAATTGGGTTTTTCTTCTGACAAATATTTTCCTAAAGCACATGTAAGCGTAGATACTCCACTCCCTTTATCACCCATTAGCATAATCGGCGCAATTGTATCCGATTTAGGAATCCGCGCCATTACACTCTGTAAAATATTCATGTATTGCAAATTCATAAAGTGCATCTCATTACACACCGCTTGCATTGTAACTTTGCAATCTGCTTCCCCTGAAAAAAATTGATGTCGTAATTTTTCTTTGTCCTCATCATTATGAAGAAATAAATTTGCACAAAACTCCGGCGTAATGTGCCATAAATAATCACTAGGTGCATTACGTTGATAAATTCTTCCATGGATTGGCATATGAAATATGTAACCACGTCCAGATACAGATTGAAATACCCGTTTGGATTCATCCGCTCCAAAATTAATATCTATATTATTTAACTTTTGCTTAATCCTCCATATCTGCTGTTTAATTCCCGGCATTTTATAATCGCCCAATTCATCATCAAATAATCCTTCTAACTGACTGAAAGAACATAGCAACTCCCTGTTCTCCACAAAATAATTCAGCAGTTTTAATTGACCTGATGTAAGGCGTTCTCTAAACTGTGAATTACTATATCCCTCTTGGTCATAACACTCCCCAGTAGATAAATCAATCAATAAATGTTCCGTTAATTTTAAAATTGTTTTCATCCATTTGCCCCTTTCGTATTTTCGTTACTTTTTGGTTACTATTTTTTATTATATTTATCACACAAGATATTCACTCGTTAGTTCAGCACAAAGGAGGTGAACAAAATATGCGGAAAAATGTTATTTACTCAATACCTTGCAAAAGAAGAGGTATTCTCCAGTTTTACTTCAAAGCACACGACAAAACTTACTATTTATATTATATCCGTTATCGAAAGAAAGCGCACGAGTTTTTTCGATACGGCAAAAGTATTTCTGAGCTGCATCAAAGAAAAGACTGGAAAAAAAGTCCTTTTTTACGAAATTTAATTGAAGGTCCACTCAAACAAAAGGTAAATCAAATGAAAAAGGGGGAATTTGATGCCTGATGAACTCGTCAAAATGTTTTTAGAAGAAGTAATCGACAGTATTTCCAATTTGTCTGATGCACTAAGCTGCATACTACAATATTATTGTGTAGCTGTCGAAGAAAACAAATTTATCCAAAGCAAAAACTATGAATCAAAGGAGGAAAAATGATATGGCAAAAAAAAGCAGAATTATTATTCCATGTAGAATCGCATATTTGAACTGTTGGGAACCTTGCACTTTATTCGGAGGAAAAAAATATTCATTAATTGCTATCATTGACAAAAAAGATTTACATACTCTGGAAATGATTAACGAAGCTCTAGAATATGTAAAAAACAAGTCTGTAGCAAAATGGGGCGGTAGCATTCCTGCTAATTGCAAATCTCCACTCCACGATGGCGATGTAGAAAAACCTGATAATCCTATTTTCCGTGGTTGTTACTATATTGCTGCAAAGTCTAAGCAGCCTCCACAAATCGTCGACCAAAATGTGCAACCAATTACAAATCCGAATGATTTTTATTCCGGATGCTATGGAAATGTCAGCATCGTATTTTATGGCTATAATGTCGGAGGAAACAAGGGAATTGCTTCTTTGCTTGGGAACATTCAAAAGATTAAAGATGGCCCGGGATTAAATGGACACGTTTCAGCAGACGAGGAATTTACCCCAATTAGTCAAAACGTCACACCACAGGGAGGTGATGGTTATGAATTTGCCTAATAACAATGTGTGGCAAAACAGGCTAACCCGTAATATGAATGGTGAGGCTTTATGTACAATGCCTAACATTGCCCTCATTTTGAAATCTGATCCAAACCTCAAAAACATTGTTTTTAATGAAATGAAAAAAACACTTGATATTATTGGGGCAGTTCCATGGAAAACCGAGGCTTCCGGATGGGATACTACGGATTTTCCCTGTCTACAAATGTATCTGGAAGATAATTACCACATATATGCTCCCAGAAAATGTAAAGATGCACTTTATGCTACACTAAGTTCAGAAAAAAGATATCATCCAATAAAAAACTACTTAAAATCTTTGAATTGGGATGGAACAAACCGATTGGATACTATCTTAATTGATTACTTAGGTGCAGAAGATACTCCTTATGTCCGTGCTATCTCACGCAAAACATTTGTAGCTGCCGTTGCACGCATTTTCAGACCCGGAATAAAATTCGATACCATTTTAGTTTTATGTGGTGAACAAGGAATTGGTAAAAGTACTTTATTTAAAAAGATGGGACAAGCGTGGTATTCCGATTCCATGACAATTGCAGACATGAAAGATAAATCTGCAGCGGAAAAGTTACAAGGCATATGGATTATGGAACTCAGCGAATTGGCAGGCATTCGAAAAGTGGAAGTAGAAACTGTAAAATCATTTTTATCAAGAATGGATGACCAGTATCGTGCTCCCTATGAAATTCATGTCTCAACACATCCACGAAGTTCAATTATTGTCGGTACTACCAATACAACCGATGGATTTTTACGTGATATTACTGGCAACCGCCGGTTCTGGCCGGTAAATGTTTCCGGAAAAGGCCACAAAAAACCATGGGATATAAATGAGGATGAAATCAAACAACTCTGGGCCGAAGCAATAACATATTATAAACAGGGCGAACCTCTATTTCTTGAAAAAGATATTGAATGTCTGGCAAAAGAAAACCAGCGACTTGCCATGGAATCAGATCCGAGACAGGGACTTATCGACAATTATCTTACTTTATCCGGAAAAAC
>UMFD01058979.1_pt1 | contig 21627 bp, 16 predicted proteins | sample 1964901 | NCBI WGS metagenome assembly UMFD01 (sample SAMEA4836035, study PRJEB28245) | human gut metagenome | biome: gut microbiome; material: fecal sample | place: Denmark | collected 2008 | reverse complement strand
CAGGAGCCGCCATAATTGCAGGAACAATTTTTTACCGCAAAGGTTATGGAAAGGGATACAACAAGGCACTTCGTGACAGCGATGAGATAGGAGATGATTTCGTATGAGTATTCTGGTAATCGGCGAAAAGCCTTCGGTCAGCCGAGAACTCGCAAAGGTCCTCGGTGCAAATACCAAGAAAAACGTCTGCTTAGAGGGCAACGGCTATGTTGTCAGCTGGTGTTTTGGTCATCTGGTCGGACTGCAGTTTCCCGATGCGTATTCGGAAAACTGGGCGGCAAAATGGAGTTTTGCACAGCTTCCTATGATTCCGGAAGAATGGAAATTTAAGATTTCTGAAAATTCTAAGGATCAGTTCAAAGTATTGAAGCAGCTTATGAATGACAGAAACATCACGGAGATTATCTGTGCAACCGATGCTGACCGTGAGGGCGAATGTATTTTTCGATATGTATACAATCTTGTAAAGTGTCAAAAGCCGGTGAAAAGACTTTGGATTTCCTCACTGGAAGAATCGGCAATCAGGGACGGTTTCCATAAGCTGAAAAACAGTTCTGCATATGACAATCTCTATCAGGCAGGCTTCTGCCGTGCAAAGGCAGACTGGCTGGTCGGTATGAATGGTTCCAGATTGTTTTCGGTGCGATACAACGCTCATCTGAACACCGGCAGAGTACAGACACCGACACTTGCCATGATCGTGAAGCGTGATGCGGATATTGCAACCTTCGTCAAGCAGAAGTATTTTACGGTCGTTCTGGATATGGGATTCCCGGCAGAAAGTGCAAGAATCGATGAGGAGCATACAGCGGATATGCTGGCATCTTCCTGCAATGGCAAAACGGTAACGGTAACAGATGTGAAGAAAGAGGTCAGAAGCATATCCGCTCCGAAACTTTTTGACTTGACTTCCTTACAGCGTGAAGCAAACAAAAAGTTCGGTTACACGGCACAGCAGACACTCGACTATATGCAGTCCCTCTATGAGAAAAAGCTGGTCACCTATCCCCGTACCGATTCTCAGTATTTATCCGATGATATGGAACAGACCGCCTATGCTCTCATTCCTGCGATCAGTGAACACTTTGGGTTCGGAACGGTTGCAGAACCGAATCTCAGGGCAGTCTTCAACAACCGCAAGGTCACAGGACATCATGCGATTATTCCAACGGAAAGCGGCGTGAAATGTGATATTTCGACACTTGCAACAGGTGAACAGAATATCCTGAAACTCGTTGCACTCCGTCTGCTTTGTGCTTCAGCTTCTGCATATCGGTATGATGCTGTAAAAGTAACACTTCGCTGTGAAAATACGGATTTTACTGCATCAGGCAAAACCATCTTGGAATCCGGCTGGAAAGCGTTAGACGGCAAGATCGGAGAAGCGGAAAAATCTGACAAAAAGAGTCTGCCTGATTTGGAAAGGGGCATGACTTTTACGGCAAAGGCAGTAAAATCAGAGCACTTTACATCTCCGCCAAAATCATTTACCGAAGATACGCTTCTCTCTGCCATGGAACACGCAGGGGCAGAAGAATTTGATGAAAATGCGGAGAAAAAAGGACTTGGAACACCTGCAACAAGAGCCAACACCATTGAAAATCTTGTAAAGCACGGATATATTCAGCGTGACGGCAAAAAAATCATTTCTACTGACAAGGGCAGAAATCTGATCCGTGTCATGCCCGATGAGGTCAAATCCGCACAACTGACTGCCGACTGGGAAAATAAGCTGCTTGAAGTGGAACACGGCAGTCTTTCTGCGGACAGCTTCATGAATGAAATCAATCGATTTGTGACGGAGCTTGTAAGTAAATACGGTTCTGTTGATGATTCCGTGTCTTTTGGCGAAAAACAGCCCAGTATCGGCAACTGTCCGAAATGCGGCAAGCCTGTCATCAAAGGCAAGTATGGCTGGTACTGTTCCGCACGATGCGGAATGAATCTTACCAAAGTGTATGGCGTAGAACTTTCTGAGGGACAGTTGAAGTCTCTGCTTTCCGGGAAAGAAACGTCATATATCAAAAACGGCAGAAAAACCATTGTTGTGCCAAAAGTAGCGGAAAATGCGTTTAACGGCAAGACGTATTACAATTGGTCGACAAGAAAAGAATGATTTGCATTTTCCAGACAGCGTCTGGAAAATCTGACCTGTCAGAAAGGAACGAATTTTGGATATAGAAACATTAAGAAAAGCGGCAGATGTTCTCGGCGTTCTCACCGATCACCTCCGCACAATGCCGGAAGAAATACAGGAAGATATTTGCCAGGCAATGAAACAGTATGAAGCCTGTGACGAACTTTCGGCACATAAGCAGTATGAAGAAATCGAAAAGCTGTGGCGAAAAGGAACACTCATTCTCGGTATGCACGAAATTGCGGAAAATACAGGCATGGAGATCAGCAGTCTGATGCAGATTTCTGAAAATGAAAAACTGAATCTCATGTATGAATATGCGATCGGTACAGATAAGAACGAACTTGCCAGAATGGTCAATGAGCGATGAAGCCGTATACCGAGGAAATGCTTCTCTTTTTGTCTGAACCGGACAGTAAGTACTATGCACGGCTGCTGCTTCCTGAAATTGCTGCAGTTTTGGGCGTAACGGTTGCACAATTGGAAAACAAGCCGATTGACATTCAGATCATGCTTGCACAAACCTATATCAACTGTTGGCACAGCGATAATTGCAGCATAAAGAAAGCACTGGAACAGGATTTGTATGTAGATGACAAAGAACCTGAAACAGAGAATCAGGAAACTATAAAGCAGAAAAATCATGAAATGGAGCGAACGAGATGAATCATATAAATATATTTCTTCGAGGGGTGACGTAAATGCCGATACAAGAGAACGAAGTTAGCAAACAGCCGGAAATTGAAGCAGATGCACACAAGAGTGAAACGCTGCTGCCGATTTTTCATATGGCTTACGGCAGCCATATGGACACGCTGGATCATCTTCAGGAACAGAAAGCTGAAACACAGGATCAAATCAGCAAGAGTGAAAACAGAATTGCGATGTTCGAAGAAAAAGCTGCAAGACTTGAAGCGACAAATGCGATGCTGCAGGACTTAATGGACAGCGGTAAACTTCCCGGTGCTGTATCTGCGATCATCAGAGCAAATGAAACAAAAATCAATGCAATTCATAAAAACCGTATTCCGAAGATTGAAAACAGCATCAAAAAGGCAGAAAACAAAATTTCCAAACTGGATGATCGTATCGCCGTTGTCAGGCTGAAAGCCGAAAAACTCAGAAGTTTCAGCAACGTCATTCAGTCGTTCATGATACCAAATTCGCAGAAACGCAGAGAACTGTTCAAGGAATCCATGGAAAATTTGCGGAACAGCAGCAAAGGTCTGCTGCGTATCAGCATGGATACAGAAAAGAGCAAGCTTTCCAAACTGTTTGAACAGTATGAAAAAAGTGATTCCATGGCAGAAAAATTCAAGCTTGGTCAAAAAATCGAAGCGGTAAAATCAAGTATCTCTGCTGTAGAAGCGAAAATCCATAAGCTTGAAAATGCTCCTGAAATGGAAAATGCAAACGATCATATTGTTGACAAAGCCATTGCACAAACAGAAGCCGAAATTGAAAATACGGACTTTTTGTCAAATGGCGATTTATCTGATTTTGACAAACCGATTGAAACGGTAACGCTTGATTCTGCTGAATATCTTCGCAACGCTGAAATGTCTATGGAAGATGATATGAACATGATTGATGGAATCATCAACAATGGCAAAAAGGAAGAACGTCCCGATGTGCCGTTATTTCTGGAAGAAATTGATTTTAGCACTTGTGATGATGCCACACTGCAATCCTTCCGAGAATCGGCAAAGGCTAATATGGATTGTGCAAAGGAAATCTCACAGGCACTTTCCCAGAATTATGATTACGAGCGATATACTCTGAATTCTGAACAGGCACTAAGTGATGTGCGTGAGAAATTTTCTGATGACCGTATTGCCTTTGTTCTTGCCTGTGCGTTGAACGGCACAAGTGACGGCAGAATCGCAAAAGAAGTCAAGGACTTTGCAAGAGATACGCTTCAGAATGTACCGGAACTCTACACGAAACGTAGTATGTCCCTCAGTTCCCATGCAGGACTGATAAATCTGTTTGCGAAAACTGTCATGAAATCACAGCCGGAAAAGCAAATGGAAAAACCTGCACCGCAAAAGAAAGAACCGCAGAAATCCCGTTCGGAAATACGAAAAATCAATCCCAACTATTACAGGCAAATTCCACCGGAAGACAGAGTGATCACTAATGAACCAGCAAAGGTGGGTGCAATCATAATGACAGAGTTGGAAAAGCAGAAGATTCCTTTTTCAGCGGTGGAAACCGATAAGGGTGTTACCATTACCGTTTCCAAGAAAAATGAGCGTGCTTTCCACGCTGCGGAGGAAAAAGCGAAGGATACACACGTTCGTCTTGTAAATCCCGAAGTATTCCGACAGATTCCCAGAGAGGACAGAGCAATCCAGCCAATGTCAGAAAAAGATGCACAGGAAACCATGCAAAAGCTTGAAAAGGACGGCATTCCCTACTCTGCAAGATTAGATGGTGACAAATCTGCCGTAACTGTAAAAAAATCAGAAGCACCGGCTTATTTCAGCCGAAAGAAGATGAAAAAGCTTGCGCAGGAAGTGAAGACAGAAAGTCCGAAGCAAGGGGGATCTAAAAGCAAAGGACAGGAACTTTGATGCGAGTTACGCCGGAACAGATCGAACGTGCCAATCTTGTTAATCTCCCTGATTTCCTGAGAAGTCAGGGACTTTCCTTAAAACAGGTCGGCAGAGAGTACGTTCTGCAAGAACACGACAGCCTGCATATCAAAAATAACAAAGCCGGCGAAGTTGGAAAGTGGTTTCGCTTTTCCGAAAACAAAGGCGGCAGCAACATCCAGTTTGTACAGGAATTTATGGGACTTGATTTTATTTCTGCGGTGGAGTTACTCAGCAATGAAAAAGCAATTCCGTTTCACTCCCACAGTATTTCAAAAGCAGAGCCGCCTAAAAATCGTGAGATCACACTGCACGAGAGCACAGATCTATCCAGAACCATGCACTATCTGCACAATGGTCGTGGATTATCTATCGCATCTCTTGAAAAATTGACTGCTGAGGAAAGATTATCACAGGAAGGAAAAACAGGCAATGCAGTATTCAAAATTTTCGATGAAAATGGCTTATTAGTTGGTGCGGAAAAGGTCGGTACGTCAAATGTGCGTTTCAAATCCTTTGATAAAGGTGCAGCAGACGGCTATGGCTTTGAAATAGTCAGCGGCAAACCTGCCAATACCTATTTTTTTGAGAGTGCCATCGATGCAATCTCATTTGCTGATCTATACCCCGAACAAAGGGATTACAGATTGGTTTCCATGGCAGGTGTAAAACCCTCTGTTGTCACGGAAACGATGAAACGATATGCAATATCACCTGAAAATATCTATCTCTGCACCGATAACGATAAGGCAGGAAACGAGTTTGCTGAAAAACTGATTGCTCGGTATCCTGCCATGAAAAGAGTAACACCAAATGGAGCAAAAGATTGGAATGACATATTACAAGGGAGAATGAACAAAATGAAGCGATACGGTAATCCTTATTGGCAGGAAGCAACGGATAACAGAGATAAAACCGTTGCTGTCATGCGTGAAGATACATTTCAGCAGATACAGCAGGCACTTGATAAATCGGGGCTGAATTACTGTGCATACAGCGATGGCAGCAGCACTATGATTGCGGTAAACAGTTCTGAAATTGACCACTTCAAGAATGTTACAGGTCTTGATGAATCCCTTTGCAGATTGCAGAAGTCGGGCAAAGAACATATCCCGCAGGATAAAAATATTATCGGCAATACAGACTACAAATATATTCCTCAGAAATCCTATATCAGCGAGGACAGAGAAACCATTCTCAAAATGGCAGAACTGGCAAATAAAGTGAACATTTCGTTTTCAGCAAGAATCTATCCCAGCGGCAAAGGGGTAATGACTGTATCTCAGGCTGATGTTTCTCAGGTAAGTGCTATTCAGGATGCTGTAAAGGCTATGAGAAAACCAATGATTCAGAATAGCCGACAGGCTTCACAAGAAATCATCGGCAACAGACCATACAGAGAAATCCGAAACCGACAGTCTATGATTTCGCCCTTGACACCTGACAAGTATCATAAGATTGAACCGAAGCTTTACGAGCGTGGTGCAGAATTTTCAGGACTGATTCGTGACGGCAAAGTTATGTTTACCACAGAAAAAGAGAATGCACCGCATTTTCAGGCAATTCTTCGTCAGACGATCTGTGAAAATCAAATTCTTGAAAACTTGCAGAATATGGGGCTTGATAATCAGCAGATACAGGCTCTTTCTTCCTCTATTGAAATTGCAGCACGAAACAACATGACAAATGTCATTGAAAACTATGTTTCTAAGGATTATGACATTACACAGCTTGGTACAATGAACGATCTGCTGATTGGTTATCTCGACCAGAGCGATAGCAGCCAATTTCTTGATAACGGCAGACAACTTGATTTGCTTTTATCTGCCAAACAGGAGTTTGACTTGCAAATTGCACAGCGTGAGGAACTGGTATCAGCTGAAGAAATTGATCTTCCGGAATCGCCTGCAATTGCAACAGCAGAAGCCTATCTTGCTGACAAAGCACAGTCTACAGAACTGTCTGATTTGGATATTGCAAAACAACACATTGCCGACTATTATGACCGAGAATTCGGTGAGTTAGCTGAGTTTTCTGATTTTTCAAATATCTCGCTCGCTTATACAACAGACGAAGAACATAATCTCCCCATACAGGTGTATGCAGATCTGGAACAGTACAAGCTCATATTTGAATATGATGGCAATGTCGTTCGTGATGAACAGTATAACACCCTTTCAGAGATGAATGAAAATGCTCTGTCGGTACTTGATTTTAATGATTTGGTATCGCTTTCTGATGATGAGATCGCATCGGTTATTCCAACAAAAGCTTCTGATTTGCCATTCAAAGTTGGCGATGATATTGAATTTCAGGGAAAAGAGTGGCATATTGACAGCATCAATGAGGACAGAGGAAGAATCATGCTCTCACGAGATACCGGCAATGTCATCATGCCACAAGAGGGACTGGAAACGTTCTTGTCTGAGGTTGTTGAATCTGTCAATCATCATGCAGGTATTGAGAATTTGGAACAAAGTGATACCGAAAAAGTGCATGAGAGTATTGTAGATACAGATACACTTGATACGGCTGACAAGTCTATTGCAAATGAAAAAGAGCCTGAACAGAAATTCGGTTTACTTACTTTCGACGTATATATCTATGATAGAGAAAGCGGTACAAATTCACCGATGCGTTGTCAGGCAAAAAATACAGCAGAAGCGAAAAAGATAGCTGATGAATATATCAATCGTTGGAATCTGGTCGATGCGGAGATTACTGATGTTCAGCTTGTAGCACCGGAAAAAGAACTTGTGAAAGATGAACCGATTACCGAAAAATCGTCTGAAACTGAAATTTCTGATGATGCACCGCTGTTTGACGAAAATGCCATTGCCGATGCAGGGCTTGGATTTGTAGCGGATGACAAGGAGTTCAAACCTTTTGGAAACGGAAAACAGGAATATGAGCAACTAACCCTGTTCGGAGAATCAGAACCTGTAAACCCGTCCGTATCCGCACAAACCATTACACCTGTACAGTATGGCGAACCTGTTGCAGATGTCAACCGTTTTGAGGAACTGCACAAGGAAATCATGCGTGGAAGCGGATTTGAGGGCGGTAAATTTCGCATTGCAGAATTTTTTCAGGAAAATAACCCAAGCAATCAGGAATTTGCTGACTTCCTGAAAAATGAGTATGGCACAGGCGGTCATACTGCTGACGGAAATATCTTCACTGTTGACCATGATTCCAAAGGAATGCAGTTTACCGTCAGAAGCAAGGATAATGGTATCAGCAAGGAAACATTTGATTTCAGTTGGACGGAAGTTGCAAAACTCACTGCTGACCTTATTCAACATGATAAATATATCACGCAGAGCGATATTGAACGCAAAAATCAGCGTGAATCTAAAACAGAAAAATCTGATACTAAGCAGGAAAACATATCTGCTCCCGATGAAAAATCGGAACAGCAAATTAAAGCAGATGAAAAGACGCAGAATTTCACCATAACCGATGATAACCTCGGTGAAGGCGGTGCAAAGACCAAATTCAAGAACAATCTGCTTGCCATTCAGACATTAAAGCAAATCGAAAGTGAGAACAGAACGGCTGCTCCTGAAGAACAGGAAATTCTGTCAAAATACGTTGGCTGGGGCGGTCTTGCACAGGCTTTTGATTCTGAGAATGAGCAATGGAGCAAAGAGTTCGCACAGCTGTCCAACGCACTTTCACCGAAAGAATATGAAGATGCAAGAAAGTCTGTTCTTGACAGCTTTTTCACATCTCCTGCAATTATTGATGGAATCTACGAAGCATTGGATAAGTTCGGCTTCAATGGCGGCAATCTTCTTGAACCGTCCTGCGGTGTCGGCAATTTTCTTGGTAAAATGCCGTCGGAAATGGCTGAACATACAAATATCTATGGCGTTGAAATTGACTCTATCAGCGGACGAATTGCAAAACAGCTTTATCCCGATGCTGACATTCAGATAACCGGTTTTGAAAATACCAATTTTCAGAATGGCTCTTTTGATGTGGCAGTGGGCAATGTGCCGTTTGGTGATCTGAACTTTCCAGATAAACAGTATGGCACGACCAAACTGCACGATTTCTTCTTCGCTCAGACTCTGGACAAGGTGAAAGAGGGCGGTATTGTTGCTTTTGTCACTTCTAAAGGAACACTTGACAAGAAAGACGAAAGTTTCCGTATGCAGCTGGCAGAGAAAGCCGATTTAATCGGTGCTGTCCGACTTCCGAACAATGCTTTTAAGGCGAATGCAGGTACAGAAGTTACTTCGGATATTCTCTTTTTACAAAAACGCTCCGCATCGCCGGAAGAACTGCCTGATTGGGTACATCTTGGCAAAACTGAGGACGGACTGAGAGTAAACAGCTACTTTGCGGAAAATCCTGAAATGGTACTTGGTACGATCGTAGAGGGCAACAAGCTTTACGGCAGAAATGATGATACAATGTGCATTCCGATTGAAGGTGCAGATCTTCGACAGCAGATTCATGAAGCGGTGCAGAAACTGAATGCACAGATTTCTCAGGTAAAAACCAATGCGGTTTTCCAATTCAGCGACAAGCAGGTTACAATGACTGCTGCTGAACTTCGCCCGTTCAGCTTTTTCAAAGATGATAAGGGTGATATTTACCTCAAGGGCGGAGAAAGCAAGCTTGGGAATTTTGATGTTTCCAAAGTAATGGATACAAAATCGAAGGACTACGACCGTATGACTGCATTTATTGATTTGCGAGATACGGTTCGTGAGCTTCTCAAAGTACAGGCAGATGACCGTCCTGAAAATGAAATTAAAGCGGTTCAGCAGAAACTCTCTGTTCAGTATGATGATTTTTACAAAAAGTATGGGCTTTTGCACAGCCGCAAAAACCGTTCAGTTCTGCGTGATGATTGCTCCTACAATCTGCTTCTTACCCTTGAAAAGGATATTGATAAAGACAAGCTGATTGCAAAGTCTGATATTTTTACCAAAAGAACTGTCAGACCGTCAAAGCCGATTGAACACGTAGATACGGCACTGGAAGCACTTGCGATCTCTATGGCAGAAACGGCAAAGGTTGATCTTGAATACATGAGCAAACTGACCGATATGTCACAGGAACTACTGATTGCGGAGTTAAAGGGTGAGATTTTTCTTGTGCCGAACACCGAGGAGTATCAGTCAGCAAGTGAATACCTGTCCGGCGATATTCGTCAGAAGCTGGATATTGCAACTGCTTATGCTGAAAGTGACAGCCGTTTTGCTGAAAATGTAACGGCTCTTGAAAAGGCGATGCCGGAGCCGTTAAAGGCAGGCGATATTGATGTAAAAATCGGTGCGACCTGGATTCCGAAAGAACTGTATCAGCAGTTCATGTATGAGCTTTTTCAGACACCGAGGGAAAACCGTGAGGACGTAAAGAAAGCTTTCTGGATAAAGCCTAAAAATATTACTGTTGATTATTCCGAACATACAAACACTTGGCATATTGAGAATAAGAGGGCTGATGCATCTGTTATCTCTACCCGTGACTATGGTTCCAGAAAAATGAATGCCTATGAGATTATGGAACAGCTTCTCAACCTCAAAGAGCCAAAGGTGTATAAGCCTGAAACGTACATTGATCTGAATGGAAACGAAAAAGAACGCAGAGTTGTGGACATAAAAGCAACAAAAATTGTGCAGCAGAAAGCCGGTAAAATCAAACAGGCTTTCAAGGACTGGATTTTCAAAGACACGGAACGTGCCATTCCTCTTGTGGAACAGTACAACCGACAATTCAATTCTATTCGTCCTCGTGAATATGATGGTTCAGCTTTAAGATTTCCGGGTATGAACTCTGCAATCACGCTGAAAGAACATCAGAAAAACGCTATTGCACACGCTTTATTTGGCGGCAACACGCTGTTTGCTCACAGCGTGGGCGCGGGCAAGAGTACGACACGTTCGTAACTGAAAAGGTTGCACACAAGGTCGTATGAAAATATAAAATATTTGAATACGGTTCTTGGAGAACTGATATTCCGACAGGTGGAATGAGGGAGCAACGTCCTGAAACGCCTGCCTTAATACTGCGATATGCGTTAATTCCGGCAGTGGGAATTATGGTATAAAGTTCGCAGAAGTCGGCAGAAGTTTGCCCAAACGGTTCAAGCCGTGGCAAGTGTTCCAGAAGTGGGATATGCAGATGATATGCCGGAGGTCTATAAAATACCTATGGTCAGAATGTCAAAGTTGACTGACGAAATCCCGAATGTACGGGTCTAAAAGGCGCTACGGCAGAAATGCCGTATTCCGAATACGGAAGTGTATGAGGGCGAGTAAAAATTTTTACTATGAAAGTCCTTGCAATGTTACAGGCATTGGATATACACAGGCTCAGAGGGACACCTAAGGGTATATGCACAGATAGGAATATCGGAACGTGGAAAGGTCAGAGTATGGAGCTTACTGCTGCTGTGAAGTGCTAAACAGGAAATCGGATTTATTCGTATAACTGTTCTTTATCTGGCTGAGAGTAGTGCCACAGTACCGTTGAAGCCGCTGCGAAAAAGAAGCGGTGGAGGGATAGGCACAAGTCAACAATCATATATAAATTTCAAATTACACAAATTCAAAGGTTCGAGTATGACTAAGAAAAGCGATTCCATTCTGAAAATCAGAAAGGAGAAAGCTGACTTTGACAGACAAGAAGAAAATTCCCAAAAAGCAAAAACTCCGAAATGCCGAATACTATGATATGCAGTCTGTATTTGACAAGCTATATACAGACAGCAAAAAGGACTTGAAATTCACCAACTTGTTTGAAATCATAAAAAGTTCCGAAAATATCAGGCTTGCGTATAGAAATATGCGTAAAAATAAAGGAAGTAAAACGGCAGGAACAGATAAAAAGACGATAAGCGATTTGAATAAATGGAAGGAGAAAAGTTTAATCGCCCACGTTCAGCGGAAATTAGACTGGTACATTCCGCAGAAAGTCCGTAGAATGGAAATCCCAAAGGATAATGGCAAGACCCGTCCGCTGGGAATACCCACGATAATGGACAGGCTGATACAGCAGTGTGTTTTGCAGGTTTTAGAGCCAATATGTGAAGCAAAATTTTTTGAGCGAAGCAATGGTTTCAGACCGAACAGAAGCGCAGAAAACGCTATTGCACAAGCAGAGCGTATGATGCAGAATATGAATCTGCATTATGTAGTTGATGTTGACATAAAATCATTCTTTGATAATGTCAGTCACGGCAAGCTGTTGAAGCAAATGTGGACTATGGGCATACAGGATAAAAAGCTTTTGTGTATTATCTCGGCAATGCTGAAAGCAGAGGTCGCAGGGATAGGATTCCCCGAAAAAGGCACGCCACAGGGCGGTATCATTTCGCCGCTGTTATCCAATATTGTTCTGAATGAACTTGATTGGTGGGTAGCAAGCCAATGGGAGAATATTCCGACAAGAGAGAATTACATAAGACGCATTTATGCAAACGGAACACTCGATAAATCAAAGCAGGTATACCACTTACGTAAGACGGCTTTGAAAGAGTGTTACATCGTGCGATATGCGGACGATTTCAAGATATTTTGCAGAAAACGGTCGGATGCAGTAAAAATATTTGAAGCAACAAAGCTGTGGCTGATAGACAGATTAGGACTGGAAATCAGTCCTGAAAAGTCAAAAATAGTCAACCTGAAACGCCATTATTCTGAATTTCTCGGCTTTAAGCTGAAAGTGAGGAAAAAGGGCAAAAACAAACAGGGACAGCCTAAATATGTTGCGGAGGCGCACATAAAGGAAAAGAAACTTGCGAAAATCAAGACTTATTCTAAAGAGATAATCGGTAAGATACGACAGACCTATAATGCAGGAATGGAGTATAAGCTGGTACAGATGTATAACTCCTATCTGATAGGTGTTCATAATTATTATTGCATAGCAACACACGTTAATTTAGATTTTCAGAAAATCGCTTATGATGTCAAAAAGAACCTTTACAATCGGCTGAAACACAGGATAACCAAAAAGGGTACTATTACGAACGGCTATATCCGAAAACAATACGGTACAAGCCGTGAAGTGAGATTTATCGGCGGTCACGCTATCGTGCCAATCGCATACGTTCAGCACCGTATCCCAATGGACAAAAAACGGAGTATCAACAAATATACACCGCAGGGGCGAGCAGAAATTCATAAAAATCTGGAATGCGTGGATATTGATGTTCTGCATTATCTGATGAATAATCCCTGCGGAACGGAAAGTGTTGAATATAACGATAACAGGATTGCTTTGTACGTTGCGCAAAAAGGCAGATGTGCCGTCACAAAAGACGAATTATATGTCACCGAAATTGATTGTCACCATAAAATCCCACGGGAATACGGTGGAAGTGATGAATACAGTAATCTGATAATCGTTTCGGATAAGGTTCATATTCTGATACATTCAAGTAATGAAAAAACCATTAAAAAGTACCTTGACTTGGTGAAACCTGACAGCAAACAATTAGCGAAAATCAATAAATTGAGAATAATGGCAGGAATGTCACAAATCTCAATGAACGGAGAATTGCTGACAGTCTGATTGTGTAAATTTGAACGAAAATGATTGTTGATGGAACGCCGTATGAGGGGAAACTCTCACGTACGGTGTGGATTGGGGGAAAACTTGGAGATTACATCAAAGGGTTACCTATCACTATCGTTTGAGATGATCGCAACAGCAATGGAATCCAAACGTCTGGGCTTATGCACAAAGCCGTTATTTGCCGTTCCGAATCACCTGACAGAACAGATTGGTGAAGATTTTCAGAAATTGTATCCCGGTGCAAATATTCTTGTTGCAACAAAGAATGATTTCAAAAAAGAAAATCGTCAGCAGCTGTTTGCAAAAATCGCTACCGGTGATTTTGATGCGGTAATCATCGGACACTCACAGCTTGGCATGATTCCACTTTCCAAGGAAAGGCAGGTATCTATTTTACAGGACCAGATCGATGATATTATGGCAGGCATTGAAGAACTGAAAAAGGCAGAAGGTTCTCGTTTTCAGGTCAAGCAGATGGAGCGTACCAAGAAATCGCTGGAAGCAAGACTGGATAAGCTGGAGAAAACACATGATGATATTCTCACCTTTGAAGAAATGGGCATAGACAAGCTGATCATCGATGAAGCCCACGAGTTCAAAAATGTTCCTACCCAAACGAAACTGACCAATGTGGCAGGAATTTCGTCCTCTGCTTCACAAAAAGCACTTGACCTCTTTATGAAATGCCGCTATCTTGATGAAAAGACCGGCGGCAGAGGTGTGATTATGGCAACAGGCACGCCCCTCAGCAACTCTGTAACCGAACTACATACCATGATGCGTTTTTTGGAGTATGACTTCCTGAAAGATCATGGACTTAGTAATTTTGACAACTGGGTAACCGTATTCGGGGAACAGAAAACGGAATGGGAACTTGCTCCTGCCGGCAACAAATTCAAGGAACGCACCCGAATCGCCAACTATACAGGCTTGCCGGAACTGATGAGTATGTTCAAACAGGTTGCTGATGTGCGTACAGCAGACACGCTCGACCTTGCTACGCCGGAAATGAAGTATCACATTGAGAACATCGAAGCAACAGATTTTCAGAAAACACTTGTACAGGAATTATCCGACCGTGCTGATGATGTACAAAGCGGAAATATAGATCCGTCTGTGGATAACATGCTCCGTATTACTTCTGACGGCAGAAAGCTGGGACTTGACCCAAGACTGATCGACCCGTCATTTGAAGATCATCCGGATACAAAGCTGAATCAGTGCGTTAGGAATGTTACGCAAATTTATCACGATACAACAGATGAAAAGCTGACGCAGATCATCTTCTGCGATCTGGGCGTTCCAAAGAAAAACTCACAGTCAACAGATAAAGGAGAAAGCACAGATGAAAAGTCTGCTTCTGAAAGAGAATCTTTAGAGGAAGAATGTGATTTCTGCGTCTATGATGATATTCGGGATAAGCTGATCGCAAACGGCATAAAACCGGAAGAAATCGCTTATGTACATGATGCCAAGACTGAACAGCAGAAAGCTGATCTCTTTGACCGTGTGAATAAAGGCGAAGTGAGAGTTCTGCTGGGAAGTACAGGCAAAATGGGTACGGGTACGAACTGTCAGAAAAAGCTGATCGCATTGCATAATCTGGATATTCCTTGGCGACCAAGTGACTTACAACAGAGAATCGGACGTATCGAACGTCAGGGCAATCAGAACAGTGTGGCTCATGTCTTTAACTATGTGACAAAAGGCAGTTTTGATGCGTATCTATATCAGACACTGGAAGCAAAGCAGCGTTTTATCGGACAGATCATGACCTCGAAAACGCCTGCAAGAACTTGTGAGGACGTAGATCAGCAGGCACTCAATTATTCTGAGATCAAAGCACTCTGTACGGGAGATGAACGTATCAAGGAAAAGATGATGTTGGATAACGAGGTAAAGGAACTCAATCTTCTAAAAGCAGAACACACCAATACGGTATTTGATATGCAGCAAACGGTAGCTGTCACTCCTGCAAAAATTGAAAATGCTGAAACAAGACTTGAAAATCTCAAAGCTGACCGTGAAACACTTCGTCAGCTTCCGATAGATGAAGAAACAAAACTGCCGATATTCAAGATTACCATTGCTGGTACGGAATACACAGACCGTAAAGAAGCTGCACAGGCTCTTGAAGATACAGTACTGGATTTTGTCAAAAAGAGTTCCGACAGTGAAAAGGAAATCGGTGAATTTCAGGGATTCAAGTTATCCGTCAAAGCTGTCATGTTTGGCAATGAACCTGACATTTCCATTACCATGAAAGGCAATGCTGAACATAAATGTGCTTTAACAAGCAGCTTTTCTGCCAATCTCAAGCGTATGGAATCTACACTCTACAAAATTGACCAGACGATCAATGATACACAAAACAGTATCAACAAGCTTAAAATGGATTTGGAAAATGCTATGCGTATTGTTGATACTTCGTTTCCTCAGCAGGCAGAACTTGAAGAAAAAACAGAACGGCTTACTGCTCTTACCGAAAAACTTAATCAGGCAGCGATGGAAGCCAAAAAGAATGCTCCTGAAAAACAGCGTACCTGCTATTTTGAAAGAGCTAAGCTGAAAAAGGAAGCCTTTAAGGACAAACAGAAACCATCTAAACGGAAAGAGCAAAGCAAAGATAAAAACGAAATAGAATGATAAAACAGGCACTTCAATTTTTACGAAGTGCCTGCTTTCGTTAATTCGTATATTGCTGTACACAGCTTTCATAAAGAACTTTTGTATATCGTTCTTTCAGTCTGATCGGACTTATGATCTCCACCTTTCCTCTGAATGAAAATATCCAGGAAAAGAACGGCTGCGGATATTCTGCTCTTACAGGAACATGAATGATAAAGTGATTGTCCGATTTCTTGTCCCTGAGCATGAGAACTGACTTCCCGAACCGGTCGATCACGATGTTACAGTATTTGTTCTCCAATGGCAAGCGTAGTGTGACGTACTCACTCTTTCCGCTAAACATAGAAAAAGATGATTTGATATATTGCTCCAGATTCAGCTTTTCATCCAGATATTCTCTCGCTGAATTCACAAGTCTGATGTTTCGCATTCGATCAAGACGAAAGTTGGTGTATGTATCGGCATATTTTTCATAATACGAAACAACATAATAGCATTCTCCGCTCATCACCAATGCAAATGGAGAACAAAGTCGTTCCTCTCCTCGCTGAACCAAATGCTTGTTTATATCGTAATCATAGTAGTCAAAACTAATTTGCTGATTACTGCGAAAAGCAGAATTTATAACGTCAATATTGTCGAAGATTTGCTCGTTATCCGACTTTACACGATTGGTCAGCATGATTTTTCTTCTGAGCAGAGGTGCTTCATAAATACTGCACAGGCTTTCCAGCAATTTAAGCAGCTTTTCTGAATCATCGACTGTCAGAAATCGAAAAGATGCAATTGCATCGGCAAGTATTTTTAAGATGCTGAGTGAGAAAGGACGTGATCGCAAATGATAGCCTTTGTTGTGGATGTATTCTATCTCCATACCACTTGAAATCAATGCGTCAATATCATCTTTTATCGTTATTTTATGTGCTAGATAGCCAAAGGAACTGAGATAGTTTCTAATTTTTTTCATTGAAACATAGTTATTTTGATCTGTATATTTGATAAACATTTCTCTTAAACATAGTAATCTGCATTTAGCGTTCATTTTGTCACCTCTGAATGTGTTCGGTCATCTAAAAATGCATAGAAAGGGCTCGTAAAATGCATAGACAAAACGGCTAAATATGAATTGGTTTCCGCCTTGCCGGATTGTAGCACATAAGCACATGGCGTGTCAACAACAAGGGCTAACGCCTGCGCTTCGCGCATTGTTGACACACCATGCACTTATATGCTTGGTGGCAATTAAGGCGGAAAACCCAAAGTATGAACACGTTCAAACTTTGTCAACAGAAGCCCCTTTTATGCATTATTTTTTTGGCGAATACACCTCTGAATTACTGTCAGTATTATAGCATTATTATACCATATTATAAAAGTTAATGATAGAGCAAGTTTGTTGATCCGTTTATTGCAAATAAAAATGATAAAGTCGATTGTCTATTGTCATCTTTGGCTTCTAGCTTACATGCTGAAAAAATATATATGAAACCTGAAGACATTATTTTAGAACTTGTTCTCATAGATAAAATGTGGTATAATAGAGATTATGAAAGCAGAATATAAAAGAACCAATTATCCAAGTGATTTAAGCGATAGAGAATGGGAAAAGATCAAAGAATTCTTCCCGGCAGGGAATAAAAGTAAATATGACAAAAGAAATCTGGTGGAAGCAGTCATATATGTTGTAAAGGCAGGCTGCCAGTGGAGAGCATTGCCGCACGATTATCCACCATACTCTACAGTATACAATTTCTATAGTCGTGCAAAGCAAAAAGGAACATGGGAAAAGATTATGCAGTTTCTTGTAAAGGAAACTCGTATCAAATCCGACAGAACCGCTGAACCACACTATGCACTTATTGATTCACAGAGTGTAAAAACAGCGTATAGAAGCGATAAAAAAGGCTATGACGGAGGAAAAAAACGAAAGGAGTAAAACGGCATATCGTAACAGATATCATGGGAAACCTACTCGCAGTCAATGTCCATAAAGCAAATCAACATGATACAAAAGGCGGCGTTTTCGTATTTGAAAAGGCCTTGTTTCTATACCCTTCTATTGAAGCCGGATGTGCTGATGAAGGATATAGAGGAACATTCAAAAATACATTTGAGATGTTTCAGAACGTCAGAATAGATATTTCCAGACAAATCAAACCAGCATTTGAAATTCTTCCTAAACGTTGGCGTGTTGAACGTACCCTTTCCTGGTTTGGCGGCTATCGCAGACTTTCTAAGGATTTTGAGTATTCCGCTCTCTCCGAAGAAAATTTGATCTATATTGCTCACTTACATTTATTGTTTAAACGCCTATGAGAACAAGTTCTTATATTCTTCAGGGTTAAGATTTAATTTTTTTGATGCAAATTCACATGGAAATATGCATGTCATGGGACTAGCTGGATTATCAATGGATTTAATCAAAGACTTTGTAGATAAAACAAATATAGGAATTGATCATTTTAATTTTAAAGAAAAAAAGATGATTTTGAAACGATACTCGATGCAATAAAAAAAAATCATTGTGTTGTCGCTAGAGTGGATATGTATGAATTTATGTATTCAAAGCGCCCGAAATTAAGGACGAAATTTCCAAATATGACTATCACCTTACCTCAGCAACTGCTCAAGTCTGCACTCAGGGCAGTTAACGCACGCCAAAGCCAGACGCTCAAACAGGTTTTCATGATATGAGCGCCTGTTAAAGCGATAGCAAAACTCATCGAGATAAAGTTGAACATGCTTGCGTTCCATACCGTGATATGTGCCCTCAGCAAAGGCTTTTGCATTTGAAATTATGGTGTGCAGCCATTTCAGCATATTCTTATCAGGTGCAAAAGTCTCGTAGCTGTGAAAGTATTTCTCTGCCAAAGGCTTGCGGAGCGAGCGGTAATTATCCGTTTCTACTCTCGAAAATTCGGCAATGTTTTTCTTTGCAAATTTGCCAATTGTCACACCTCTTAAATCAGGCAAAACCTTCATTTTTACGTACTTTGGAGCACCATTGATCGTCTTGGAAACAGCGACCATGATCTTCATTTTTGAAGTGCCTCGACCACGCTTTTTGCCATGATCTGACGTGCCGATATAGGTATCATCAAGCTCAACGATACCGTCAAGAAGATATTTATTTTCTCGATTTGACATAGCGGATCTGAGCCTTTGAAGAAGAAACCAAGCCGTTTTGTAAGGCAATTTCAGCGTTTGAGAAAGGTACGAAGCCGAACAGCCACGTTTGTCATTTGCAAACAAAAACATCGCCCAAAGCCAGTAAGTAAGCTTAAGATGAGTTTTATCCATAACAGTGCCGCTTGTCACAGATGTCTGATGACGACAGCATTTGCACTGGTATGTGTGACGCTTTTGGATGTGATAATACTCTGTGCAGCCACATTCAGGGCAAACAAAGCCTTGTGGGAAACGCAGTTCAAAAAGAAACTCACGGCACTTGTCTTCCGTATTGAATTTCTTCTGAAAATCTATGATACTGAGCTTGCTTTTGTGTGTTTTTCTTTTAGGCATAACGTTTTTACCTCACTTTTCGTTGTTATGCCTATATTATATCACACTATCTGTCCATTTGCCTAGACTTTTGCTTGCTGATGAAAAGTGATAGTCATATTGCAAATTTAGAAGAAAACTTTATGGGACTTGGAAAACGAACAAATGCATCTAAAGGTGCTAAACCTATCAGTGCTTGGTCGGGACATTCAAAGTTAGGAGCAATCTCCGAAGAAGCACAACAGTTTTTAAATCAAAAAGATGAAGCTGCTCGTGCAGCTATTGCAAAAGCAATAAGTGAAAGGTTAGGAAAGAAATGAATACTTATACCAAAGAGATTAACGGAATAAAGTATACAATTAAAGTTGATGATTTGCTTTACTTTCAATCACAAGCATTATGGAGAGCAATATATGATATTCCTGTTGGTAGATTAAAAGACGGATTTAAAATTCAAATTGGTTTTTCCTTATATATTTTGCAAAAGGCAATCAGTGGTTATTGTATAGTTACACATGATTATGAGTCAACACCATTCTTAAAAGTTACTGAGGATTTAACACTTGCTTTTTGGATTCAAATGGAACAGTTGGATATGTTACAAAAATATCATATTAATGGTGAAACAATTAGATTTGATGATAAAATTGCTGTTGCTAAAGGTTCTATAGTTAAACCTAAAATTTGTTTACAAAGATTTAGAGATTTAGGTGGCTCAGGTTGGTGTGTGAATGAGATATTTCAAAATAAAGATGGTAAATTCTCAAACGTTGATGCTACGGAATACGAATCAATTTATGCTTATCAATTATTAAATATACGTCCCTCCATCTTAAAGGTGCTTATGTTGCCGTATGACTATATAGTAGTCATTGACGGAGAAGATATAATTGAGCTTTTAAATGAAAAGGATGAAAGTATTATTACAAAAAACAGTCCTTGAAACATACATAAGAGAGGTAACAACGCTTGTTCATCTCACTGTGAACGGTGAAGAAATCGTTACAACTGTTGACCACCCGTTCTATGTAAATAATCGTGGCTTTGTCAATGCTGGCGAACTAATAGTTGGTGATGAACTTCTTGATGTAAACGGAAATGTTCTTTTAGTTGAAAATTTTGATGTTGAGTTGACAGATAAACCTGTAAAGGTGTATAATTTTCAGGTGGAGGATTTCCATACTTATTATGCTGGCGGATTAGGCGTGTTGGTGCATAATGCAAGTAATGAATATAAAACAAAGACTGTCCGTACCGCCAAGGGAGAAGAAAAAATTCCCATTGTTGATAAACCAGGCTCTCCTTCTTGGAAACAAGCAGTTAAAGAATTAAGATCTGCTAGAAAAAAAGGAAACAATTATATTGCTTCAAATAGACAGCAAGCGGAACAACTTATAAATGAAGCAATGCCTGATTTGCCTAAAGCAGAAACATATGCAACAAATGCACCAAAATCTAATTATCAAATTCACCCTATTGATAATGAATATAACATGCCACATATTTGTTATCATGATTGGGCAAAGGGAAAACATAATGGCTCTGCAGGACATATATTTTGGGAGGAATAGATATGGATATAAAAGAATTTAAATATGCTTGGAGATATACAAGCGAAAATTATGCGCTATTCTCTCCAAAGCAGCTATCAGAAATGAATGTTGTTAATGAAAACAAAGCAGTTGAAATTTGGAATAGTATATGCGATAATGAAATACTTCAAAAAAGTTCATATGTTCAAATGATGATTGATCATAAACTGACTGTTTTCATAGGTGACTGTGGTTGGGGCGATGAATCAATGGAGAGAGTAACTCAACAAAAATTAATGAGTTTATTCGAAAAAAGTATTTCAGACAAAGTAACATTGTTATATGATCATACTTCAGCAATAAGCATTACAGCATCTATTTTTTGTGAAAAATGGTCGGATTTTTGTTATCCTTCAGATGCGCTTCTTATTGTAAATAACAATATTGTTCTATTGTATTATGAAGATACATTATACGGACCTTTAGAATCCTTTGAAAATATAATATAATTACTATTTACAGAACATTTTTATCAACGATTTTGCAGGTACACCGATTTGAACTGTAAGTGTACTTGCTTCAACTGAAACGCACCCTTTTTATGTACAAAGTAGAGGGTTTGTTGAGGCTGGTAAGCTACTTGTTGGTGATGAACTCCTTGATGTAAACGGAAATGTTCTTTTAGTTGAAAATT
>UMFD01034299.1_pt1 | contig 21735 bp, 18 predicted proteins | sample 1964901 | NCBI WGS metagenome assembly UMFD01 (sample SAMEA4836035, study PRJEB28245) | human gut metagenome | biome: gut microbiome; material: fecal sample | place: Denmark | collected 2008 | reverse complement strand
AGCAGGAGCTTAAGGATTTCTATGAGATGATGCCTGAAAAGTTCAACAACAAGACCAATGGCATTACACAGAGAAGATTCCTTCTTCACGGCAATCCGCTTCTTGCAGACTGGGTAACAAAGAAGATTGGCGACGACTGGATTACAGACCTTCCGCAGATGAGCAAGCTCAAGGTATATGCCGATGATGAGCTCAGCAGAAGTGAGTTCATGCAGATTAAGTACCGTAACAAGGTCAGACTTGCCGAGTACATTAAGGAGCACAACGGAATTGAGGTTGACCCGCGTTCCATATTCGATGTTCAGGTAAAGAGACTTCATGAGTACAAGAGACAGCTTCTCAATATACTTCATGTAATGTACCTTTACAACCAGATAAAGGAACACCCGGAGATGGATTTTTATCCAAGAACATTTATCTTTGGTGCGAAAGCAGCGGCAGGCTACAAGAGGGCCAAGGCTACAATCAAGCTTATCAATAATGTTGCTGATGTTATCAATAACGATAAGTCGATTGACGGCAAGATTAAGGTTGTATTTATAGAGAATTACCGTGTATCCAATGCGGAGATTATCTTCGCGGCAGCCGATGTCAGTGAGCAGATTTCGACGGCTTCTAAGGAGGCATCAGGTACAGGCAACATGAAGTTCATGTTAAACGGTGCAATTACGCTCGGAACAATGGACGGTGCCAATGTTGAGATTGTGAACGAGGTAGGAGAGGACAACGCTGTCATCTTTGGACTCAGAGCAGATGAGGTTATCCGCTACGAGAACGAGGGCGGATATAATCCGATGGATATTTTCAACAATGACCAGGATATCAGACAGGTGCTCATGCAGCTTATTAACGGCTTCTATTCACCTGAGGATCCGGAGATGTTCCGTGAGATATATGATTCTCTTCTTCATGCTCAGGGCGGCAGCCGTGCGGATGTATACTTTATATTGAAGGATTTCCGTTCCTATGCCGATGCTCAGAAGAAGATAGAGGAGAAGTATCGCGATACCGAAGGATGGGCACGCTCCGCAATGCTCAATACAGCATGCAGCGGTAAGTTCACTTCAGACAGAACCATCGAGGAATATGTCCGCGATATATGGCATCTTGAGAAGGTCAAGGTTGAGCTTACGGATGCTGACTGCATTTAAAATGCATCAAATAATATGAAATAAAAACATCACCCTCTGCATACAATATGTGCAGGGGGTGTTTTGCATGAAGAGAACCTTTAAATTTGCAGTCTGCTGCCTTGCGGCAGTTTTTTTTATACCATTTACCATCACGTTAATCCTAAGCGGAGTAGGACTTGATAAGGAAAGAATAGGGCTTGCCCTGACGGAATCGCTTACGGGGAAGGACAAACAGATGGCAGTAAGCATGAACTATGCTGTCGGGAGTGAGAGTATGGATATCGAGGAGTATATTGCCGGCGTTATTGCACCGGCTTACGATTATTGCAGTAATGAAGAATTTTTAAAAGCAATGGCTGTAATGTGCCGTACTTATATTGTATGGTGTAACGAAAACAATTTGCAGAATGACACGGTTTTCTTTAATGATATTGAGCTTGAGGAGCGATGGGGAGAGGAGTGGCAGGAAAAGAAGGCGGCTGTTACGCTTGCAGTACGCCGGACAGAGGGAGAGAAAATAACTAACGGAGGTACGACGATATATCCTTATTGCCACATGCTTACGAGCGGATATACCAGAAATCTGCGTGACGAATGCAGTTATCTGTGTGAGGTAATGCAGACGGAGGACAGCTTAGAGGATGATTACATCAATATATATGATTTTGAGGACAAGGAGTTTGCGGCTCTGATTAAGAAAAATATCAAGGATGTGTATTTTGACGAAAGGAATGCCGCAGAGCAGCTTCAAGTGGTTGAAAAGACAACAGGCGGTTACATTGTGCTTATTCAGGTGGGAAATGTTGTCGTTGACGGAGATACATTTGCATCAATGACAGGGCTTGCTTCACCTTCATTTACATATATAAAGACGGATGAGGGAATAAGATTTACGGTAAAAGGTAGTGGGAACGGTTACGGCTTATCCGTTGCCGGAGCTGCAAAAAAAGCGGAACAGGGGGCATCATATAAGGAAATACTTAACTATTATTTTGAAAATATAACATGTATAAAATAAAAAGCGGTGGCAATCCTATTATCAAGAGTAAAGGAGCTGTAACGATAAAGACAGCACAGCTCTGAGTATAACTCAGGAAAATTGATAATGCGAAAAGGTGTATGTGAATAATGAGCATGCTCACGATATACCGATTCAGCAAGAGGAGGTTGCCTTGAATAGAAGAAAGAATAAGGTGGACATGGAGAAAGTATTTGCCACCGTCATCTCTCTTGCCATCATGGTTGCTTTGGTGGTAGGAGTAGTATCTATACTTAAAAGCAATAATTCACAGGGGGAAAACAAGCATAATTATATTGACCTCAACGAGATTAACGAGGCTTTAAGCAGTGAGAATCCTGGTAATGAGACGATAATGCATGCAGATGAGAGGGAGGAGGAGAGCAGGGATGACAGACATGTTGAAAACACCACAGATGCAGAGGATGTCAAAGGCGGTAAAAAAGCGGCTGAAGTCACTGGAGAAATCGATGCGGAAATCAATACGGCACTTGAAGTGCCAAGCACAGGAGATGATGCCGAAGGTACGAAAACTGCTGATAAAAGCGGAGACGAAGCTGTGCCGTCTGGTACAGCAGATGAAGGACAGGCGGTCGCAGCAAACACAGACACACAGGAGCCGTCAGCAGAAAATGTAAGTGAACCTGCAGCGGCAGATGTTCCGGCTTCCGAAAATGTTGACAGTGAAGCGGCTCCGGTAAGTGCAAGCACAGCCACTATATTAGGCTACAGCTTTAATGAGGATAGCACGATGATGTGGCCGGCATCAGGAAATGTCATACTCAATTATAATATGACCAATACAATCTACTTTCCGACACTTGATGTGTACAGATGCAATCCGGCGATTATCATAAGTGCTGATGAGGATTCGGTCGTGTCAGCGGCAGCGGACGGAATTGTCATCGCTGTATATGAAACCAATGAGACAGGTCTTACAATGGAGATTGCACTCGGAAATGATTATGTAATGACTTACGGACAGCTTAAGAATCTTACGGTGGGCGTTGGAAGCCAGGTAAAGCGTGGCGATGTGATTGCCTCTGTTGCGGCTCCGAGTCAGTATTATACGGTTGAGGGAAGTAATCTCTATTTCAGACTTGATAAGGGAGATACAAGTGTAAATCCGATGGATTTTATTGATGCTGAATAGTGCACTTTAAATATAAGCTTTAATTGTATATAAAAGAGAACCCTCATTACACTTGGGTGATGGGGGTTCTCTTTTGCCGGGTTCAAGCCCGGTACCTGATGAGATGCTAAGCAACGGTTTTATATGAGCAGGCAGTGAAGAGGATTGCGAATATCATTGACATAAACTCACTGCATGGTATTATTTGTGCAGCTTACCTTCTACGTACTCTCTTATGTAGTAATTATCCTCCGGCATCTGGCAGCCGACGAGATATACTCCGTCATCGTCAGTGCATCTGATAATCTTTCCTTCGACGATATTATGTGCCGAAAGTGCAAAATTCTCAATTTCAACCGAGATATCTGCTCCCTTGTTGTCTGCAAAGAAGTTGTCGTGGCAGACAAGGGCAAAGCCATTGGCACTGATGTTATAGAGGTTGCCGTTGTAGACTGCTCCGGTCTTTTTGACGGTAATTCTACAAGGATTGGACATATCAAGTCTTGGGTATTTACGGCGGTTGGTAATCTTAGGTCTTGTGCTGATTCGTATTGAAGCTGTCTTTCCGTCGGCTGAAACGAATTCTGCTTTATCCCAGCAGTAGAGCACATTGCCTACAGTGACATTTATATTGCATGCCTGAGGCTTCTTTGCCACGGGAATGTTCTTGAAGTGAGCGGTGATGCCGTTGTCGGACTGACTGTCAAGCTCTCCATGATACTCAGTGTTATCAACCTTGATGATAACCTTCATTCCGGCAGATACATCTTCAATTCCCATGAAACCTCCGATTCCAAGCTCACACATAAGTGCTTCGATGACATCCTCGATTTCATCGATGTTGGCTGCACTTTCATCGTATTTGCTGAGCATTCTCTTGCTGGTCTCGTCGGAGTCAGAGATGCAGTTGTTCATGTTTTTAACTATGTCGGATACCTGCTCCATGTTATCGACAAGCTGATGGTTGGAGTTCTCGACATCCTTCATGGCATTATCGATAACCTGAATGTGGTCTCCGAGCTGCTTTGTATCTGATGTAATTTTCTCTACATTTTTTCCTGTGATAGTAACCTTATCAAGAGTCAGGGCAATAAGCTTGAGCGTCTCCTCGATGGATGCGGTCATCTTAGCGGATGTCTCGTCGAGGCGGATGAGAGCGTCCTCGATTCGTCCTGAGGATGATTTTGTCTCGGTGCTGAGCGTACGAATCTGGTCAGCTACGACAGAGAAACCACGACCTGCATCGCCTGCACGGGCTGCCTCGATGGATGCGTTAAGTGCAAGAAGATTGGTCTGACCCGAAATGTTCTGGATGGTTCCGGTCTCCTGCTTAACCATCTCGAACTCGGATTTGAAATCGTGAAGAACTCTGTCGACCTCTGATGAGAGCTCCGACATTGTATGTGCAGTCTTTACAAGCTCCTCAAGGTCTGCACCGCTCACGGTAGCATGTTCAATCGATTCGCCGGTGAGGGATACCATCTGCTCTATCAGACCGCCGACATTCTGAACCTGTGAATTGATATCAGTGGTCATATCAAGAGATGATGCGGTACTGTTCATAAGCCGGCTGCTGTTGTCGGTGAGCTCGTTCATACCAAGAACAACGACCTCGGCTCCGTGCTTATTCTCTGAAGCTAATTCGCTTACGACGGTGATGCCGTCCATGATGGTATTGCTTGCGGTCTTGACCTTCTCAACCGTTGTGACGACTCTGTCTAAATCAGCCTTGATGCTGTCTGTCATGGCACCATCAGATTCATTAAGATGCTTGATTGACATTACATAACATATATAGCACAGGATGATACAGGAGAGCTGCAGCTGGTAATCCTTCATGTTGGCTGCCGAGTTAAAGCCGGACATATAACGAAAAACAGCAGCAGCAACAATTATTATTGTGTTGGCAATTCCACATTTTATCATAAAGTTCTTGTTCTTATATATAACAAGGAGGCTTGTGACAGGCAGAATATACGTGAAGGCGATGGATGATTCGGTGGTGCATAATACAAAGGTATAAAAAATACCATATCCGATTACCAAATCATATCTGTACTTGTCAGTAGCCTTGCCCTTCACGCGGAGAAGAATTTCTCCTGAAAGAAAAGGAAGCCAGCAAAGTATAAGAAAAATAATGTAGTCAGATGCAGGATATGCACCGCTTGCCGCGTCATTTCCGTAATTGGCGGACAGAAGAAGTGCAAATATCAGCCATATACGCCGCGCTTTGCGGTTGGCTTTCTCTTTAAAGGCATTCTCGTCGTAATTCATAAAGTCCTCCTTATGGTAATCAAAACAAAAATATCAAATATATTTTATTACTTTCTTCGTGACGTTTCAAGTTGGATTTACTTTATTTTATAAAAAGGTTGCATTTTAAAAATAAATGTGATAGCATACAAATATACAACAAGTAGTATTGAAAACTACATCATGAAGCAAAAGAAAATGTAAAACACGGAATAAATAACCATGAAACGGGTATACTTATACTAAAACAAAATTCAGATATTTTACTGCGTTATGTACCGTTGCGTGATTCTTGTAGCGAAAGCGTGCCTGCGGTGAATTGTTAAATTTGTACAACGTCCGCTTTCAAATATATAGTTTCGCAATTACCTGAACGGTTTCAGATTTGGAAAGGAGTATGAACATGAGAACATTAATCGAGAATATTGAGGAGAAGGGTCTTAAGGACAAGTGGAGCGCAATCACGCATTTTATCGGAATGCTTATGACGATGCTTGCAGCGGTTCCGCTTCTTATAAAGGCGGCGAAGGCGCCTGACAGAATACATTTTATTTCACTCGGAATATTTGTGGTAAGCATGACTTTACTCTACGGAGCAAGTGCAACCTACCATTCGGTGAAGGCATCCGACAAGGTTCAGACCATATTGCGAAAGCTCGACCACACCATGATTTTCGTGCTGATAGCAGGTTCATACACGCCTATATGCCTCGTTGTGTTAAATGGGACAATCGGATATGTGATGCTTGCGTTGGTGTGGGGAATTGCGATTGCCGGAATTGTGATAAAGCTGTGCTGGATTACATGCCCTAAGTGGTTTTCATCCGCGTTGTATATTGCGATGGGATGGGTGTGCCTGATAGCATTCTCAAAGATATATACGGCACTTTCGGGAGCGGCTTTTTACTGGCTGCTTGCCGGAGGACTCATTTACACGGTCGGGGGTGTGATTTACGCACTAAAGGTTCCCGCCTTTGACGCAAAGCACAAGGAGTTCGGTTCGCATGAGATTTTTCACCTCTTTGTGATGGGCGGAAGCATATGCCATTTCATACTTATGTTTCAGTATATTACGGTATTTCCGATGTGATGGTGCGGCTTCGCCTGAAAGCACCCGGAGTCAGACGGACATAGCTTTTGAACACGCGGTTAAAGTATGCGGTTGAATCGAAGCCGCACTCTTCCGCAATCTCGTTCATGGATTTGTCCGTGTCCGACAGAAGGACGCAGGCATGTTGGATTTTGAGACTGTTTATATAGTGGATAACGGTTTCGCCCGTGTGTGCCTTGAAGAAGCTGCACAGATAACCTTTTGAAATGAATAATTCACGGCTGAGCTCGTCAAGTCCCTTTATGTCAACGTAGTGACTACTGATATAGGAGGTAATCTTGGCGAGCTCTTTGTTGTTTCCGACCAGGGGCTTGCCGATTTTGTGAGTGGCAGTCTGAGAACTTAGCAGTCCGAGAATGGTTGAAAAGTAGGCAAAGCCAAGCTCAGGGCGCTGTCTGCATGCTGCCTGCAGATGGACTATCTCATCCGATACACTGCCGGGGAGAGAAATTATGTTGGTGTTAAGGCATGGCAAAAGGGCGGATTTTGCCTCGGGCGTGTAGTATCTGTTAAGGTAATTGTTGGAAAAATTAAAACAAATCCCGCTGTAGCTGGCATCTCCGCAGCTTCTATGCAGCGCTCCCGGTCTTATGGTGGCGACATCGCCGCCGTTGGTTTCAAAGACATTTCCGTCAATAATTATATAGCGCCTGCCCTCTAAAAGCAGATATATCTCGTATACATCATGATAGTGATAGTACGGAAGGTCTGCGCTGTTGCACTTTATGTCATCCTTTATTATGAGATTGTTTCCAAGAAGTGAGTGAATGGCATCCATGATATACTCCTTAAATTGAAGATATGATGTAGGAATCACAATATTAAGATATTAATATAGTACAATAAAACATAAAAAAGAGCAATATATTACAATAAAAACACTATTCTCAGAAGTATAATGGATTTATAAATAACAATTTATGGAGGGTTTGATATGCTTAGAGACAGAATTTCAATGAATGACGGCTGGCGTTTTTACGAGGGTGAGATTGATGGGGTACGCAACCGCTGGGGCTGGGGCAAATCGGGTTCGTGGAATCAGGGACCTGAGTCGGCTGATTTCGATGACAGCACATGGAGAAGGGTTGAGCTTCCGCATGATTTTGTGATAGAAAGTACGCCTTATGAATATTCGGTGCAGGAGTTCGGGAGCGACAATGCTATTCCCGAGATGGATACAGTGAGGAACATTCATACGACGGCAGGCTCGTTTAAGAAGGATGTCGGATGGTACAGAAAACACTTTTTTGTTGATGCAAGCGATTTGGGAAGGAGAATATACATAGCGTTTGACGGTGTATATAGGGACAGCATTGTGTATGTCAACAATTTCTTTGTAGGCAGACATCAGAGCGGATACACTCCTTTTGAGTATGATATATCCGATTTCCTGAATTACGGCGGAGATAATGTGATAGTCGTATATGTCGATGCGGGAAAAGCCGAGGGCTGGTTCTACGAGGGCGGAGGAATATACCGCAACGTGTGGCTTTACAAGACCGCGCAGGTGCATGTGAGAGACGTGTTCGTGAAGGCGGTTCCGAAACCGGAGGAGAATCTGCAGGAGAGTGAGGAAGTGTCGGCAGAGCTTGATATAGCTGTCGAAATTTCCTCATGTGAGTATGTCATGGGAGAAGGAGAGAAGATAAACTTTGTAAAAAATGATTCGTCAGCAGTAGGAGTGACAGCAGATTACAGCCTGGAAATAATGATTAACTCACAGGAAGGCACATCTGTTAAACATACAGTTTATGATTTAAAAAATATTAACTATGGTGTAACTAAATATAATTTAAGGAGTAATATAAGCCGTGCAAAGCTTTGGGATACAGAAAATCCGTTTATGTATACGGCAGAAATCAGGCTTTACAAGGACGGAGAGGTTATTGACAGATGCAGTCAGGAGTTTGGCGTGAGGAGTATTTATTTTGATGCCGATGAGGGTTTCATGTTAAACGGAAGAAAAGTAAAGCTGAACGGTGTGTGCTGCCATCAGAATCATGGAGGAGTCGGTTCTGCCATGACGGGAGAAATATATCATTACAGACTGCTTAAATTGAAGGAGATGGGGGTAAATTCGTACAGGACATCACATTACTGTCCGGCACCTGAGCTTCTGTCCTGGTGTGACAGGCTGGGGCTTCTTGTCATGGATGAGACGAGACTGCTCTCGAGTGCTGAGGAGGATTTAAACCAGCTTGAGGCTGTTGTCAGAATGGGAAGAAATCATCCGAGCGTTATTATGTATTCCATAGGAAATGAGGAGGCTCAGTCGGAGCTCATAGCGCAGGGCGGATATATAGCAAAAACCATGATAAATCATGTCAGGGCTGTGGACGATTCAAGACCTGTGACGATGGGGCTTCTTTTGTATGATTTACAGAAGCGAAGAAAGCTCGACACTGTGGAGGAGATTGCACATATAGGAACTGTGCTCGACGTGTGCGGCTTTAACTACCATCATTTGAGGTGGCAGGAGTATAAGGATAAGCATCCGGCTCAGCCGTTAATCTGCACGGAGGCATCGACAATAAAGGGAAGCAGGGGATGTTATGAGAGGGACGATGAGAATTGTCTCCTTGAGCTTTCCATGATGGAGACGGTGGAAGAGCAGAGCGAATATGTGGATAAGGATTATATGTCGGGGGCATTTTTGTGGACAGGGTTTGATTATTACGGGGAGCCGACACCATTTGCGTGGCCTGCGGTCAGCTCGCAGTTCGGGCTTATGGATTTGTCGGGAAATGCGAAGGACGGTTACTATTACTTCCGTGCCTTATATAGGAAAGAACCTCTTATTCACATAGCCTGCTCATGGAACGGAACGGAGGGGGAGAAAAAGGATGTGGTTGTGTTTACCAACTGTTCGCAGGCAGAGCTTTTTGTGAACGGGAGAAGTCTCGGAAAAAGAACGAGAAGCCGCTACGGGTATCTTTGCTGGAAGGCTGTAAGCTATGAGACGGGAAAGCTTATAGCTGTCGGGGATGGCGGTACGGCGAGGGATGAGCGCGTGACCTGTGGGGCGGCAGAGAAAATTAAGCTTTGGCTTGAACACGGTGAAAATGATATAATAATCGTAAATGCTGCCATTGTAGATGAGCGCGGTAATACCGTGCAGAATGCAGATTGTGAATTGAATTTTCTTGCGGTTTTGGATGAAGCTAAGGAAAATTCCGAGCAAAAGTATGTCAGGGTAAGCTGTGATTCGGACACGGGTATGAGTGCGGAGCTTAAAGTATCAGATTTTGAAATGTCATTGAATGCAGGGGTTGATTGGAAGCTTTTTTCGGAGGTGAGGCTTCTGGGAACATCAAGTGGCTGGGCGGCAGACCATGTATTACCTCAAAGTAACAGGAGGAAAAGCTTTCGAGGGCTTGCGCAGGCAATTTTTAAGCTATGCTGAGCGGATTTGTGGTACAATAGCCTTGTGATATGAAATTGAGAGAGCGTGTAAGACAAACATATTAATTCGGAGGAAATAATATCATGGATTGGGAGTTACAATCAGGTGGAGCGGTAAAGATATTATGCAGTGAGCAGAATGAGGCGGCAAAAATTGCCGCGCACAATCTTGCAGACGATATTGGGAAGGTTTTTTCAGGTAAAATTGCCGTCACATTAAGCTTTAGCGGTGAGGCACACGGAAGGGCGGGAGAGACAGCAGAAGATGATGCCTGCCGAAATGGGAGCGGGACTGTCATAGTCATCCGTCAGGCGGAGCTTGGACACCGGGAGGCGTATTCGCACAGCGTGAAGGACGGCGTGCTCTATATCGAAGGACAGGACCGCCGTGGTATTATTTACGGAATATACGAGCTCAGCAGATGGCTCGGTGTGTCACCGTGGTATTATTTTGCCGACGTTCCGGTTAAGCACAGGGACAAGGCGGTGCTGCCCGGCGGATATTTTTATACCGATTATCCGTCGGTCGAGTACCGTGGCATATTTATCAACGATGAGGAGGAGCTCGATAAGTGGGTGAGACTTCACCTCGGCGAGGAGACTATCGGAGTTAAGGCGTATGAGAAGATTTTCGAGCTTCTCCTGCGCCTTGGTGCCAACTATATATGGCCTGCGATGCATGTCAATTCGTTCAATGTGAAACGTGAGAACGGAGAACTTGCGGACAGGATGGGTATTGTCGTCGGAACATCACATTGTGACATGCTTATGAGAAGCAACAACAGGGAGTGGTATCCGTGGCTTGAAAAGAAAGGGTATGAGGATGTCGAGTACGACTATTCTATTCCCGGAAAAAACAGGGATGCGCTCAACGAATACTGGCGTGAGAGTGTGGAGCAGAACAAGGACTTCGAGGTAGGGTATACGCTCGGAATGAGAGGAATACATGATTCGGGATTCGAGACAAAGAGCCTTAAGGGGCTTCAGGGTGAGGAGCTTAGAAAAGCCAAGATTGAGCTTTTGCAGACCATAATAGATGCACAGGAGAAGATTCTTTCGGAGACGCTTGATAAGGAACCGCTAAAGAGCTTTGTACCCTATAAGGAGGTGCTCGAGCTGTATGACAACGGGCTTCGTGTGCCGGAGGACTTGACACTTATATGGACAAATGACAACTACGGATACATAAGGCGTTATCCCGGCGATAAAGAGAAGAACAGAAAAGGCGGCAACGGAATATATTACCACAACTCCTACTGGGCTGGTCCGGGGATGTCCTACCTTTTCATAAATTCCATCCCGCTTGCACACACGAGAAATGAACTCTATAAGGCGTGGTGCGAGGGAATAAGAAAGGTGTGGGTGCTCAATGTCGGTGCAATCAAGCCTCTTGAGCAGGAGATTACGTTTTATCTCAGATTCGCGTGGGAGGTCGGAAAGGAAAATCCGCAGAGGAGAACGGACGATGTTGATGAGTACCTGAAGCTGTGGATAAATGAGACTTTTTCGGGAAACCATGGGGAAAAGATGGCATGTGTTCTGAATGATTTTTCACAGCTCACCAATGTTCGCAAGATTGAGCTTATGGACAGCGATGTATTTTCACAGACGGCTTACGGTGATGAAGCGACGGAGAGAATCAATAGGTATCATGAGCTTGTAAGGACTGCCGATGAAGTATATGCTTCACTGCCGGATGATGAAAAGGATGCTTTCTATGAGATGTGCCTTATGAAAATTCATGCGGCATACTATACTAATTGTATGTATTACTATGCAGACAGGAGCGCACTGTGTACGAAACGGCAAAAGGCACAGGCGGCATATAAGTATGCGGCTCTTTGCAGAGAGTACGACGATAGAAGAAGGCAGCTTCTCTTTTATTATAACAATGTGATGGCTGACGGCAAGTGGTCCGGGATACTCACGCCTGAGGATTTTCCGCCTCCAAGGACGGCCATGTTTCCGGCGTGTGTCGTTCCGCTTGTACCACTTGATAAGATAGAGAGAAGGCTTGTTGTCACATTGTGGAATGATGATGAAGGGCTTTATTTTGTTAAGGCTGCGGTTAAATGGCTGGAATTATCGAATGCAGGTGATGGTGAGCTTATAGTTGACCTTGAGGCACCTGAGTGGATTGATATACTGCAGGATAACATTGCGGTTAACAGGGTGAACATCAGGGTCGGAGCGGAGAAGCGGATTTTGGTTAAGCCTTCGCAAAAGATATATGACAGCGGCGAAAAGGGGATGTCTGATATACTAAACGGCAGCATAGTCATGCATTGTGAGGAGACGGGACAGAGTTTTGACATTCCGGTCAGCGTCAATGAGAAGCTTATTAAAATGAGCCGGATATGTGCTGTAGACGATGGCGGTTCGGTTGTCATGGAGGCAGACCGTGCAGGCGATATGCTTGATGGTACGGGCTGGCATAAGGTCAGACGCCTTGGGCGTGACCATGGCTCTCTTCTTGAAGCGGACGCTTCGGCAATCGGAAAGAATGTATATAAAACCGGAGCCGGCTTTAAGTTCTTTATTAAGAAAGCAGTTGATAAGGCGGTGCTTGAGCTGCACAGATTTCCTTCACTTAACTCAACGGGCAGAATAAGAGCGGAGCTTTCAATTGACGGGGGAGAGAGAATTCTTGTTGAGAGCCGGTCAAATGATGAGTGGAGAGGAACATGGAAGCTCAATATTCTCAACAATGTTGATAAGCTTACCGTTGAACTTCCTCGGCTCACGGAGGGGGAGCACATTCTTCACGTCTATGCTGTGGACAGGTATTTTGCATTCAGCCGTATTGTGATTTATACGGAAGATATAAAGGAGAGCATGTTCGGTGGAAGCGCATGCGGGATGAAGGCAGAATCAGATGAGAAGCTGCCGTGTGAAGGGCAGGGTATCAACGTTGCGTCCGACAAAGTCCGGGATGCACTTTATGCCGGAGTGAAGTTGAAACCGCGCGCAATGCTTGTCGCCGGTGTAACTCCGGGTTCAAATACGCTTCCTGATACCAACAGCGTGATTGAGTGGAATTATTCGATGGAATATCCGTCATATACAATCACTGCACAGAAGCTTATTTCCATGGCAGATACGCCTTTTTACGAAAGGAACGGAACAATTAGGATTGACATGGGGGCTGTTCTTGCAGATAATAGAAATGCGTATGCAGATGGCGTATGGGATTACTGTCTGAGTGAATCGTATAACAGGACAGGAATTGCCATGTATATAAGAAGGCCGGGAGAGACATACGAGGCTGATAAGCCGTCGCTTCATTACAGGATTGCATGTGATGGCGGAATCTATACCTTATGGCTTTTGATGAAGAATGAAAGCTACGACGGAGCTGAGCTTCTTGCGGATATAGACGGGGCTATGCTTCCGAGGGAACAGCTTGCCGGAGGTGAGCGGATAGGAAATTACTGTGGCGAGCGTGTATACCGCTGGATCAGGCTGTGGAGGCAGGAGATTCCTGAGGGGGAGCATGAGATTGGAATATATACGTCTTCATCAGATAACAGGTTTGACAGAATATACATGACAAAGGGGGAGGAGATGCCTCCTTGTGATGATAAATGGAAAAAAGAGGAATGAAATGAGCAAAAACAGAAACAACAGTGGCAGAGATCTGACGGAAGGACCTATAGGAAGGGGGCTTCTGGCATTTGCCATACCGCTGTTTTTAGGGCAGTTATTACAGCAGCTCTACAATGTTGCGGATGCGTGGGTCGTGGGAAATTTTGCCGACAATAATGCATTTGCTGCCGTGAGCTCGACCGGGAGCATGACATTTCTTGTCATCGGTTTTTTCAACGGTGTTGCCACCGGAGGAGGAGTTGTAATATCGAAGTACTTTGGGGCGAAAAACTATGATGCGGTTGAAAAATCGGTTCATACGAATTTACTGTTCGGAATCATTGCGTCGGTGCTGGCAACAGCAGTGGGGATGCTTCTTGCACCGTGGCTTCTCACCATAATGAAAACTCCGGCGGAGGTAATGCCTGAGTCACTTACATATCTGAGGATATATTTTGGTGGTGTATCCACCATAATAATGTACAACATTGGAATGGCTATAATGAGGGCTCTCGGAGACAGTATACATCCGCTGTATTATCTTGTGCTGTCCTCGATTGTGAACGTGCTGCTCGACCTGCTGTTTGTGGCAGTGTTAGGGTACGGCGTTGCAGGTGCGGGAGTTGCGACCGTCATAGCACAGGGAATAAGTGCGGTTATGTGCATTGTGAAAATGTGCAGAACGGATGGAGTTGGCAGACTTAAGCTTCGCGCGCTGAGATATTATCCGGAATATATGGGTGAGGTTATAGTTCAGGGGCTTCCGAACGGAGTCCAGAACTCGGTTATCAGTATCGGAAACATGGTTGTCCAGACCAACATCAATTCATTTGGCTCGTATGCGATGTCGGGTGTGGGGGCATACAGCAAAATAGAAGGCTTTGCGTTCCTGCCGATAACGAGCATGTCGATTTCGCTTCCGACCTTTATCGGACAGAACCTCGGAGCAAAGAAGTATGACAGGGCAAAGAAGGGAGCTGCATTCGGTATTGCATCGGGAGTTGTTCTCGCTGAAATTATAGGTGTGATTGTCTATCTGTTTGCCCCACAGCTGCTGCGTTTCTTTGTCAATGTGGATGAAGCGGTTGCGATAGGAGAGAGGCATGCGAGGATAATATGTCTGTTCTTTTTCCTGCTTGCTTTTTCGCATTGTGCGGCAGGCGTGCTCAGGGGATGCGGCAAATCAATAGTGCCGATGATAACGATGCTGGCATTCTGGTGTGGTGTGAGAATAATATATGTCACGACGACACTTCATTTCATACCGAACTTCTCGGTTATATCGTGGGCTTATCCGCTCACATGGACGTTGAGCTCCATAGTGTTCTTGACATTTTTGCTCAAGTCGGATTGGGTACATTCTTTTGAAAAGAAAAAGCAGTGATTTGGGAACTGTTTAATGGACTATAGTGCAATGAGGGGGAGAAAATGGATAATAAAGATAAGAAAAAAAAGAGTTCGGGGACTAAGAATCTTGTGATTTTTATCGCGATAATGATTGCAAGCATGATTTTTGGCTTCTGTATCGGAGCAGCTATAGCTTACTTTAAGAAAAACGGTGTTGATTTTGCTGGAATGGCAGATTATGTGAGCGGTTATGTGATGAAGGTACTGCCATGGTTCTACATCGGCATAAGCGTTGTCTCGGCGGGGATGGCGATAGGGGTTTATTTGGTGTACAGCCGCAGGGCTGCTGCGTGGGACGGCGAGAGTGAAGAAGAGATAGCGCGGATAGAGGAGGGGATTGGAGTACCCATTGGGATAGCCAACGCCATGACCATCATTAACAGCCTGCTGTTTTCTATGTATGTGTGGGGAAATATCTGCGAGGATGCGGTATGTGACGACGGATACAAGGTACTTGGCATCATACTTTTTCTGGCAAATTATATCTGGATTGTGGTTGTGAGCAGGCTCACCGTTGAACTTGAGAAAAAGATAAATCCCGAGAAGAGGGGAGATGTCCTCGAGATTAACTTCCAGCACACATGGGAGGATAGCTGCGACGAGGCACAGAAAAAGATTATCTATGAGGCGGGCTTCAGGGCGTATAGGGCAGGAACAAAGGCATGTACGACAATATGGCTTATAACCTTTATATCCATGTTCATGTTCGACACCGGACTGTTCCCTGTTTTTGTCGTGTGCGTTATATGGTTCATCATGCTGATAACCTACACGATGGTGGCGGGCAGGCTCGAGAAGAATATGTACAGATAGAGATTTAGGACGGTGGCAGTATGCAGATTTCGAGCAGATTTACGTTGGCGGTACATATATTTGCCTGTATCGAGGCGTTCGGTGACGAGAATAAGGTGACGAGCGATTTCCTCGCGGCGAGCGCAAATGTCAACCCGGTTATTATGCGGTGCGCCCATGACCATGAATCTTCGCAGCGATGACACCTTCGTTCAGGACGACGGCAGGTATCGCGCCTCACAGTGCTACGATGATTTCATAAGACGCCATGAGGGCACGAGGGTGTTCTTTCTTGAGCTCGGTGTCGGGATGAACACGCCCGTCATAATAAAATATCCTTTCTGGCGGATGACCGCGCAGAATCCGAACGCGACATACGCCTGCATCAATTACGGCGAGGCTTACGCACCCGAGGAGATAAGGAAGCAGGCGGTGTGCTTTAACGGGGATGTGGGGACGGTGCTGGAAGGAATCACGGCGAAATAAATTAAAGCCTTCAAGGCTGTCAATTAGTGTATGCTCGATGGGCGTGTGCTTTTAGACTGCCTTTTTGTACTTGTGTCAGACATCATCTTGACAGAAGTTAATAGAGAGATTATTCTTAAAACATACTATGTGACGATATAATAAATTAAATATAAGGGGAGAGTTTATGGAGAAAAACGCACTGGAAAAATAGTGGAGAGCTTCTTGAAAATTGTTTTAAAAAAGTGGAACCGGATTCATTTCAATACCAAAAGATTATAGATGAGTTAAAGAGAAGCAGTAAGTCGGAGTTTGAAGTTAATATCAGACTCGCAAGTGAAATAGAGTCACGTTTTAATAGTGCGTTTTATGACAGAAAATTACAGTTTGGTAAATCAAAAAATCCTAATTGGGTAAAAACGGGAGTATCTCCGTTTAAAATGTATTTGTCATACTTTTTAAAAAGCTTCATTTGAACCATAATCCGGAGTTGACTTTAGAATTGGAGGCGTTCAAAAATCTTAAAAATAAGGTCTCTGCGGTAATAACAACTAACTATGACTGTCTTTTAGAAAAGTCAATATTTGCGGATGATTATAGTGTATTTATTCATCAGAATGATTTGTTTTCAGCGGACAGCTATAATTCTGCAGAAATTTATAAAACTCGGTGAGAACAGATAAAAACAGAGCGTGAGCCTGCAAATATATTTTACTCAAAATGTCAAGCGCCATCATGAAGCGTCTGGTATAGTTACAGTATCATATGATGATTTTCGTAAGGAATGGAGAGAACAATGCAGAATATGAAGCTTCTTGTGGCTGCGCTTGAGTATATTGAGAATCATTTGAGCGATGAGATCAGTACGGCGGATGTAGCCGCAGCATGTTTTAGCTCTAAATCCACAATCGAAAAACTTTTTCGTTGTGTACATGGCGTTTCGGTGCATGAATATATAATAAGAAGGCGGATGATGTTTGCGGCAAGAAAGCTGTCCCAATGTCCGCAGCTTCCGATTATAGATATTGCACTCGAGTATGGCTACAGCACACACGAATCCTTTGCGCGCGCGTTTGAATCAGTATGGAACTGCAAACCATCGGAATTTCGCAATCTGAAATTTACCGAGTTATTTCCGCGGCTTAGTGTGCCGCCAAAGGAAGGAGAAAAATATATTATGCAGAGAAGACATGTGGACATCAACGAGCTGTACGATCTTTTTCAGGAGAGAAAAGAGTGTTATTTTGTCATGACGGATATACGCAACATGATGACTATCAACGATATTTCAAGAAAGGCGGGCGACCTCGCAATCTTAGAGCAGATGCGCCGAATGACGGCCGCCTGCGGTGAAAATGATGTCGTGTTCAGAATAGGCGGGGATGAGTTCTGCATCCTGACCGACAGCACCGATGAAAAGTATGCGGCAGAGGTTGTTGAGAAGGTAAAGGCAGAGAACGGAAAGAGCTTTGAGTACGAGGATAAGCAGATTCCGCTCAATCTCTGGGTATCGTATGCAAGGCTTGATGGCTGCGGACGATACGATGAAGTGTTTGCCGGACTTCACAACGCCATCAGGGACGGAAAAGTGGATTAGGGTGCGCGAATATTTAGTTGAATAATCTGCCAAACAATGATAGAATAGCTATATCGCTACAGCGATATAGCTATTCGTATATAAGGGATAGGATTTGGTTATAGAACTGTAAAAAAAAATTGAGGGAGGTGTGGCGCGTGACAATATATCATGGTTCCGACCATATTATAGAGAAGCCTGAGTACGGCAGGGGCGGCTATTCCAACGATTTCGGGCGAGGCTTTTATTGCACCGAGAGCCTACAGCTTGCTAAGGAGTGGGCGTGTGCCAAGAATAGTGACGGGTATGCGAACATGTATGAGCTTGACATGTCAGGGCTAGCGGTTTTGAACCTCAACGGTGATGAGTACGGAATACTTAACTGGCTGGCGCTTTTGACAAGGTACAGAAGCTATTGGCAGCAGAAGAGCATTGCGGAGCAGGCGAAGGAGTATTTGCAGAAGAATTTTTTGCCGGACATATCGGGTTACGATGTGATTGTGGGGTACAGGGCGGACGATTCCTATTTTTCGTTCGCGCAGGATTTCATAATGGGGACGATTTCGCTCGCACAGCTCGGACAGGCGATGCACCTTGGAAAATTAGGCGAGCAGATTGTGTTAAAGAGCAGACGGGCGTTTGACAGGCTGTCGTTTTTGTCGTATGAAGAGGCGGATGCGGCGGAGTATTTTCTTAAAAAGACGCAGAGGGACAGGGAGGCGAGGAAAGAGTACCGCAGATTGTCGGAGCTTTCTGCCGAGGTCGACGATATATATATGATTGACATAATGAGAGGGGGCATGAAAAATGGCGATGTGTGCTTACGATGAGGAATATCTTCCACTCGCACAGAGAGTGCTCGGGGATATGCTTGACTACGCAGTAAATACGCTGAATTACGAGCTTGGCAGATTCTACAGGCTCTTTATAATCAGCGGGGTAGCGGCGCAGTTTGAGATTGGCAATCCGGCGTATGCTGCCGGAAAGAACGGCTGTGAGGTCGCGAAGGAGGTCATCGGGTGCAGCGGGATTTCGGTGCCGGATACGGAGGATGTCATGTATCTTGACAAGTCGCCTGAATACTGGACAGGCTGGGCGCTTGGCTACTATCAGTGGAAGCGATGCGAGACATTTAAGAGCATTGAGCGCGTCGTGTCCGTTGATACGGTATGTTCCATGTACTATCCGATGCACGAAGCTGACATAGAAAGGTTCGTGATTGTAATGGATGAAAAGATGGGCGCGGCACAGTCGTCACAGCTTAGAAGGCTCAGAGCCTACGCAGGGTTCTCACAGCGGATGCTCGCCGAGGCATCGGGGGTTCCGATAAGGCAGATTCAGCTCTTTGAGCAGGGAGAGCGGAGCATCAACAGGACGCAGGCGGAGACACTTGTGCGGCTTGCCAACGCACTTAAATGCTCCCCCGCGGAGCTGCTTGAGAAGCCCATTATATCTCTTTGTAATAACTCATCAGACACAGCTCAAGCAAAAACAAATCCTCGTGATTTTTGAAGGACATCCCGCACAGCTCTTCAATTTTTTCGAGGCGGTATAACAGAGATTGGCGGTGAAGGGAGCACAGGCGTGCGGTCTCGCTTATGTTGTAGTTGCAGTTGATATATGTGCGCAGTGTCTCGATGTAGTCGGTGTTTTTCGCGATGTCGTGGTCTATGAGGCGGCTTAATATTGCTGTTGAGCGCGCCTGAATTTCGGCATCGCTCTGAAGCAGGGAGACCGCCTTTGAAAGTATGGAAGCCTGGAAGCAGCTTCTTGTCCATCTTGCGGGAGCGACTGCGGTGGTTGCCTTTGCGCTGATTGTCATGGGCTTTGCATTTTTTGTCATAAAAGTGACAATGGGGCTTCGCGTTGACAAAAAGGTTGAGATAGAGGGACTTGACCATGAGAAACATGGGCTTTCAAGTGCTTATGGAGACTTCGTGTTAAGCGATTACAGTGATATTATTAACAATGATGCAGTTAAGGGCGAAAATAGTGAAAATGCGGAGAACACTGAACTTGCACCTCTGCATCTGGCAGTTCCGGTTGAGAGGGCAGCGGGCGTGCTGTCGAAGGTTGAGGTTATAATGAAGCTTGAGCGCTTCGAGAGCTTTAAGAGAGCTATGAATGAAATCGGAGTCACAGGTATGACGGTGAGCAAGGTTGCGGGATGCGGAATGCAGCTTGGACAGTCGGAATATTATCGCGGTTCTCAGATGGAGATTAACCTTCTGCCAAAGCTGAAGGTTGAGATTGTTCTCGCAAAGGTTCCGGTGGAGCTTGTTGTCAACACGACGCGAAAAGTACTTTACACGGGACATATCGGTGATGGAAAAATATTTGTCTATGATGTGAGAAATGTCGTGAAGGTGCGCACCGGTGAGGTAGATTACGAGGCGATGCAGGGAACAACAGAATAGAATAAGAAGCGGGCTGACACTTTATGTGCCTGCCCGCTTGATTAATTGTTATGAATTAACAAAGATTTGTGTAATTGACTTACTTTCCGAAATATCTGTCAAGCATTCCCTTGAGAGCTCTTCCGTGTCTAGCCTCATCCTTCGCCATCTCGTGAACGGTGTCATGGATTGCGTCGAGGTTGTTCTTCTTAGCACACTTTGCTAGGTCGAACTTGCCGCTTGTAGCACCGAACTCACAGTCAACTCTCCATGCAAGGTTAGCCTTGGTGGAAGCCTTCATGTTCGGCTCTAAGTCCTCGCCTAACATCTCGGCGAACTTAGCTGCGTGCTCTGCCTCCTCGTATGCTGCCTTCTCCCAGTAGAGACCGATCTCAGGATAGCCCTCGCGGTGTGCGATACGAGCCATGCAGAGATACATTCCGACTTCAGAGCACTCACCCTCGAAGTTAGCCTTGAGCTGCTCGAAGATGTACTTCTTATCCTCATCGCTGATGTCAGGGTTGTTCTTAACGGTCTTAGCGTAGATGCCGTACTCATGCTCAGCGGCAAGAGTGAGCTCACCTTCAACTTTCTTGAACTTGTCTGCGCCTACATGGCATACCGGACACTCAGCCGGTGCGGTCTCTCCTTCATAAACATATCCACATACAGTACATACAAACTTTGCCATAATCACATTCTCCTTTTCTTAGATAAAATATATTTAATAATTACATGCGGTTTCAGAATATATTCTGAACCGATAGGGAGTAATTATTATGTTCTGTTTCCGGTAATCATTGATAAAAACAGTAATGATTACTGATGTTAAGATAGCACAAGAAAATAAATTTGTCAATATATTTAAAAAAAAATCCCTATCCGATTTCACATTTGAGTATTACCTTATTCTGCAAAAGACGGATAGGGATTACAGCGGCGGTTATTCGGGCTGCTGATTATTCATGCAGTTGTCGCATACACCGTAAAATAACACATTGTGTCCGCGTATTTTGCCGGGAAAGCGGCAGGCTGCATCGTGTTCAAGCTCGGAAAACGGTGGCATTTCGACATCGTACACACGGTGGCAGGCATCACATAAGAAATGATAATGCGGCTTGGTCTGACCGTCGAAGTGGTCGCACTCATCACCTTGAATCTTCAGTGCCTGACCATGTTCTACCAGAAGTGCAAGATTGCGGTACACGGTTCCAAGGCTTATGTTAGGATATATGCTCTGAATATGTGTATATACTTCCTCGGCGGTCGGGTGGGAGGTCGTGTGGCAGAGATAATCCAGTATAGCTTCGCGCTGCCGGCTGTAATTTAATTTTGCCATGGTCAAATCTCCCTTCTTAATATATCATCACTACTTATGATTCAGGTGTCAAAACATGCTCTATGAGCTTAATTGTGTATAGCATGTTTTGACACCTGAATCCTGCTTAGGCAATTGCAAAATGCT
>UMFD01047855.1_pt1 | contig 22418 bp, 20 predicted proteins | sample 1964901 | NCBI WGS metagenome assembly UMFD01 (sample SAMEA4836035, study PRJEB28245) | human gut metagenome | biome: gut microbiome; material: fecal sample | place: Denmark | collected 2008 | reverse complement strand
ATATGTTATATTAGCCTATTTATCATATTAATGAAAAAATATAATGCTTCCTAGAATAAATCGAGGTTGATAATCACCCATTAAAACATTTAAAATGAGCTTAGATGCATCACTAATAATTAGTAATATATACTAAAACATAAAAAAATAGGCATGTATGTCATACCTTTATTAAACTATACTACCTACCCGATTAATGATAGTGGTGTAGTGGGGACATATAGTCTAATTATTGATTGTAAAAATATCTATATATTTCACCCCAATTATTAACCGTAACTATATTACTAGATGAAGATGAGCGTACTGGTCCATCTTTAAAATAAATAGCTGTACAAGCATCTTTTACATATTCACAAACATCTAAATTATCATCTATCATATAATCGATTTTATATTCTAATATTTTATCTAGTTTTTCACTTGATTTATATATTATTTTTTCAAACATATTATATAAATCATATCTTTTTAATAGTGTGTTTGTTAAATCTACTTGTTTTTGACTAAAGAATCCTCTAGCTGTTATAACATATAGTTTGTATCCCCTACTCTTTAAATAACTAAGTACGTAGTTTGCGCCCGGCATAATTCCGGATCTTTCTTCAAAGTCATATACGTTTTTAGCGTAGAAGCTTTCTTCAAAGTCTTTATCCCAATTATATCTATCTTGAAATCTAACGTTTCTATTATCTATTTTGTTATTTAGTCCGTATTTATTAACGTCTTCTATTTCCGATGCCACCCTAAAATATCTTTCGGTATCAAATATTACTCCGTCTAAATCAATTGCTATTGTTTTACTCATTATTATACAACCTTTCTTGCATGCTATCTGGATCTTCTAAAAACATCTTATATGTTTTATATATATCGGTATCCTTATAGTTTATTTTGTTAAAATCATCATCTAAATTAAATATTTCTGCATTTTTATATGAAAGAAGTATCGGAGAATGAGTAGAGATTATGAACTGACTACCTTCTTTTACTAAGTCATTTATTAAACATAAAAGTGTCATTTGTCTAAGTGGTGAAAGAGCAGCCTCTGGCTCATCTAATATATATAAGCCATTGGGCTCAAACCTATTTTTTACCAATTTGATAAAGGATTCACCGTGAGAATATTTAAGCAAGTTACCCCCATAAGCATTATATAATCCAATAAACTTATCTTCTTCTACTAACCTTTGTACCTCTGCTGCTACATTATAAAAACTTTCCGCTCTTAAAAAATATTTTGTTTTAGGTAAATTACCACTAGAATAAACGGTTAAATAATCAGATAAATTAGAATGAGAATCAGTTGTTTTAAATACAATGTTTTGACTTCCACCTTCTGGATTTAGTCTAAGCCTTATAGCTAGAGCTTCTATAAAAGTTGACTTGCCTGCTCCATTTTCTCCTATTAAAAAAGTAACTGGCTTTGAAAATGTTAATTTATCCAAGCTTTCTATTGAAGAAATATTAAAAGGATAAATATTTTTATTTTTAACATCATCTTTTTCGTATTTTACGCCATCTATAAATAAATTACTAAATAAAGCCATGTTCTACTCTCCTACGTACTTTTTATACATATATTTTAAATATTTTTTATTTAAAACTCCATCTATGCCAATATCTATCATATCACTATATACATTAATTAGCATATCTTTAATTTTAGGATTAATATAGTTTAAATCTTTTCTATTTAAAAAGTAATTTAATTGTGAATTTAAGTTCCATTTATCTTTTAAATACGTTTTAGATGCGGCAATATTATCGCATATTAATTCTACTACATATTTATACGGTATAACAGGCGTCTTTAAAGGACTATTAAAATCATACCAGTACTCAAAATGATGTTTATTTCTTCCTTTATGGTGAAGCCATGCCTTAGAATAACCATTTACTTTTTTACAAGTACTAATGGGGCTGAAATTACCATTATAATATTTAACCCCTTCTAAAAACTCAAGTAAACTATACTTAGATAAATCATGAACTAATCCTCTAAATGGTATTCCTGATTTGACAGAATATTTAAACACTAAGAACCTATGTTTATTAACCGTATTTAAATGTCCAAAAAACTTTTTTAACTTCATACTACCACCATTAAATATTATAACATTTACTAGTCCATCAGTAAATGACTTAATATCATTACCCCAAAGCCTATTAAAAAGTACTTTAAAACGCTTTTTAACGTGCCTTCTTTATATGCACCTGGAATTAATTCATAAACGGATATATGAATCATAATGCCCGCTATAACGGCGTATAATGCTGCCATTACGTGATCATTTATTAAAGGGGCTAAAAATAAGTATGCTAATATACTTCCTAAAACCTCACTCATGCCAGATAATAAGGCATATAAAAAGGCTTTTAGTTTGTTATTGGACGAGTGATATATTGGAACTGCAATAGATATTCCTTCTGGAATGTTATGAAGTGCTATTGCAATGGTTATGGTAAGACCTAACTTTAAATTATTAGTAGAAGTAATAAAGGTAGCAATTCCTTCCGGCACGTTATGTAACACAATAGCTACCATGCTTATTATTCCAATTTTATATAATCCTTTATTATCAGCATTTACTTTATTATCAGGTAAGTATTTATCTATTAACATTGATATAATGATACCAAATGTCATAAAAATTAAACTCAATATAATTTTAGGAAACAAGTTATTATTATCTAGTATCATTCTAAATGAATTAGGAAGTAAGTCAGTTAATGATACACACGTCATAACACCAGCTGCAAAAGAAAGACTAATCTCTACTATCTTACTATTTTTTCTTTTATCAAAAAAGATAACTAACGCTCCTATAACGGTTGATATTCCCGCTAAAAAAGACAATATAAAAGCATATAAACATCTGTTTGGCATAATTATACCTCCTTTTAATTTATATGCTTAAAATGGCTTTAAATTAATTATTTAAGTTATTTATTATATTCATTATTTCGTTTTTATGCAAATCTCTTTCTTCTTTCGTTTTCCCTTCAAATCTAACCGTTATATAAGGTCCAGTATTAGATTTTCTAACTAAAGCAAAGCCATTTCCATATTCGATTCTAACCCCATCAATGTCTATTATGTCATAGTTTTTTTTCTTTGCATACTTTAAAACTGCATTAACTATTTTATCTTTATTTTCCTCTTTAGTTTCTATATAACTTTCAGGAGTTGAATAATATGTTGGTACATCTAAAAAATAGTCAGAAATATTTTTATCGGTATTAGATAGTATTCTAAGTAATCTCCCCGCTGCATATAAAGCATCATCATAACCATAAAACTCATCATTAAAGCATACGTGACCTGAGAATTCTCCTGCAAAATCATAATTATTTTCTTTAACGGCTTTTTTAAGGTACGAATGACCAGTTCTGTTAAACTTTGTATTAAGTCCAAGGTTTTCTAGTGATTCTTTTAATGCTTCAGAACATTTAACATCAAATGATGCGGTTTTATTTTGGCAAGTTTTATATATACTTTTCCAAATAATTAACATGAACATATCGGTTTTTACAAGGTTTCCTTTTTCATCTACTATACCGATTCTGTCACCATCTCCATCAAATGCTATTCCAACAGAAGCTCCTACTTCTTTTACTTTTTCTTGTAATGCTACCATGTTACTTTCTACTGCAGGATCCGGAATATGGTTTGGAAAAGATGCATCTGGCTCGCAATAAAGTGGTACAACACTTACGCCTAAATCCTTTAATATTTCGGGATTAAAATAACAAGTAGTACCATTACCACAGTCTACTACGGCTTTTATCTTTCTTGGACCTAAAGTAATTTTATTAATTATCATTTTTTTATAGTCAAAGGTTAAATCATACGTACTTACATGCCCTATTCCATCTTTGAAATTACCTGATAATATAAGATTTAAAAAGTCCTTAATTTTATCTCCATACATACTTCCATTACTATCACATAACTTAAAGCCATTATATTCTTTAGCACAGTGAGATGCAGTTATCATAACAGCATAATCTTTTTTAAAAAACTCTCTTGCATAATAAAGCATAGGGGTAGTACATAAACCTATATCAATTATTTCTGCTCCCGATTTTAAGGCACCTTTAATAAAATTAGTATTAAGGGCGTTAGACGACGTTCTAGCATCATGTCCTACTATTATCGTTCCATTTGATATTGTTGCAAAAGCACGTCCAATTAAATATGCTAAATCATTGGTTAATTCCTTTTCATATATTCCCCTAATATCATAACTTCTAAAAATTTCCTTTACTATTTCCATTTTATATTCCCTTTTTATTACGTGGGTGATACCTATCGTAATCCTTTCTTTTTTTATTATTTGATATATGTGTATATATTTGAGTTGTTTTTATATTTTCATGACCTAACATTTCTCCTATACTTCTTAGGTCTGCTCCATTTTCTAATAGATGCGTTGCAAAAGAATGCCTTAGCGTATGGGGTGAAAAGTCTTTTTCTATCCCTACTTCTTTTGCAGTTTTCTTAAGTATTTTAAAGAAACCTTGCCTTGTTATACCTTTTCCGTAGCTACTAATAAAAACTTTATCGGTTAAATATCCTTTAAGTAAAGAAGGTCTATATATATTAATGTAATTATCTAATAATTCTACCGTACTTGATGCAATTGGAACTATTCTCTCTTTTTTTCCTTTACCATAAATTCTTACGTAACAGTCAGATAAGTTAATGTCATTTACTTCTAAATTAACTAATTCTGATACCCTTAAACCTGCCGCATACATAAGCTCAATCATAGCTTTATCACGCCACTTTTTAGCACTGTCTGGTTTTATGTTAAGAAGCATTTCTACCTCTTTTTTATTAAGTGTTTTAGGAAGTGTTTTTTTAATTCTTGGTGACTCTATTTTTTCGCCTGGATTAGCACTTAATTTTCCGATTTTCATTAAATAATCAAAAAATGTTTTTACACTAACTATTTTTCTTGCAATTGTCTTATCCTTTTCATTTATATTATATAAATGCTCTATATAGTTTCTTATATCGCTCGCTTTAACATCACTTGTTTTTTTATCATTTAAATATGAAGAAAATTCTTTTAAATCACTGAGGTATGCATCTTTAGTATTACAACTTAGTTTTTTTTCTATATAAACGTAATTAATATAATCTTCTATATCTTCTATCATATTATCACCATAATAATTATATAAAGAAATAAAAAAAATAACAAGGACTACTTGTTACTTTTCTACTCCTTTAATCGCATCTTTTAAGTCATCTGGAATATCAGAATATTTATATTCACAATCTGTATTATAATTTTTCTTATTTTCAGTAAAGCCAAGTCTTGTTGCAAGCCAAAATAATCTGTGAATTAAAACATTTGAATTAACCCCATCAGTTTTTAATAGGATCGTTTCAAAATCAAAGGTAGTATTTACTATTAAATCATATAATTTTTCGTCTTTTTTACTAAGCATTTTTGGATTAAAATTATACTTGTTTTTTCTTATAAAACTTATGTACTCATCCACATTTTCTTCTAATAAACAGGCAGACCTAACTTTTTCTACATATACCGTAAAATAATTTTGAAAATATAGTTCTAAAAAAGTTTTATAGTTTTTTTCTTTATCACTTAAGTTTTTTTCTTTTATATCCATGTTTTCTTTAAAAATTTCAATTATTTTTCTTTTTCTTTCAGCATCTATATCAAGTGTATTTAAAAAATAGTTCATTTTAGTTAATAATTTTTCTAACATAAATTTCACCCACCATAAACTAAAAATACTATAAATTATTATTTTTGTCAAATTAATGGGCTTATGTTATAATAAGTACACTATATGAAAGGGATGATAGCATGAATAACGAACCATTAGCGAACGCTCTAAGACCCAAAAAACTATCTGATGTTATAGGTCAGGAACACTTAATTGGCAAGGATAAAATACTTACAAATTTAGTTAAAAATAAAAAGATATTTTCATTAATCTTATATGGTCCTCCAGGCGTTGGTAAAACTTCTATTGCAAATGCTATAACAGAAGAACTAGGTGTTAAACATAGATTTTTAAATGCTACGTTTAACAATAAGAAAGATTTTGAAATAGTGTTTGAAGAAACCAAGCTATACGGAAATATAGTTCTTGTAGTAGATGAAATACATAGACTTAATAAAGATAAGCAAGATCTTCTTTTACCTATGCTTGAAAACGGATTAATAACGTTAATTGGCCTTACAACATCCAATCCTTATCATAAAATAAATCCCGCAATCAGAAGTAGATGCCAAATCTTTGAACTTAAGCCTTTAAAAAAAGAGGATATTTCAAAAGGACTTTTAAAAGCATCTAAAAATCTTTCTGACATAAAGATAGATAAAGACGCATTAGATTTAATTGCTACTATGTCAAATGGTGACTTTAGATTTGCAATTAACTTACTTGAAGTTGCATATTATAGCAGTAGTGATAAAAAAATAACAGCATCGCTTATTAAAGAAATTAATAATAAAGCATCAAGTCCAATGGACTCTGATGAAACGGGACACTATGACGTATTATCAGCCTTTCAAAAATCAATTAGGGGGTCAGACGTTAATGCTGCACTTCACTACTTAGCAAGATTAATATCATCTGGTGATTTAGATAGCATATATAGAAGAATGACCGTTATTGCTTATGAAGATATAGGACTTGCTAATCCAAACATGGGTGTTAGAGTTGATGCTTGCATTAATGCTTGTGAAAGAGTTGGCCTTCCAGAAGCTAGAATACCACTTGGTGACATGGTAATAGACTTATGCTTATCTCCAAAATCAAACAGTGGACATACCGCACTTGACCTAGCATTAAAAGACGTAGAAAATGGTAACATAGGCAAAGTCCCATCCCATGTAAACTCTCAGGCCTTTGGCTATAAATATCCTCATGATTATCCAGGAAGTTATGTCGTTCAACAGTATCTTCCAGATGAACTTAAAAATCGTGTTTACTATAAGCCTAAAAACAATAGATATGAAAAAATGCTTAAAATAACGTTAGATAATATAGAAAAAATAAAAAGTAAGGAAAACAATTAAAATTCCTTACTTTTTTTGCTATACTATTCATCATCTTCGTCATCATTTTCATATTCATAATCAAATGATAAACTCTTATTTAATTCTTCATCTATTTTACTTGAAACGTCAGAGGTATCATCTTCTTGTTCTTCTTTCTCTTTTTGCCTTCTAGCTCTTTCAAGTTCTTCTTTTTCAGCATATGATAATATTCTAGTTTCTTCTTCCTCATCATTATCAATGTGAACCATCTCATCATCTAAATCATCATATTCCTCTTCGTATGATTTTTTATTGTCTTTTTCTTTAGGCTCACTAATAGGTGGCATTTCAATTGTCTTTTCATTTTCGTAATTCTCATTATTTTGATTTACCTTATTTATAGATTTCTTTTTACCATCAGATTTCTTATCTTTATTATCATCTTTGTCATTATCTTTCTTCTTTTTATTTTTCATAACAACAACTATTATAACAATTATAATTATAAGAATTACAACACCTATTATATAAGGAATGATATTGGTACTTTCCTTTTGAATTATAATTCTATAAGTATCTGTATCACCATTTTGAGCGGTAACAATTATTTTAACAACGCTACCATCTTCTAGATTTTCATTGCCTTCAATATCATAGTTTGCTTTTTTATCTTTTGTATTAACCGTTATATCAAGTTCGGTATCCTCTTTTTTAATATTTAAATAAAACGTTTTAGAATTCTTGTCAAAGTTTAAATGATATCCTCTTATTTTAATGCTTTTAATATCAGTATTAGAAGATTCTTCTTCATCTTTTCTAGTTACTATAACCTTGTAAAATTTAGTGGTATTACTCTCTGATTTTACTGAAATTGTATACTCATTATCTCCTACTTCAAGCACTTTAGGTCCGTCAATCGTAACGGTTGCAGTATCATCTTCAGAAGTTGCCTTAATAGTAGCTTTTTTAACTTTATTTTCTACTTCTACAAAATATTTAGTCTTACTTTTTTCAAATGATTCTACTTGTTCACCATTAACTGTTATACTTTCTAAGTAATTATTATCTGACTTAGCCTTAGTTGTTACAGTCGTAGTTTTTACCGTCGTAGTTTTTTCATTGACAGATATAGTAACAGTTTTATAAGTTGTTTCTCCATCATCACTAATAAGTGATATATCATAATCTCCTGCTTTTGATGCTTTAAATTTTATAGTTCCATTTTTATCCATTGAAACAGATCCTTCATAAACCTTTAAATCAGTAGATATAGAAACTGGCTCAGCGGTTGTAACAGAACATGCAAAAGGTTCATTTACATAAGCCTTATCACATTTAATGCCATAGGTATTGGCTGCTTTTACATTTAAACTAAAAATGAACATTCCTAGAATAAACATTAAAAATAATTTTACTTTTTTCATTTTTTCAACTCCTATTTTTATATAAAACATTGTAACATTTTATGAAATATTATTCAATAGTATAATAGCTAATTTTTCATTATGTCATTTATAACGTAACTTGCAAGAAGTATGCCTGCACAGTTAGGAACCATTGCCATAGATCCTACCTTTCCAGCTTGTTTTATTAAAGGTACCTCTTTTGAACAAACAACTGGAAGTTTATAGGTGATGTTTTCTTTTCTAAGCGTATACCTTAGTTTTTTTGCTAAGGGATCATACTCGGTTTTCCAAATATTTGATATGGTAAGTAAGGATGGATTTACCCTGTTTCCCGTACCACATGAAGATATAATCTTAATACCATTTTTTATAGCATGTTTAATTAATAAAACCTTGGCTTTTATATCATCACAAGCATCAATTATATAATCGGTTAAAGGAAGTGATAAATTATCATCCACCTTAGCATTAATTGCTTTAACCAAAACATTTGGGTTAATTAATTTTATTCTTTCTTCTGCAATTAATACTTTTGATTTGCCAATATTATTAGTTAAACTAAGTATTTGTCTATTTAAGTTACTTTCTTCAAAATCATCAAAATCTATTATCGTAATGGATGCAATGCCGCTTCTTGTTAACATTTCAAGGCAAGAACCACCAACACCACCTACACCTACTAGTAAAACACTTGTGTTTTTTAATTTGTTTATCTTTTCATCATCAATTATTTTTCTTGTTCTTTCAAACATATCCATATTTATCACCTAGTTAAATTATATAAATTTTAATAATTTTTTGCAATAAAAAAATGACCCAGAGAGTCGTTTACTAGCAAGATAAACCTGCATTATACGCAGGTGGGCATCCCACAATGATTTTAGACTTCTTAAATAAATTTAAGCATGAACACCATCATTGATTCTGATTCCCTATAAAATCTTAGCGGGTTAAATGTGCTAGCTTACGATATCTCCAGGTCACTTATATTATATCACTAATTAATATATTTATACAAGTGTTATAATTATATTTTACACTTAAGAATAATTGAAATATGAAATAAATTCTTCCATCAAGCTTATTATGTTTTCTAGTGAATCATCTTCATCACTAGTTTCTAATCTCTTATTATTTATAACTATCCTCATCGCAGGAATACCACATATCAAGGAAGTTACGTTTATAATTTCATTTTCTTTTTCTTTATTAGGAACGTTATTTTCATCAATTTTTATATTATACTTAACGCCAAGTTCTTTAAGTCTGTCAAATAAATAATCCGTTCCTCTTAAAGTTTCCCTGTTATTTGTTACTATATCCATATCTGTATTATCTTTAAACGTACTAGAATGAATATCTAATAATAATTTAATATTATATGAATTGACTAGATTAACAACGGCGTTTTTATATACGTTTTCCTCATCAGTATTAGGATCTGCATGGGTAAATATTTGAAATATAGCATATGATGATGTAGCATTTGCTAAAAATCTTGTAAGTGCTCCGGTATATTTTTCAGCATCTCTTACATCTTCGCCGCGTATTTGATTAACCGAGTGAGGTGCAGAAAGTAAAACAGGAACGTTTCCTGATAAAACACGATATTTTTCTTCTGTCCACACGTTAGTACCAAAGTATTCATTGTTAGCAAAATCAGCTTCTAAAGCTATTATTTCATCGTTCATACTCCCACTCCTATTCTTAATCTAAATTAATTATATATTATTTTTAGTTAAAATACAATAAGAATAAAAAAAAGAACTATATAAAAGTTCTTTTAACGTAAACAATGTTAAGGAGTAATTCTATTAGGTCCTCTAAATAAGAACATTGTTTCTTTTAGTGATGGTAATCCTAATAATAACATTGTTAATCTATCAATACCAAGGGCAAATCCTCCGTGTGGTGGACATCCATATTTAAAGAAATCTTTGTAAAATTTGATGTCATCTCCCAAGCCTTTTTCATCTGCTTGTTTTACTAAAATATCATATCTATGTTCTCTTTGAGCCCCCGTAGTTATTTCTGTACCTTTCCATATAAGGTCATATCCTTGAGGAACATCATTCTTTCTCATATGATAAAACGCTCTTTTAGTTTTACTAAAATCCGTTACAAAAATAAATTCGTGCCCAAATTCTTCCATAGCATAGCGACTAGTAAGTTTTTCTGCCTCAGCATTCATGTCACCAATATCATGATCAGGAACCATATAACCATACTTTTCAGTTAGCTTTTCATACAAATCTTGCAATTTGATTCTTGGAAATGGTTTAGTTGGTACTACAACGTCAACACCATATGTCTCTTTAATTAAATCACCATATTTTTCCTTTACTGCCTTTAATCCTTCTATCAATAAATCCTCTTCCAAATCCATTACATCTTCATATGAGTCTATGTAACTGAATTCTATATCAAACGAAGTAAATTCTGTAGCATGACGATTAGTATTGGAGTTTTCCGCTCTAAAACAAGGTGCAACTTCAAATACTCTACCAAATCCTGACGCCATAGCCATTTGTTTATAAAATTGTGGTGATTGCGCTAAATAGGCTTTATTTCCAAAATAATCTACCTCAAACACTTCGCTTCCAGATTCAGAAGCCGCTCCAATTAATTTTGGAGTATGTATTTCCGTGAAATCATTATCATACAAATATTTTCTCATCGCTCTTACAAACTCGCTTTGAATTTTAAATATATTCATATTATAGTCGTTTCTTAAATCAATAAATCTATTATCCATTCTAGTATCAATTTGAGCAGCATCTTTATTAGTAATACTAATTGGTAATTCTGGTGCAGCTAAACTTGTTATCTCAAGACTAGTAGGTATTATTTCCATACCACCCATTTTAACGTTTTCGTTTTTTACTAATTTGCCTGTTACTTTAATAGTTGATTCGTTTGTTAAACCTTCAACCTTTTTAACCATTTCAGCATTCTTTTCTTCTGATTTTTCTATTGTTATTTGAACTCTTTGAGTACCATTTCTAAGTACTATAAATTGAACCCATTTAATATTTCTAACTTTTTCTGCAAAACCAGAAATTGTTATTTCTTTATCTATGTATTTTTCAAATTCTATCATTTTATTATTCCTTTCAGTTTATTTTTTAATTTCCATTTCCCTAGATATAAATCCATCAACATATCTTTCGTGTCTATCATGATTTATTTTTTCTTCATGTGATATATAAAAATCATTAAATTCATCGTTTTTTCTTAATATATTAAATAGTGTATTTAATTGTTCTTCAGTAATTTCTCGTTCATTTATTGATCTATCCGGATATATTATTATTGGTTTTCTTGATGCAGCATCATGACCATAATATACATATCCATAAAAGTGCACTAACACATCTTGTTTGTTATCTAATCTAGAAATTATGTATAACAAACTCCCACTAGGGTTTGCAAGACGTTTTACATAATCAAGCTTTCTTTTAACATACTCTTCTGCCCATTCTATATGAGTTGGATTATGTCTATTTTTAATACTTACCTTATAAAATGAACCATCTGGTGCTATAAAACCATCATATTTTATTATTTCGTTGATATCAGAAATCGTTTTAAATGTATTTTCATCCATCTTAATAATATCCTACTTACTTTTTACAACTACATTCATGTGATTTGTGATTGCAATCGCATTCACAAGATGAATCATCATCTTCTACTATGTTTTCATCTAAGTAATATATTAGTGCATCTAGTGATATTACATCTTCTTCTTTGGTTTTGTTATTTTTAATTTTAACTTCATTATTCTTTAATTCGCTACTATTAAGCACGATTGTAAATTTGCTATTTAATCTATCTGCTTGTTTAAACTGAGCCTTTAGACTTCTTGATAAGTAATCAGTCTCTATAATAAATCCGTTCATTCTAAGTTCATTTGATAAATATGCTGCATATTTTTTTTCCTCATCACTTACGTATAATAAGAATAAGTCACAGCTATCTTGAATAGGTATTTTAACGTTTTCTTTTTCAAGTGCAAGCATTAATCTATCAAAGCCAGCTGCAAAACCAATAGCAGGTGTTTCTGGTCCCCCAAGGCTTTCTATCATGCCATTATAACGGCCTCCACCACCAATAACATTTTGAGCTCCAAAGCCTTCTATTTTGGCTTCTACTTCAAATACGGTGTGATTATAATAATCAAGACCTCTTACAACGTTTGGATTAACTTGAAATTCTACGCCCATAACCTTTAGATATTCTTTTACTTTTTCAAATCTTTCTTTAGATTCTTTATTTAAATAATCTATTGTTTTAGGAGCATTTTTCATAATTTCTTTATCAGCATCTACTTTACAATCTAGTATTCTAAGTGGATTTTTTTCTAGCCTCTCTTTACAGTCATCGCATAATTCATTTATGTGTGGTTTAAAATGATTAATTAAAGCTTCTCTATAGTTATCTCTTGATTCTTTATCTCCAAGTGAATTTATGTTAACTATTATACCTTTTAAACCTAATATTTTATAAATGTTAACTGCAAGAGATATAACTTCAGCATCAGATAATGGATCATCTGAACCAATAAGCTCATATCCAAATTGGGTAAGCTCTCTATATCTTCCTGCTTGTGGTCTTTCATAACGATACATTGGACAATTATAATATAGTTTTGTTGGCTTATTGTTATCACCGTACATCTTATTTTCAATAAAACTTCTTACAACACCTGCAGTTCCTTCTGGACGAAGAGTAATACGTCTTCCCCCGCGGTCAGTAAAATCATAAGTTTCCTTAGTTACTATGTCAGTTGTTTCTCCAACACCTCTATGAAATAATTCACTAGATTCAAACACTGGAACACGTATAAAATTATAGTTATACTTTTCCATTACTTCATCAATTACTTTAGATACGTATTGCCATCTTTTAGCCTCATCTCCATAAATATCCTTAGTTCCTTTTGGCTTTGTTATCATATTTATCCTCCTTTTTACATAAAAAAGAGCCTTTTAGCATAGGGATGAACTTATGTGTCCACGGTGCCACCCTACTTCACTTAAAGTGCTCTTTTGTTTTAACTTAAATTGTCTTGTTTTTATTTGTATTGTAAGCTGTCACTTCTTACTAAAAACTATAATTATTTTATTATTTTTTTTAAGCTTTGTCAATATTTAAGATAGTTTGAGAAGGTTTATCTAAAACCTCCTCCACCTCCACCAGAACCGAAAGAGCCTCCTCCTCCGCCTCCAGAAGAGAATCCACCGCCACCTGATGAATAACTTTCAGCACGCGATTTTGATGATGTAGCGGTAGACATACTACTATAACTTATCATATTTATGAATACAAAGTCATTATAAGTGTATCCATATTCATTATTTTCAATTATTTCCGGATATAACTTTTTAAATTGTTTAGCAACTTTATCTGCAATACCTAATATTTGAGCAAATATTAAATAATATTCCCACATATTAACTTCTATTGCTTCTTTATCATCTATTCTTGAAAATTCTTCTAAGAAATTTTTAAGACCCTTTAATTTAATTCCTTCATCCATCATTGATTGATCAACTTCATAAACGGATGATTTAAATATTTTAAACGTTGTTTTTTCTGTAGATATAATCTTGCCTTCATCTTTTAATTTAAAGCTTTCTTTATCTATAACATCATCAAACCAATCTAAGATTTGATTATAATTTGTTTTACACCACTTTTCAAATTCACGAGACTCTAAAACTCCGTCACGGCTTGCTTCTTTCATCATTCCAAAAAGCTCTGTTTCTAAATCATTATCAAAAATGGTATTAGAAGGTAATACTATTACGCTTTCTTCTGTTGTTTTAAATAGATTTTTAACTTCTTGTTTTCTTAATATTATTTTTTTCTCTAACATCCATTTTAATAGAATAGCACCTAAAAAGTCAGTTTTTTTATTATCAAGCTTGTATGCTTCTGCTACCCAAAATGCTCTAAAAATATCTTTATTAAAAGGAATATCACGCATATTTGGAACATCTTCAGGAAGCACTCTTCCTCTTTGACCAAAATCGAGTTCCTTACTTCCTACCATTCTTCCGTTTTTTTTAATACCATTTGCAATTCCCGCAAAAGAAAGAATAAGTACTATTATAGGAACTAACATACTTATAATGCTAGTGAAAAATGAAAATATCCTGCTTAGAAAATTCTTTTTATAAGGCGTAGAACCTTTTTTTGCCATATCTTGGTAATATTTAAAATCATGATTAATTTCGTTTTCCGTATCAAATGTACCACTATCAAATTTTGCTAAAATAACCATGTATTCATCACTATCTAAAGTACCTTCAGAATTCATTTCTATATAACCATCATATACGTATGCAGTAGCTCCTTTTTTACCATAACCCCATACTGGAACATTATCGCTAAAGTATGTATCTGAATATATTTTTATATGAACATCATCCGGTTTGCTTGATAATTCATTAGGAATTAATCTCCAATATATCATATCTGAATCAGTAAGCTTTGCAACAAATCCTTCTATATCGTAAGTTAATACATAATTATGATAACCATACTCTGATATACCCCAACATAATTCTAGACCATTGTTAACATAGTTAATACCATTTTTATATGCTTTTTCATCAAAACTTAAATCTGTATCCCAGTTATCGGTATATGTATAGTTCTTACCTTCTTCACTAACCTTAAAGTTAGTTATGTTGGCATCACCAATATTGTAATATGGTTTATAGCCTTCTGTTCCTTGATTTAAATTAGCACTCCAAGTTTCGGTAACATGCGCTGTTCCTTCTTTATCAACATATATATTCATGTCTATTTTATCAATGGAATTTGCTTTAACAATAAGTGGAAATGCAAATAAAGTCATTAATAAAAGACAGGTTTTAAATATTTTTTTCACTTTCTTTTCTCCCTTCTTAAAGAAAAAAGTCTACTTTATAGTAGACTAAAATTTTACTTGTACATTTTTTCTTTCTTCTTCAGTAGCTTCAAAGAAAGCTTCTGGTTTAAAATTAAACATACCAGCTACTATATTAGATGGAAACATTTCAATTTTATTTTTGTAAGTTAATACTGAATCATTATAAAATTGTCTTGCGTATCTAATTTTTTCTTCTATTTCGTTTAACTTGTTTTGTAAATCTAAGAAATTAGTATTAGCCTTAAGTTCTGGATAACTTTCTGCAAGTGCAAATAGTCTTCCTAAAGCCTGTGTTACCTCACCTGATGCTTTTATTTCATCATCCTTGGTTGTAGCACTTACTGCCTTGCTTCTAGCTTCTATAACAGCATCTAAAGTATCTTTTTCATGCTTTGCATAACCCTTTACTGTTTCTACAATGTTTGGTATTAAATCATTTCTGTTTTTTAATACAACATCAATTTGTGACCACTGGTCTTTTACTTTGTTTCTTAAACTTACAAGTGTGTTATATGTACTAATAAAATAAAGTGCAATTAGTACAACAATTACTAAAAGTATGATCAATGCTATTTTCATAATATCCTCCTATAATTAAATTATATATTATTATTTAACAAAAAGAAAGATTTTTTTAAACTTTTGTAAAGAAAAAGTGAAAGCTATTAAAAATCACTTTCACTATCTATTATTATTGTAACAGGACCATCATTTGTTATATTAACAGTCATATCTGCTCCAAAAACACCAGTTTCAACATTTATGTCAAGATTTCTTAATTCTTCGTTAAAATAATTGTATAAATCTTTAGCTTCACCATAGTTTAAAGCCTTCGTAAATGATGGCCTTCTACCATTTAATTTAGCATATAAAGTAAACTGTGATATGGATAATATTTCTCCATTAATATCTTTTAATGATAAGTTTAATTTATCATCGCTATCTGAAAAAATTCTTAAACCTGCTATCTTAAAAGCCATTTTTGATGCTATTTCCTTAGTGTCACCTTGTGTAAATCCTACTAATAAAACATATCCTTTATCTATTTTTCCGTTTACTTTACCATCTATTATTACACTAGATTCTTTACTTCTTTGAACTATAACCCTCATTATTTGTTACCTCTCTCTATACTAGTTACAAAAGGAAGTTGTCCAATTACGTTCATGTATCTATCTAGAGTTTCTTTATCATCTACTAATATATCTAAATCATAAGCGTTATAATCGGTATTATTAATCGTATTTACACTTTTAACTCCTACGTTCATTGACGTTGTTTTTGATATTATATCAAGTAGTAAATTATCTTTTTTCTCAGTATATATGATAACGTTAGTTACGTATTTTTTACTTGCATTATCATTCCAGTGTACGTTAATAATTCTTTCATTTAAATTACATATATTATGACAATTTCTTCTATGAATTGTAATACCATTCCCCTTAGAAATATATCCTACTACATCATCACCCTTAACAGGCGTGCAGCATCCTCCAAAAGACACTTTTAAATCATCCATTCCATCTACTATTATGTCACCAGATGCTTCCATTGTCTTAGATGAATATTTAAGTACTTTTTCAAGTGCTCTTTTTTCGTCTTCTTTTTCACCTAAAATGGTTTTAATTACGCTAGTTGGGTTATACTTTCCAATTCCTATCTCGTAATATAATTCATTTTCATTATTTAAACCTAAATCATCAAGAGCAATTTTTACCTTTTTATCATCCATAATGTCATTAATGGATAATTTCTTTCTTCTAATTGTCTTAATTAACATATCTTTACCATCAGACGTTGTTTTTTCTTTATCTATTTTACTAAAGAATGCCTTTATTTTATTTTTAGCACTTGTTGTAAAACATATATTAATCCATTCTTGTGATGGGCCTTTACTATTTTTATTAGTGTTTATTTTTACGATGTCTCCATCTTTTAATTTATAGTCTAACGAAACTATGTTACCATTAACTATTGCTCCTATCATTTGATGACCTACGCTCGTGTGAACTCGGTATGCAAAATCTATTGGAGTTGATCCAATTGGAAGTTCAAAAACATCTCCCTTTGGCGTATAGACGTAAATGTTTGTAGGATTAAATACTTCATTTTTAACGGTGTTAACAAATTCTTCCCCTTCTACTTGCTGTTCATTAAGTTCAATAACAGTTCTAAATGACTTTAACTTAAGTTCCATATCATTTACTTTGTTTATACCATGCTCTTTATATGACCAGTGAGATGCAACACCATACTCTGCAACTTTATCCATTTCATAGGTTCTAATTTGTATTTCAAATAACTTTCCATCCACTCCAAATACCGTTGTATGAAGAGACTGATATCCATTTGCCTTAGGGCGCGCTATATAATCCTTAAATCTTTTTGGCATTGGCTTATATTTAGCATGAATTGCACCAAGCGCTAAATAACAATCTGAGACAGTATTTACAAAATAACGTAGTGCTAAAATATCATATATTTCATTAAAAGTCTTACCTTTTTGCAATTTATTATAAATACTATAAACGCTCTTACTTCTACCTTTCATTTCGTGAGGTATGTTATTTTCATCCAATATTTTAGATACGCTTTCCATCATTTTATCAACTGATTTATCAAGTTCTGCTCTTGATTCACTAAGTTTTTCTAAAATATCATTATAAACGTCTGGTTTCCAGTATTTTAAAGAAAGATCTTCTAATTCACTTTTAATGTGATTTATACCTAAACGGTGTGCTATTGGGACTAATATTTCAAGAGTTTCCTTAGCTTTTTCTTTTCTTTTATTTTCAGGAATTGCCCAAAGGGTTCTCATGTTATGAAGTCTATCTGCTATCTTTAAAATTATGATACGTACGTCACCTGATAGGCCAACTAATATTTTCTTATGATATGAAACTAATGCTTCGTTATCAGCAGATAAAGAAAGTTTATTAATTCTAGATATTCCATCTACTAACGCCTTCATTTCAGGTCCAAACTCTTTTTCTATTTCTTCTATTGTAACGTTTGCAAAATTAATTACATCGTGAAGTAATGCCGCTGAAAGAGTTTGTGCGTCAGCATATATTTCAGTAAGAATTAAAGCAACGTTTAAAGGATGAAGCATATAATCATCACCGGTTAATCTAAGCTGCCCTGCATGAGCTTTACTTGCAAAAAGGTAAGCTTTTTTAATTAACTCTATATCTTCATCACTTTTTATATATACTTTTGCTTTTTCTAACAAATCATCAAGTGTATATGCATCTTCTTTTTGCATGTTTTTGCACCTTCTTTTTATTTCTTGTTTTTCTTTTTCTTAGCTTTCTTTTTAGTAGTTTTTTTATTATTTTCTTGAACTATAACATCTTGGCTTTCTTCTGTTTTTTTCTTAGCAGAAACACGTTCATCAATCGGAAAATTTTTACTTTCTATTTTATACCATAATTGTGGTGCTAAGAAAGATGATGAATAAAAACCTGCAACAAGTCCAATTATAATAGCTATGTTAAATGGTAATATTCCTTTTGACCCAAGAATAATTAAACATACTACTGGTATTAACGTTGTAATTGTTGTATATAAACTTCTTGTAATAGTATCAGATACACTATCATCCACTATTTCTTTTAAGGACTCCTTAGTAAGTTTACCTTTATATTTACCTAAGTTTTCCCTTATTCTATCAAAAACTACGATAGTATTATTAATTGAGTAACCAATAACGGTTAATATAGCTGCAATAAATATTACGTTTACTTCTATTTTGAAGATAGAAAATAAAGCCATTACTAATAGTACGTCATGTAATAACGTAGTTATAGAAGATATTGCATAACTAAACTTAAATCTAAACGAAATATATATAATAATCGCAATTGCAGCTATTACGACTGAATAAAACGCATTTTTTACTAAATCTTGTTTTACTATATCAGTTACAACGTTTATCTCTGTTTTAGCATTATATTTATCTTCAAAATAGTTATTAACTTTATTAATACCATTTTCTTTTAACTCGGTATTTAATCTAACGTATATCTCATCATTTTCTTGTTTTTCTAATGATACTACGTCATATTTTAACTTCTTAAAGTCTTTTTTTACATCACTTACAGTTATTTTATCAGCTTTTATTGTAACATCGGAACCTGATCTAAAATCAATTCCTAAGTTAAATCCGTTTATAGCTAGATAAATTACACCAATTACTAAATATATTAATGTTATAGTAAAACATTTCTTAGTAATTTCTACTGCTTTAACGTTTACTTTTTTTCTTTTTTCTTTATTTTTCTTTAAGTATTTAACAAATTTATTTGGGTTTTCATCAAAACGCCCAGTTTTAACAAAACCACTTAATATTAATCTATTAATGAATACCATTATAAACATAGTTGCAAATATGGTAATCATAAGCATGGTAGCAAAACCTTTAACAGAACTTTCACCAAATATAAATAATACGATTGCAACTATTAAAGTAGTTACGTTAGCATCAAATATTGAACTCCAAGACTGTTTATTTCCATCTTTAAATGCTACTTTTAAACTATTACCTTCTTCTAGCGACTCTTTAATACGTTCATTAGTAATTACACATGAGTCTACTGCCATACCAATACCTAAAACTAATGCTGCAATACCAGGAAGTGTTAAAACTCCTCCTATTAACCAGAACACGCCCATTACTAATAGCATGTATAAAAGTAAGTTTATTCCAGATATAAATCCTGCAAATCTATAAAGTATGGTCATAAATAGAATAACGAGTGCCATACCTATTAAGCCTGCTACAAAAGTCTTAGTAAGAACGCCAGCACCATATGATGCATTAACGTTTTGGCTTGATATTTCAGTTAATTTAGTTGAAATAGAGCCAGCATTAATGTTTGATGCTAAGTTTTCTGCTTCTTCCTTTTCAAAGTTACCGGTAATTATAACATCAGAAGAAAATCCTTGAGATACGGTTGCAGCAGATAAACACATGCTGTCTTCATTACCACAAGTTTCACCATCTTTGCTATATGAATTAACTCCTTTTTCAAAGTTATACCATATAACCATTACGTTTTTACCAGTTTCCTTTTGACTAACCTCTGTTGTAGCCTCTAAGAACTTTTCCTTATCTTTAACGGATAAAGAAATAGCAGGTTTACCATTTTCATCATATGAAAGTTTGGCACCTTTAATTACGCTAGCATCCATCAAAAGCTTGTCATCCGTATCACGGAATGATACGTTAGCAACGTTAGATAAAGCTTTCCTAGCACCTTCTATATCAGTTACACCAGCAAGCTTTACCCTTATTCTATCATCGCCTTCTATTGTTATTTCAGGCTCTGATACTCCAAGTGAATCTACGTTTCTTTTTAAAACGTCATAAGTACTATTTAAATCACCAGATTTCAAACCTTTCCCATCACTTCTTTTTACTTGATATAAAACTTCAAAGCCACCTTTTAAATCAAGACCAAATTTTAAATCATTAAATAGTGGTATGTATACTAAAGAAAATATTATTACCACAACAAAAAATACTAATAATCTTTTAATATAATTCTTTTTCATATTTACCTTCCTTTATAATAAATTATATAAGTGACACATATCATCACAACATAATTTATTATATAACATATACAAAGTAAAAGCAAAGGTAAAAGAAAAAGATTAGAACATTTTCTAATCTTTATGCGTGTTAAGCTTCTTTTATAACACAATTAATACCAGAATTAACTTTATTTATAAAATCTTTTGATGCTTGATCTTTTACGTATAACATGCTCAACTTATTCATATTTTGAAATGCATTTGTATATGAAGTTATTTTAGAAAAATCAAAACTAGACAAATCAAGTTCAGAAAGAGATGAGCAACCAGCAAACATATATGCCATTGATGTTGCTAAAGATGTATCAAACCCAGTAACATCTATTTTTGTTAAGGATGAACAGCCAATAAACATCGACCTATAATTTTTAACGAGTGAAATATTCCAACCACTTATATCTAATGTCTCTAACTTAGAACAGTATCCAAATGTTGAAACACTTTGACTTTCTTCATATACATTTGTTACCTTTGAAACGTCCCAATTACTTAAATTTAATTTTGTAAGAGAAGAACAGCCTTGAAAAGTACCACTAATGTAAAGATGAACAATTATAAAACATTTCTGTCATACTTGTTATATTTGGTGTGTTCCATTTTGATAAGTCTAGATTAGTAAGAGATGAACAGTTGTAAAACATATCTGCCATACTCACAGCTTTTGATACATTCCATCCAGATACATCTAGATCTACCAATTTAGAACATCCTCTAAATAAATTTCTAAATTCAGTAACATTTGAGGTGTCCCAATTAGATACGTTTAACGTTGTTAGTTTAGAGCAATTATAGAACATGCCATTATTCCACTCCGAATTACCAAGCATAGTTACATTCGAAATATTAAATTTAGACAAATCAAGCTTGGAAAGTGATGAACAATTATAAAACATTGCATACATTAAATTGACATTTGATGTGTTAAAATAATTACCAAAAGATATTTCTTTTAAAGAAGTAAAATAACCAAATAAGGCACTAGAGTTTTTTGGTGCGTACACTTCTCCTACTCCACCAATATATAATTCGTATAATCCGTTATTATCAGAGTCTTTATATGATGCTATTACGGTGCTGTCTTTGTTTGCAGAGGCATCCCAGTATCCTATCGCATTTTCTACTGGATCTAGTGTTGGTAAAAAGGTTATATTTTCAACTTTATTTTTAGTTATTGGACCATTGTTAAAAAACGTACTCCCACTTGACCATCCTCCACTAGCTAAAGTAGATTCCGGTTTCTTAAAGTCAAATTTAAGCACTGTATCTAAATTGGTATTACTAGGAAGTGTCGTTATACTATCTTTATATTTTATCTTTACGATAAATTCTTTTGTTGTAGCAGGTTCTATTAATTCTTTTATTCCTATACCATTTATTACGTATTCCATATTATCATTATTATTTATTTCTTGAGATATGGAATTTATCCACATTGCTACATTTCCCTTATTTACCACTACA
>UMFD01000266.1_pt1 | contig 23400 bp, 20 predicted proteins | sample 1964901 | NCBI WGS metagenome assembly UMFD01 (sample SAMEA4836035, study PRJEB28245) | human gut metagenome | biome: gut microbiome; material: fecal sample | place: Denmark | collected 2008 | reverse complement strand
TTAATCATAAGGATTTTATCAAAAGTTAATCATACATTTTGTCGATATATGTCAAAAATTCGTTGTAATCATATTTAGATAATGCTATAATGTAATGGTGGAGTGATTGAGGATAAATTGGAGGACGTATGAAAAACAAAACAAGAATTTTGGGCTTTTTAGCCGCAGGTGTTGTTGCTTCAACCATTATGTTAGCAGGTTGTAAGAATAATGCTCAAACAACTACGAATGGAGGTCAAAGCTCTAGTCTTGTGACGGCACAAAAGGGTGAGAAGGATAATCCTTTTAATATTGCTGAAGCTGTTGAAAAATGTGCTGCAAATGATGCCGAAACAAGATATTATGTTAAAGGAAAAATTAAAAAAATAAGTAATGTTCAATATGGACAAATGATTCTTGAGGACGAAACTGGTACATTAGAAGTATATGGTTCTTATGGTGCTGATGGGGAAAAGCGTTATAGCGAATTATTAGATAAGCCTCAGGTTGGAGATACTGTTTTAATGTATGCAACTCTTGTTACATTTAATAGTAAGCCTGAAATAAAGAGTGGTTGGATTATAAGCTTTGAAAAAGGAAAAAATGAATTTGATCCTTCAAAATATGAAGAGGTATCAGTTAATGATGCAAGATTAAAAGCTGATGATTCTTTAGTAAAGGTATCAGGAACGGTTGCTAAAATTACATATGCTTCTGGAATGAAACCAAATGGAATTTATTTAGTTGACAATACCAATTCAATTTATGTATATGATTCTAATGGTTCAATTACAAGTGAAGTTAATGTAGGTAATAATATTACTCTTTATGGAAAGAAAACTCATTATATCCTTGAAAAGGAACAAACAGCCGCAGCAAAGTATGGCTATAAGGGATGTAATCAGTTAGTTGATTGTCGTCTTGAAAAGAATGATAATAAGACAAATATAGTTAATTATGATTGGGTTAAATCTTCTACTGTTAAGGATGTCATGAATACTCCTGTTTCTGAAGATATTTCAACAACAATTTATAAGGTTAATGCCCTTATTAAAAAAGCACCAGGGGATGGCTTTATTAATTATTATATTAATGATTTAGATGGAACAACAGGATCATATGTTTATACTCAGGCTAATGGTAATGATTTAGATTATCTTGAGCCTTTTGATGGTAAAATTTGTACTGTTTATTTATCTGCAATTAATGCTAAATCATTAGATTCTGGATGTATTTGGCGTTTTATTCCCGTTTCAGTTAAAGACGAAAATTACAAATTTGATGTAGCAAATACAAATGATTTTGTTCTAAACTATTATGCAATGGATCAATTTGATTCATCATATGAGGGCGATCCTGAAACTGAACTTTTGACAAGTGTTTCATCAACACTTTTAGGATTTGAAAATGCTACAATTTCATATTCATCTAGTGATGAAAATGTATTTTATTTTGATAATAGTGATAATAAGGTTGTTCTTCATGCTAAAGATTATGGTAAAGCTACTATAACTATTACAGTCTCATATAATGGTACAAGTAAGTCTCAAACAATTGAGATTGAATATAAAAAGCCTGTAACATATGATTCTATTAATATTAGTGATGTATATAAAAAAGAATTTGGTACTGAAGTAATTGTTAAGGGTGTTGTTGCTGCAGGAGTTGTAAATCAAAAAGCATTTTATCTTGTAGATGAAACAGGTATGATTGTATGTCGTACAGATGCTGCTCAGCTTGCTACAATTGCTTTAGGTCAAGAGATCATTGTCAAAGGTAAATTCGTTAATAATAGCGGTGAAAAGTTAGGTCAACTTCATCTTGAAGATGCTGAAATTCTTACAGTTTTAGGTGGAAATAATACCTATTCAAATAAGTCATTTGAAGAAAGCACACTAAAGAACATAATTGATTTATGTACTGCTAAAAGTGAGGCAGCTACAGGTAAGGTTTATATTGTAGAAGCTTCAGTTGAAGAAATTGTATATCCTAAGTATTCAAATATTGTTCTTAAAGATGCGGAAGGAAATAGCTTACAGTTGTATACAGCAAGCAGTAAACAATATGAATGGCTACTTAATTATAAAGGCACATTAAAATTTGAGATAACAGTAAATGCTTGGAATGCTAAATTTAAAGGTGCTGTTGTTGCTGTTATTCTTGAGGATGGTACTAGAGTTTGCAATCCATATAATTTTAGTAAATAATTTCATAAATATAAATAAAAGATGATATTGGTTGCCCAATATCATTTTTTATCTTTCCTATGCTTTTGTATAAATCCTCTAATTTTATCTTTATATTCAGAAAATATAATTTTTAATGCTAAAATTACAATAAGTGCACCAAGTATTCTTAAATTAGTTTGACTAAAAAAGAAAATAGTTAAAAAGCTTTGGTAAAATATGATTGAAATTAATACCATCATAAAGTTATTTTTGATAAATTCTTTAATGTGCTTCAAAGCCTCACCAATAAATTATATGATATTATTAAAAAAATATGTTTTTTTTGGAAAAGATAAAAAAATAAACACGTAAATAATTGAAAATTTTGAAAAATGTGATATAATAATACAATGTATAATTATCGAATGGAGGGCTATTTATGAGCAAGATAAATTTGGAACAATTAGTAAGTTTTTTAAAGGATCAAGGCTTTGTTTTTCAAGGTAGTGAAATCTACGGTGGATTAGCAAATGCTTGGGATTTTGGACCTCTTGGTGTTCTATTAAAGAAGAATATTAAGGATTCATGGTGGAAGAAAATGGTAACAGAATCAAGATATAATGTAGGTCTTGATAGTGCTATTTTAATGAACCCTGAGGTTTGGGTTGCATCCGGACATATTGGCGGATTTTCGGACCCTCTTATTGATTGTAAGAGTTGTCATTCACGTTTTAGAGCAGATAAGCTAATTGAGGATTATTCAAAAGGTGAAATTACAGGAGATGGAATGTCAAACGAAGAACTAATGACATTTATTCGCGAGCATAATATTTGCTGTCCTGAATGTGGAAGTAAGGAATTTACTGATATTAGACAATTTAATTTAATGTTTAAAACTAATATGGGTGTTGTTGAAGATAAAAAATCAACTGTTTATTTAAGACCAGAAACAGCCCAAGGTATCTTTGTTAACTTTAAAAATATCCAAAGAACTACCAGAAGAAAGCTTCCATTTGGTGTTGGTCAAATTGGTAAGTCATTTAGAAATGAAATTACACCAGGTAATTTTATATTCCGTACTAGAGAATTTGAACAAATGGAATTAGAATTTTTCTGCAAGCCAGGTACAGAAATGGATTGGTTTAGCTATTGGAGAAAGCATTGCATGGATTTCTTAGTTTCTATGGGAATCAATAAAGATGAACTTAGATATCGTGACCATGAGGCATCTGAGCTTTCATTCTATTCTAATGCTACAACTGATATTGAATATAATTTCCCTTGGGGTTTTGGTGAACTATGGGGAATTGCATCAAGAACTAATTATGATCTAGGAAAACATATGGAGCATTCTAAGACTTCAATGGAATATCTTGACCCTGAAGATAATTCAAGATATATTCCTTATGTTGTTGAACCATCTGTTGGTGTAGAGCGTATGATGCTTGCTATTTTATTTAGTGCTTATGATGAAGAAACACTTGAAAATGGTGATACAAGAACTGTTTTACATCTTGCTCCTCATCTTGCTCCTTACTCAGTTGCTGTTTTACCTTTAATTAAGAAGGCTCATCAAGGAAAGGCATATGAGGTTTATGACATGCTTGCACGTCATTTTTCTTGTGTGTATGATGAGGCTCAAGCAATTGGTAAAAGATATCGTCGTCAAGATGCAATTGGTACGCCATTTGTAATTTGTGTTGATGATAATACAATTAATAATAATACAGTTACTGTTCGTCTTCGTGATAGTATGGAACAAGTAACTTTAAATCTTGATGATGTAGTTTCATATATTGAAAAAGGTCTTGAATTTTAATTGAATGGAGTGAGCTTAAGCTATGATTTCTCAGGAACAAATTGAAGAAGTTATTGAAAAAACTGATATTGTTGCCCTTGTTAGTCAATATGTTTCCTTAGAAAAGGCTGGTTCTGGCTATAAAGGCTTATGCCCATTTCATAATGAAAAGACACCATCCTTTATGGTTTCCCCCTCTAAAAAAATAGCTAAATGTATGGGCTGTGGTGGTGGAGGAAATCCAATTAAATTTTTAATGCAAATTAAAAATATTTCCTTCACTGAAGCATTACAAGAACTTGCATCTTTGGCAGGAATTAAGCTTCAAGGCTTAAAAGAAGAAAATATCGGACCTGACTATTCTCATTATTATAAAATAATGGAAACAGCTCATAAATTTTTTAAATATAATTTAACAAATACGACCTCTGGTGATGAAGCGATTAAATATTTATTAAATCGTGGTATTGATAGGGAAAGCATAGATGCCTTTGAGATTGGTCTTGCACCTGATAAACCGGATGCACTTTATAATGTCTTAAAGAGTGCTGGTTTTAATGAACTTGATATGTGTGATTTAGGACTTGTCAAAAATGGTGAGCATGGATTCTATGATTTATTTAAAGGTCGTATTATGTTTCCTGTTAAGGATGAAAGAGGACATGTTATTGCATTTAGTGGTCGTATTTATGTAAATGATCCTAACCAACCAAAATATGTAAATTCACCAGAAACGATTATTTTTAAAAAAGGGCAAACTTTGTTTCATTTATATGATGCGATACCGGAGGCAAGAAAACTTCATCAAATTGTTTTGCATGAAGGACAAATGGATGTAATTGCCTCATATAGAAGTGGTATTAAGACAGCAATTTGTTCTATGGGAACAGCTCTAACACCAGAGCAAGTAAAAATTATTAGTAAATATGCTTCAAATGTTGTAGTTTGCTATGATGGTGATAAAGCTGGTCTTAAGGCTATGGTTAAAGCTATTCATTTATTTGCCAGTCAAAATATAAATCTTCGACTTGTTATTTTGCCTGATGGTATGGACCCCGATGAATATGTAAAAAAATATGGTAAAGAAGCTTTCTTAGAATATTTTAATGCTCATTTAATTGAACCATCTGAATATATTGTCAAATATGCAACTTTAAATCGTGATTTTTCTAATTTAAGTGATATAGAAGCTGCTAAAAATGAAGTTTTTGATTATTTACATATTAATCCATCGCAAATATTGATTGACAAGGTCTTAGAGAATCTTGCAAATGTAATGAATGTTTCAAAAGCTTCTTTGATGATTGATTTTAATCAAAATAGTCAAAATATAATTATAGAAAGATCAAATGAAATTGCTAATGTTCCTTTTGAAGAACAAACAGGAATAACGCAGGCAATTTTAGGACATGCTAGAGCAGAATTAAGACTTTTAAATTATGGTAAGCTTTCTAAGGAATATGCTTCAAAGATTGAAGAAAATCCTTCATTAGAAAAACCTTTTATAGAATATTTAGAAGAAATCAATCAAAAAATATGGTTAGAATTAGTTGATAACTACTATATTTATCATAAAGAATTTAATGAAGGCGAATTTGTTCATGTTCTTGATCAAAATCTTTTAAATGCTTATATAACAAATATAACATCTTTAAAAGAAAATGGTGATGATATGAATAAGTATTCAGAAGATGATATGAACGAATGTCTTAAGGCATTAATTTATTATTCTCCTAAAAAAGAAATTGATAAGATTGATCAAGGATTTACAAATCTTAAAGAAAATGAAAAGCTTGCAAACTTACTTTTAAAGGTTGAAAAGCTTAAAAAGTTATATAAAATCAACAAAAAAACTAATGGAAGTAGGAATTAAGAATGGAATTTCAAACAGTTTTACAACAATTAATCGAAAAAGGAAAGGAACTAGATTATGTTTTAGTTTCTGAAATAACTGCTTATTATGACGAAGATTCTGAAGAATATGCAAAAATAATTAAGGAATTAATTTCTAAAAAGATTAGTGTTCTTGAAGAAGAACCTAAGGATGAAATAACAGAAGAATTTGACGCATCAAAGGTGGAAGAGGTTTCAATAGATGACTTTGATAATTTACCTTCTTCTATTAAGGTTGATGATCCTGTAAGAATGTATCTTAAGGAAATTGGAAAAATTCCTCTATTAAGTCTTGAGGATGAGAAAAAATATGCTAAACAGGTAGAAGAAGGTCAAGTTGCTCGTAAACAACTTGATATCATTGAGGCCGATGATAATAACACAGTTCCAGCCGAAGAGTATGAACGTTTACTTGATATTGCAGAACGTGGTGATGATGCTAAAAATAAGATTGCTGAGGCCAATCTTCGTTTAGTTGTTTCAATTGCAAAAAAATATACAGGACGTGGACTACAATTTCTTGATTTAATCCAAGAAGGCAATATGGGCCTTTTAAGAGCTGTTGATAAATTTGAAGAAAAGAAGGACTTTAAGTTCTCAACTTATGCAACATGGTGGATTCGTCAGGCAATTACACGTGCTGTTGCTGATCAAGCCCGTACAATTCGTATTCCTGTTCACATGGTAGAAACAATTAATAAGCTTGTTCGTGTTCAACGTCAATTAGTTCAAGAATATGGACGTGAGGCCACAGCCGAAGAAATTGCTAAGAAGATGGATATTACAGTTGAAAAGGTTCAAGCTATTCAAAAAATTGCTCAAGAACCAATTTCTCTTGAGTCTCCTGTTGGTGAAGAAGAAGATTCATCACTTGGCGATTTTGTTGCTGACCAAACAACTCTTGATCCATATGAGTATACAGCAAAGGCTAAACTAAGAGAAGAGCTTGATAGTGTTCTTGCTACATTAACTGATCGTGAGGAGAGAGTTTTAAGATTACGTTTTGGTCTTCTTGATGGTCGTCAAAGAACTCTTGAAGAAGTTGGTAAAGAGTTTGGTGTTACTCGTGAACGTATTCGTCAAATTGAAGCTAAGGCCCTAAGAAAGCTTAAACATCCATCTCGTTCAAAAAAATTAAAGGATTTTTTAGTTAAAAAATAATGGATAGAATAGAATTAATAGCATCTTTAGCCAAAGATGCTAATTCTTTAGTTGATTGTGGATGTGACCATGGTTATACGGCTATAAAGGCCTTAAAGTCGTATAATGTTAGCCATTGTTATCTTTTAGATATCAATGAAGGCCCACTTAATAATGCAAGAAATAATGTAGCAAAAGAAAATTTATCAGATAGATGTGATTTTATTTTATCAGATGGTCTTAAAAACTTCAATGAAGAGGCGGATGTACTTGTTATTGCTGGAATGGGTGGACTTTTGATTTCTAATATAATTCTTAATGATTATGAGAAAGTAATAAAGTTCAAAAAAATTATTATTGATGCTCATTCAGAAATTGAAAAGTTAAGAGCTAATTTAATTTCAAAATATTTTGTTTTTGATAATGAAATTTTAATTCAAGATGGCAAGCATAATTATGTAATTATTGAAGGACATTTTGATTTGTCAAAAAGAATGAAATATGATTTGCTTGACATGAAGTTTGGACCTGTTTTAAGGCAAAATCAAACCCCTTTATTTAAGGAGATAATTAGAACTAAGAAAAAACACTTTACTGAATGTTTAAAAAAAGCAACTGATGAAACATCAAAATCAAAATTAAAAATTGAACTTGCATATATTCAAATGCTTGAAGGGACTAATAAATAATGGAAAAAATAATGCTTGATGATGCAAATTATTATACAACATGTTATAAAGATGATAAAAAAAGACATATGGTTGTAATAGCTCCAGGTGGAGGTTATGACCATACATCCTTACTTGAAGCATTTAATGTTGCAAGTAAGTTTAATGAAAATGGCTTTCATGCATCTGTTTTAAATTATCGTGAAACTTTAGATAGTTATCCTTATCCACAAAAACTCTTAGCTAAAACTATATCAGAACTTAGAAGAGATTCGAGAAATGATAAAATTATATCTATTGGTTTTTCAGCTGGGGGACATTTAGCTCTTTCTAATGCTTTATTTTATAATGAATATGGCTTTTGTTCTAAACCAGATTATTTAATTTTATGCTATCCTGTAATATCAAGTAATTATCATATTTGGCATCAAGGGTCTTTTAAGGCTTTACTTGGAGATAATTATAATGAGGAAAATCTTGAAAAAATGTCTCTTGAACGTCATATAACAAGTGATTTATGTCCTATTTTTATTTGGCATTCAATTACAGATGAATCAGTTTCAGTATTGAATTCAATTGAACTTTTACAGGCTTTAAAGGCTAAGAAAGTAAAGGCAGAATGTCATATATTCCAAGAAGGAGTTCATGGAATGAGCCTAAGTGATGAAACAACCGGCATTAAGGACAAAAGAAAAGAAAATCCTTATGTTGCGAGATGGTTTTCTATGATGCTTGAATGGCTTAATCACAATTTAAATGAATAATATTGCTTAATATAATTAATAATGCTATAATACTTCCATAGACAATGTCGTGTAAAGTGCTATCACCTAGGATAATGTGATAGACGAAGAGAAAAACTCGCGGTGGCATTGCAATCCACTATATTTTCGTGGATCTCTATGGAGGTCTTTTTTTATGTCAAAATTTAGTCATTTTTTAAAAGTTTTGAGAGGTCATATTTTTATGATTCTTTTAATAGGAATATTATGTGGTGGTATTGCTGCATCATATATATATTATTTTTACAATCCTAAAAACGTAACATATGAAATTACTTTTAAGTCAAATGAAAATATTAATTTAAGTTTAGATTATATTGTTAATGTTAAGAATATAATTGAAAAAGAGCGAATTAATGGTGAATATATTAATGAAAAAGGAGAAGTAAAATATCCGTATTCGTCTTTTTCATATATTGATGAAAACAAGGTTTATAAAAGTACAAGCATAACATATTATGATAATTATGCGATTATAAGAACTGAAAAACGGAATTTTAATACTTGGCAACAAGCTCGCCGTTTTTTGCATAAAATAATTATTATATCTGATTCTAATGCCACTTTTAAAAATCGTGATGGAATATTTATTAAAGATGATAATGCTAAAGATATATTAAATAGCACTATAATTCTTAATGAAGGTAAAAAGGAATACATTTATTTCTTTTTATATTTCGGTGTTGGAGTTTTAGCTTCCGTTTTATTCTTAGGAATCTTGTCATTTAAGCTTAAAGAAAGGATAATAGATAAGGTGGAGTATGATAATCTAAATATCTATAAAACACCATTTCATATAAACTATTTAAAATCTTCTTTTAAGGAATTAAAATATGTAAAAAACATGGTTACTATCTCAATTTTATTTGCATTAATGATGTGTTCTAAATTCATTTCTGTACCATCAGGATTTTCAAATTTAGGAATTGGGATAGGCTATTTAATATTTAGTGTAATTGCAATGCTATATGGTCCTTTTGCAGGAATGATAATAGGTGTTTTATCTGATAACATAGGCTTTTTGATTAAACCAAGTGGTTTATACTTTCCAGGATATACAATTTCTGCAATGATAGCAGGCTTAATATATGCTTTATGCTTATATAAAACTAAAATAACGTTTATGAAATGTTTGTTTTCAAGAATGATTGTAAATTTTTTAGTTAATACCTTGCTAGGAACATATTGGTGGTGGTTAATAAATGATAAAACTATATCCTTCAAGGCTTATTTATTAACAGCAGAACTTCCTAAAAATCTTGTATATTTAATTCCTCAGTCAGTTTTAATGTTTATTTTACTTAAAGCCTTAAGCAAACCACTTAAAGGTATTGGTATTTTAAATGAACAGATTGCGGATAATATAACAATATTATGATTTTTAGAATTAGTGAATAAAAAAACTTGTTTTTCAATATGTTTTATTATATAATAAATTGAATTTGAATATTACCATAAAGAGAAGGTGAGAGACAAGCTCAATGACCCTTCAGCAACCCCTACTTACTAGCTCGGTGCTAAAGCTTGAATGATGGATTAACATTAAGGTCCATTATGGACCTTTTTTAAATTTATAAGGAGGATCTATGATTGCTAGTGTTGTATTAGATATAAAAAATAATCAATTAAATCAATCCTATGATTACCTAGTACCAGTGCAATATGAAAGCATCATAAAAGTAGGTTCTCGCGTATTCGTTCCCTTTGGTAAAAGAAATTTAATGGGATTTGTTATAAATCTTAATAATGAAGAGGAATCTTTATATTCCCTAAAATCAATTATAAGTCTTTTAGATTTTGAACCAGTAATTAATGACGAGCTTATTAAACTTGGTGCTTTATTATCTTGCGAATATTTTTCTTTTTTAATAGAAAATTATTTAATGATGATACCATCATCATTAAAAGCAAATTATGTTAAACTTGTAGACTTTAAAAATTATGATAATAGTTTAAATTCAATTAATTTAATAAAAGGTAAGAGGAATATTGTACCTCTTGATGAATTTAAGAATGTTTTATGCGAAATAAAAAAATTAAAGCAAAAAGGTTTTGTCGATATTTTCACTGATTTAAAGGAGAAAAATCATAAAAAATATCAAAAACTTGTAAGACTTAAGGATACTTTAAAGGTTTCATCAAAAAAACAAGAAGAAATTATCAAATATCTTCAAGAAGCTAATTGTGATTGTGATTATAGTATGCTTATAAATGATATGGGCTATTCAAAATCAGCTCTTCAAACTTTAGCTAATAATGGTGCAATTGAAATTCTTTTTAATGAACTTTATAGGAGTGCTTCCTTGAATAAGGTTCCTGATAAAAAGGTAATTCTAAATGATGAACAATTTAAGGCTTATAATGAGATTAAAGAAAGTAAAGGATTTAATGAATTTTTGCTTAAGGGTGTATGTGGGTCAGGTAAAACTGAGGTTTATTTAAATTTAATCGAAGATACAATAAAAAATGGTAAGGATGCTATTATGCTTGTACCAGAAATTTCTTTAACTCCACAAATGGCTTCTCGCTTTAGAGCTCGTTTTAATGATTTGGTTGCAATTATGCATAGTCAAATGTCAGAAGGCGAAAGGTATGATGAATGGCGAAGGATTAAAGAAGGTAAAGCTAAAATTGTTGTAGGTGCTAGATCGGCGTTATTTGTTCCTATGGATAATATAGGGCTTATTATTATGGATGAGGAGCAGTCTGAAAGCTATATTCAGGATAATAATCCTAGATATGATGCACATTTTGTTGCCAAAAATAGAGCGAAATATCATAATTGTCCTCTAATTTATGGAAGTGCAACTCCAAGTGTTAAAACAAATTATAGAGCTTTAAATGGTGATATTAAGCTTTTAACCCTTAATAAAAGAGCTAATAATAAACAATTGCCAATATCATTTATAGTTGATATGCGCAAAGAATTAATGTCAGGAAATAGAAGTGTTTTATCAAGAAGTTTAAAACAAAGTTTAATTGAAACCTTAAATAAAAAAGAGCAGGCTGTTTTGTTAATAAACAGAAGAGGATATTCAACTTTTGTAATGTGTAGAAGTTGTGGTGAAGAAATAAAATGTCCTCACTGTGATATTAGTTTAACATATCATAAAAATCAGGAAAGACTTGTTTGTCATTACTGTGGCTACAAGGAAGTTATTCCTACAGTATGTCCTAAATGTGGTAGCCCTTATATAAAATATGTTGGTGATGGGACGCAAAAACTTGAAGAAGAGCTTAATAAAGCGTTGCCTGAAGCACGAGTTATAAGAATGGATTCAGATACGACAACGAAAAAAAATAGTCATGATGAAATTATAACTAAATTTTCAAACCATGAAGCTGATATTTTAATTGGTACTCAGGTGGTTGCCAAAGGACTCGACTTTCCACTTGTTAGTTTAGTAGGAATTGTGAATGCTGATTTAGGTCTAAAAATGCCATTTTATGATGCTTATGAAAAAACATATGATTTACTTGAACAAGCATCAGGTAGGGCCGGAAGGGCGTGTACTGATGGTAAGGTTATTATTCAAACCTATAACCCAGATAATATCGTTATTAAGGCTTCTCAATCACATAATTATGACCTTTTTTATGAAGTTGAGTTAAAAACAAGAAGAGTTTCTCAAACACCGCCCTTTAAAAATTTAATTCAGATTATTGTTTCATCAGAGGATAAAGAAGAAGCTTATAAAGAGATTTATGAAGTTAAAAGACTTATAAGTGCACAAACCTATGCAACAGTTTTGGGTCCAGTCAATTATTATATTTTTAAGGTTAAGGATAAATATCAATATGAGCTTACGATTAAGCTTGATGATGAGGACATGTCAATTTTATCTTTAATTAATCAAAGATTTCAAAAAAAAAGAAAAGTATTTATTTCAATAAAAAGGATGTGATTATATGAAAATTATATTTATGGGAACTCCTAATTTTGCTGTTCCATCACTAGAGGCACTAAATAAAAAATATGAAGTTGTGCTCGTCGTATCACAACCAGCAAAACCTGAAGGAAGAAAAGGAATTTTAAAAAATCCCCCAGTGGCCTTAAAGGCACTTGAATTAGGTATTCAATTGTTTCAACCTGAACATATAAAAAATGAATATGAATATTTTAAAAATATTAAGGCAGATATGATTGTAACTGCTGCATATGGCCAATTTATTCCAACAAAAATTTTAAATTTATATAAGAAATGTATTAATGTTCATGGTTCGTTACTTCCTCATCATCGAGGAGGTGCTCCTATTCAGCGAGCCATTATTAATGGTGATAAAAAAACGGGTGTAACTATTATGGAAATGGTAAAAAAGATGGATGCTGGAAGGATGTATGCATCAAGTGAAATTCCAATTTTAGATAGTGATAATAATTCATCATTATTTGAAAAATTAGCTATAATAGGTAAAAATCTATTAATGGAGAATATTGAAGATATCTATAATGGCAAAAATGAGGGAATTATGCAAAATGAAGAAGAAGCTACTATTTCTCCTAATATTGCACCCGAGGAAGAAAAAATTAATTTTAATATTGATGCAAGAAAGGTCTTTAATTTAATAAGAGGACTTTCAGATGAACCGGGTGCATATTGTGAATATAATGGTCAAAGAATTAAAATTTATAAGGCTTCGATTGAAAAAAACGATAGTGATGCTTCACCTGGAACGATTATTAATATTAAAAAAAGCTTAATAGTCAAATGTAAAACGGACGCAATTAGTATTCTAGAACTGCAAATTCCTGGAAAAAAACGGATGAACGTTAAGGATTTTCTTAATGGTCAAAAGCTTCTTAATCTTAATGATATTATTATCTAATATTTTGTGATATAATAGTTTTGTTGATTAAGGTGGTGTTGCTGTGAAATTTTTCAAAAAAAGATCGTTTTCATCTTTGTTTAATGAATGGTTTGGCTTTGAAAATGGTATTGATATATCAAATGAAACTCAGGTTTTATTTAGAAGAAATATCGTAATAAAAAATATTATTTTCGTTTCAAACCTTGTATATTCAGCCTTAATGACTATTGTATCGTTTATTACCAAAACAAATTCAAACTGGATTTTAACAGCTATTTTGTTTCCGTTAACATTTTTAATAAACTCAACATTAAAAAAAATGATATATACTCATAAAGATGATATGATGCATCAAACAATTGCAATGTATATAGCTTGCTTTTATATGTTTTTGTCGTCTGTTATTATTTATATGAAAATGAAAACAAGTGGTGCAAGCTTTGGTGAGGCAGGATATATGCTTATTTATTACGCACTTGTTATTGTTTCTTTGTATCAAAACAAAAAGCTTTTAAAAACGATATCCAAATGGTTTATTGTAATAATTACAATCTTACATTTTACTATTACCTATAATATGATTTCGACTGATTTTGAAGGTAATACTTTTCAACAAATAATTGAATTCTTAAGAAGTGAAGCCTTCGCTGATATAATTTTAAGAACAATTGTTTTAGCATCATTTATTCTTGTTTTATATGTTATTGTTGCAATAACTCAATATATGCAAGACCAAAGACGTCTTGAATTAATTAAACGTGAAGAGGTACAGGATGAATTTACTGACATTGTGAAAGAAATGTTTGATGTTACTTTGTCAAATGATATTATTTCTGATGATGATAGACAGCATATTGAGATAGTAAGTATGGTTTCAAAGCATTTTTCAGAAATATTAGGTTATTCTACTACTAAAGCTTCCAAATTATATGAATTTTCAAGAATTACAATTGACATGCACGTAGATCTTAATACGGATAAAATTGCATCTAAGGATGAACGCTTTATTCATTTAAGTAATCAAGCAAAGCTTGGTAATGAAATTATCAAACGATTTGAACTTGATAGATTAGCAGATAGTATAATTCGAACAAGTGTTGAAGGGGCAACCATAGAAACTCAAAATAGTGGTAAACTTATTAAACAAAAAACAGAAGAAGAACAAATTATTTTGTTGAGTGATATGTATGTGACTTTAAGAAGCTTAAGAAGTTATAAAAGACCATATCCCAATAAAATGGCAATTGAGACTTTAAATAAGGAATTTAAGCAATTTTTTGATTCATATTTATTTGAACGTTTTATTCGTTTTAGTGATGAATTTGAGAAAATATATGATAATTTTTAGGAGGTAACTATGGAACATAAAACATATAAAACTCAAGCTGTTTGTTCAAAACAAATCGATTTTGATTATGATGAACAAAAACGTATGTACAACCTTAAATTTATTGGTGGTTGTAATGGTAATTTGAAGGCTATTGGTAAACTATGTGAGGGTAAACCAATGGAAGAAATTATGAATATTTTAAGTGGAAACACATGTGGTGCGCGACCAACAAGTTGTGCAGACCAGCTTTCTAGAGCAATTAAGGAGGTTATTGAAAATGCCTAGATTTTTTACTTCTGAATCTGTAACTGAGGGTCATCCAGATAAAATTTGTGACCAAATTAGTGATGCAATTCTTGATGATATTTTAGCTCATGATCCTAACGGACGTGTTGCATGTGAAACTGTTGTAACAACAGGATTATGCTTTGTATTTGGTGAGATTACAACATCTCATTATGTTGATGTACAAAAAATTGTACGTGATAAAGTAGCTGAAATTGGCTATACTCGTGGTAAATTTGGCTTTGATGCGGAAAATCTTGCGGTAATGACTGCGATTGATCCACAATCACCTGATATTGCAATGGGTGTTGATGAAACTTCAAGTCATGAGCAAGGAGCAGGAGACCAAGGTATTATGTTTGGTTATGCTTGCGATGAAACTGATGTATATATGCCAATGGCAATTACATTAGCCCACAGACTTGCTAAGCGTTTAACGGATGTAAGAAAGAATGGTACTATTCCTTATTTACGTCCTGATGGTAAAACACAGGTTACTGTTGAATATGATGATAATGGTAAAATATTCCGTGTTGATACAGTCTTAATTTCAATTCAACATTCACCTGAAGTTGATATGGAAGTTTTAGCACGTGATGTAAAGGCTAATGTCGTTGATCCAATTATTCCTGCTAATTTAATTGATGAAAATACAAAATTCTTATTTAATCCAACTGGTCGATTTGTTGTTGGAGGTCCTCAAGGAGACTCAGGTCTTACAGGACGTAAGATTATTGTTGATACATATGGTGGTGCTGCATGTCATGGAGGTGGAGCATTCTCTGGTAAGGATCCATCTAAGGTTGATAGAAGTGCTTCATATATGGCAAGATATATTGCTAAAAATGTTGTTGCATCTGGTATTGCTTCACGCTGTCAGATTCAATTATCATATGCAATTGGTGTTGCTGAACCAACAAGTGTTTTGGTTGATACCTTTGGTACAGCTAAGGTTTCTGAGGCATTAATTGAAGATACAATTCGTAAAAATTTCAAGCTTACGCCTAAGGGCATTATTGATACATTAGATTTAAAACGTCCTATCTATGCTCAGACAGCAGCTTATGGGCATTTTGGTCGAAATGATATCGATCTTCCATGGGAACATTTAGATAAAGTTGATGTATTTAAAAAAATATTTTAATATTTTTAACTCAGTTCATAAGCTGAGTTTTTTTATTATTTTTCAATAAAAACATTATTTTTCTCTAAAATGATTAAAAAAGGTAAAAATTTCAATTTTAAAAACTAAAATTTATTAAAATTATAGAAAAATGGCTTAGTTAAGCCACTATTGACATATTATCGTTTGTATGATATTCTTACTTTGGTGATAATATGAAATGTTTAATATGCAAGTGTAACTTCTCTAGCAAAAAAAATATCGGGACTTTTTTAAAATTAGATAAAAGCTTAATTTGCGATAAGTGCTATCATAGTTATCCTTTGAAAATTAATTATTCTGTTATACCTCTTAATAAGCATTTACTTTATATATACTCTCTTTATCCAAAGCCATATTTTATAAATTCACTTGCTTATTCATATGAATTTTCTAAATTGTTTTCGTGTATTTATTTTTCATTTTCCAATAATGATTATTGTTTCGCATTTGATTATTTTAAATTGACACAACTAAAATTAGACATTTTTGATGATTTATCGTCATTTTACGATAAAGATATTTATATTATTTGTAATTATATGGCTGATTAGGTAAAACTTTTTGGTACGATATAATTAGAAAAATCAATTTATGATTGTATAATATAATTGTATTAAGAAAGGGGTAAATAAGTATGTTAGTTGGAAAAGTAAAGTGGTTTAATAATGAGAAAGGTTATGGGTTTATTATAAAAGAAAACTATGATGATATCTTTGTTCATTATTCACAAATTCAAGATGAAGGCTTTAAAACATTAGAAGAAGGTCAAGTTGTTGAATTTGAACTTGTAACTGGAGACAAAGGTCTTCAAGCTCAAAATGTTTTTAAAATTACTAAAAACTAGACTACCAAAAGGAGATTCGATCTCCTTTTTTAATTGAATTTATTACAGGTTTTGAATAAAAAAATAAAATATCTTTTTTTAAAATCACGTTGAAAAGGCTTACATATTGTGCTATAATAAAAGTGTAAAGAAGGAATAGTATTTATTAAGGAGTGGTTTATATGAAAATTGAAGTTTTAGGAAAAAATGGTTTTGTTCCAAGCCAAACAAACAAGGATTATGCTCAAGAAAAGCTTGCCAAGATTGAACATTATTTCCAAGATCAAGCTGAACTTGAGGCTAGAGTAGTTTGTAAGGTTTACTCAGAATACCATAAGGTAGAGGTAACAATTCCTGCTAAAAATATAGTTTTACGTGCAGAAGCTCAAGATCAAGATGTATATAGTGCCTTAGATAAAGCATTAGATAAGTTGGTTGCGCAAATTGTTAAGTATAAAACAAGAACTAAAAGCAAGGAAAATAAGGAAGGAATTAAAGAAATTTTTTCTAATGATGCCTTCGATGCAAAAGCATTAGAAAAGGAAATTATTGCATCTCAACTTGTACGTTCAAAAAAGGTTGAGCTTTCACCAATGACTGTTGATGAGGCTATTGAACATATGGAGCTTACAGGACATGATTTCTTTATCTTCCAAAATAAAGATAAGAATAATGAAGTATGTGTAGTTTATACTCGTGACGATGGAGATTATGCAGTAATCGAAACTAAGTAGATTTTGTGAGTAAATGTCTTAATTAGGCATTTACTCTTTTTTATGCTAAAATAAGATTTAAATTGTATAATAAAAAATAAAATAAATGGCTTAATTATCTTGAATTATCTTCTTTTTTAATGTAGAATAAAAATAGACATTTAATAAATATTTATATTTATTTGATTCTATAAATTTATTTATCAGATTAGAGGAAAATTATATGTTTAAAAAATTATTTGATTCAGGTTATAAAGAACTTAAAAGATGTGAAAAAATTGCAAAACAAGTTTTTTCATATGAAGATGAAATGGCTAAGCTTTCAGATGATGAGTTGAAGGCTAAAACACCTTACTTTAAGGACCTATTAAAAAATGGAAAAACTTTAGATGATATATTGCCTGAGGCTTATGCAGTTGTTCGCGAAGCTGCTTATCGTGTTATTCAAAAAAAGCCATTCTTTGTTCAGGTTTGTGGTGCAATTGCTATTCATGGTGGTAATATTGCCGAAATGAAAACAGGTGAAGGTAAAACCTTAACAGCAGTAATGCCAGCATATTTAAATGCTTTAAGTGGAAATGGTGTTCATATTGTAACTGTTAACGAATATCTTGCACAACGTGAGGTTGATGGTGAAATTGGTACGGTGTATCGTTGGTTAGGTTTAACTGTTGGTTTAAATATTCGTGATTTATCACGTCAAGAAAAACGTGATCAATATGCATGTGATATACTATATTCAACTAATAGTGAATTAGGTTTTGATTATTTAAGAGACAATATGGCCGTAAGAGAAGAGGACTTGGTTCAGGTTAGAGGACTTAATTATGCGATTATCGATGAGGTAGACTCTATCTTGATTGATGAGGCTCGTACTCCCCTTATTATTTCTGGTGGTGCTAAAACATCTGCTGTTTCTTATCAAGCAGCTGATAGCTTTGTAAAAAGTTTAAGTAATGAAGATTATGAAATTGATATTGAATCTAAAACAATTCAATTACTTGAATCAGGTGTCAATAAGGCTGAAAAACAATTCAATTTAAAGAATCTTTATGAGCTTGAAAATGTTAGTCTTGTACACCGTATTAATAATGCTTTAAAGGCTAATTATATTTTTACTAATGGTGTAGAATACATGGTTCAAGATGGCGAAGTAGTAATTATTGATTCATTTACTGGACGTGTTTTAAAGGGACGTCAATATAGTGAGGGTTTACATCAAGCACTAGAAGCTAAGGAAGGCGTTGAAATTAAACAAGAAACTGTAACGGTAGCTACCATTACCTACCAAAATTTCTTTCGTATGTATAAAAAGCTTTCTGGTATGACTGGTACAGCTAAAACTGAAGAAGAGGAATTTAGAAATATTTACAATATGTATGTTGTTGAGGTTCCTACTAATAAGCCAGTTATTCGTAAGGATATGCCAGATTTACTTTATTGTTCAATGGAAGCTAAGATTAATGCATTAGTTGAGGAGATTAAGGCACGTCATGCAACTGGTCAACCAATTCTTGTTGGTACTGTTTCTGTTGAATCATCTGAAGTTATTTCCAAAAGATTAACGCATGAAGGAATTCCTCATGAAGTATTAAATGCTAAAAATCATGCTCGTGAAGCTGAAATAGTTGCTGTTGCTGGCCAAAAAAATGCGGTTACTATTGCAACTAATATGGCTGGTCGTGGTACTGATATTAAGCTTGGTGAAGGTGTAAGAGAACTTGGTGGATTATGTGTTCTTGGTACTGAAAGACATGAATCTCGTCGTATTGATAATCAGTTGAGAGGACGTTCTGGACGTCAAGGTGATCCTGGATATTCTCGTTTTTATACATCATCTGAGGATGATTTGTTAAAGCGTTTTGGTAGTGATACATTCAAGTCAAGAATCGATATGGCAATTCGTCTTGCAAATGGTGGCGATACATCTCTTCCACTTGAATCAAAAATGTTTACAAAGCTTGTAACAAATGCTCAAACTCGTATTGAGGGTGCTAACTATGATTCACGAAAAAATGTTTTAAAATATGATGATGTTATTCGTAAGCAACGTGAATTATTTTATGATCAAAGAATGCATATTATAAAGGATAAAACTATTGAGCCAATTGTTAACAATTTAATTAAGGCGGGAGTTGAAAATGCTGCATTTGCTCATATGGAGCAAGTAGGTCATGGAAAATATAATATCAATGATGAGGAAATCACAAAAGAGTTTAATAATCAATTCTTTGGCCAAGGTGCCGTTGATATTGGAGTTATTCAAACTTTAGATGAAAATCAAATTTGTGATTATTTAACTGATATTGCATTTAAAAAGCTTGAAGAGAAGAAAGCTATGTTCGAAGATGAAATTTATCAAGAATTTTTAAAGGTTGTCGTTTTAAGAGTTTTTGATACTCATTGGACTGAACATATCGATAAAATGAGCGAACTTCGACAAGGTGTTTCACTTCAATCATATGCTCAACAAAACCCATTCCAAATTTATCAAAAAGAGGGTGTTGAACTATTTAATAAAATGATGCGAAACATTGAAACAGATGTTTTAAAGTATTTAATGCGTGCTCAAATTAGGTCTAATCTTGAACGTGAAGAAGTAAATAAAAATACTGTTACTAATGATTCAAAGGGTGGAGAAATAAAACGTGCACCACAAAAGAACCTTGTAACAGTTGGAAGAAACGATTTATGCCCTTGTGGTTCGGGTAAAAAATATAAATATTGTCATGGAAGATAAAAAGCTCTTTGGAGCTTTTTTCCCTATAATGGAGGTATTATATGGAAAAATACGAAATTAATAAGTATTTAGCAACATTTAGTGAACAGGTAGATGATTTATATCAATCATTAAATATTGAAAAGCTTAATAATGAATTACCTATATTAGCTAAAAAGGTTGAAGATCCCAATTTATGGAATGATCCTCAAAATGCTAATAAAATAATTGCAAACTATAATAGTAAAAAAGAAAATGTTTCAATATATAATGAAATGTCCTCTAAATTGTCCGATATGAAGGACTCTTTAGAATTAATCGATGATCCAGAATATGCTAAAATTTTAGAGGATGAAATAATAGCTTTTGAAAAAAGAATGAAAGAACTTGAAATTCGAATAACGTTATCAGGTGAATATGATAATAGCGGTGTAATTATGGAATTTCATCCTGGTGCCGGCGGTACGGAATCAATGGACTGGGCTTTAATGCTTTATAGAATGTATCAGCGATACTGTCAAAGACAGGGATTTAAGTTTAATACAATTGATTATCAACCAGGCGAAGCTGGTATTAAATCAGCAACCGTTGAAATTTCAGGCCCCTTTGCCTATGGACTTTTAAAATCAGAAAGAGGAGTTCATCGTCTTGTTCGTATTTCACCTTTTGATGCAAATAAGCGTCGTCATACATCATTTGCAAGTATTGATATTGCCCCTGTAATTGAAAATAATAATGATATTGTAATTAATGATGAAGAAATCCGAATTGATACTTATTGTTCCTCAGGAGCAGGAGGTCAGGGTGTTAATACAACTTATTCGGCTGTAAGAGTTACTCACCTCCCAACTAATACGGTTGTCACATGCCAAAATGAAAGAAGTCAAATTAAAAATAAGGAAATAGCACTAAAGGTATTAAAATCTAAACTTTTAGAGCTTAAAATTCAACAAGAACAAGAACAAATTAGAAAATTAAAAGGGGAACAAATGGATATTGGGTTTGGTTCGCAAATTAGATCCTACGTTTTTTGCCCATATACGCTTGTAAAAGATCATCGTACAGATTATGAGACAGGAAATATTCAAGCTGTAATGGATGGTGAAATAGATGAATTTATTAAGGCATATTTAAAAATGAATGCGAGGGGTTAAAATGAAAAAAAAGCTTTGGACTTTTTTATGGATTACAATTGGGGTATTATTAATTTCAGTGGCATATTATTTCTTTTTGGAACCATCTAAGCTTGTAACAGGTGGTGTTACTGGACTTATGATTATGCTTGAACCATTTTTACCTTTCCCACCTTCAATACTTATGTATATTCTAAATATAAGTTTATTGTTAATAGGTTTATTTTTACTTGGTAAGGATTTCTTTTTTAAAACATGCTATGCATCTGTTTTATCACCAACTTTTATTCTAATTCTTGAGAAGACTTGTGAACCAGATATAATTTTAAAGGGCGTTAATCCTAATAATTGGTATTTTATATCAATGCTTGTGTCAAGTGTTTTGATGGCAGCTGGTCTTGTTATATGCTTTAGAGTTAATGCTACAACAGGGGGAATGGATATTTTTCAAAAAATAATGACTAAATATTTACATATTCCATATTCTAAAACAATGTATTTAACTGATTGGGTTATAATTTTAATTTCAGGATTTTTTATTAGACCAAATAATTCTATTTATGGCATTGAAGGAGTAGTTTATGGCTTAATTTGTGTATATTTACTTGGATATATTGTAGATTATATAGCTCTAAATGCCAAGTCAAGAAGAACTGCTTATATTATTACATCAAAACCTGAAGAAATGAAGAAAATGATTTTTGATTTAATCGAACGTGGTGTGACAGAATGTGATGTAAGAGGCGGTTATACTGGCAATAAGCTTGTAATGCTTATTTGTACTTTAGATAATAATGAAACTTACATATTAAAGGATAAAATTCATGAAATAGATAAAGATGCATTTACTTTTATGAGTCAAACAAAGGAAGTTATAGGTTATTATGATTAAGGTTAATGATTTACAAAAGGGTAAGAAAAATCGTTATATTGTCACTTTAAATGAGAAGGAATATGATGTAAACGAAAATTTAATATTAAATTATCATCTTATAAAAGGATATGTTATTGAAGATGATAAAGTATTAGATGACATTATATCAGATATTTCTTATTATGATTTTTATGATATAGCATTAACTTATCTAGAAAGAAATATCAAATCATCTGGCGAAATTAAAAATTACTTAAAGAAGAAAGGTGCAAGTGATGAAATTTCTTCAAAAATTGTATCAGCACTTATTAGCCACAAGCTTTTAGATGACAAAAAATATTTTGAGTTATATGTAAGTCATTATATAAGGATTGGCTATGGGCCAATTTATATTATAAATAAAGCTAAACAAAGTGGTATTCCACAAAATATTATAGAAGAATTTGATTTTATTAATTATAATGATGATATTAAAGCTTTATGTCTAAAGCAAAGTCAAAAAAAAATAAAGTTAATAAAGGAATCTAATGCATATCAAAAAATAATGAAATTAAAGCGATATTTAATATCTAGAGGCTATGACTATAATATGATAAATGAGGTTATTAAGGAGATTATATGAAAAAAAACAAATTAGAAGAACTAAAAGAAAATTATAAACAAATAATTGAAAAAAATACAAAAATTAAAAATAATATTTCAACAATTCGTTTAATTTTATTTGTTGTTTTTGTTGGCCTATTAATTCTTGCTTGTTTTAAAAAAGGTTTTGTATTTATTTTTCCAGCATTATCATTTATTTCTTTTGTAGTTGTTTCATGGTATCATCATCGCTATTTAAAGGTAGTAGATGATACGAATTTTAAAGTTACCATTTTAAATGAGTATTTATCTCGTTTTGATGATTCTTATAAAAGAAGTAGTGATCGAGGTCAGGATTTAAAAGGCGATTTATTTCTTGAAGCAGATTTAGATATATATGGTATAGGTGGACTTTTTGGTTATCTTTCATTTGCTAAAACACCATATGGAAGAAAATTTTTAAGTGATTCATTAAAATCTAATATAATTTCCGAAGCAGATTTAGTAACAAGACAAGAAGCGATTCATGAATTAGCATC
>UMFD01007810.1_pt1 | contig 23601 bp, 10 predicted proteins | sample 1964901 | NCBI WGS metagenome assembly UMFD01 (sample SAMEA4836035, study PRJEB28245) | human gut metagenome | biome: gut microbiome; material: fecal sample | place: Denmark | collected 2008 | reverse complement strand
AGATGCTCTCCCAGCTGAGCTATGATCCCTTGTGTCTTTCAAGCTCTCTTGCCTGACGACAAATAATAATATACTCTCATTTCAGACAAATGTCAACACTTTTTTTAAAGTTTTTTTGATTTTTTTTGAAAGCCCGCAAAAATGGCTTATTTACGGGCTTTTCTGTGTGTTGTTTTTTTAATTTTATTCCATTTTATTTGGAATTTTTAAAATTTCTTTGAAAAGTTTTTTGAAAAAATATCTTTTTTTCTTTGTAATTTTCATTTAATTGTGATTTTACATACTGTCTTTTTCTTACCAACACTGATCGTAATCTTTGCCGTTCCTTTTTTGACTGCTGTAATCTTTCCTTTTGAATTGATCTTGGCGATCTTTTTGTTGGATGTTTTGTATTTTATTTTTTGTGTGCAGGTGATTGGTTCGATTACTGGTTTTAATTGGTAAGATTTCTTTTTGTTTAATGTCAGTTTCTTAGGAACATTTTTAATAGATGTGCAGGCTACTGCTTTTTTCTGTACTTTAACACCGATCGTCTTTTTCAGGTTTGATTTCATTGTGATCGTGATCTTTGCACTTCCAGTTTTCTTACCTGCCTTGATGATGCATGTTCCATTTGGTTTTCCAGAAACAGTTACGATCTTCTTATTGCTGCTTACCCATGACTTAACGGAATCTCCTTTTGCCATATCAGTTAATGTGAATTTCTGTGTTTTCTGCCCTCGTTTTAACTGTAGTTTTGGTGCGTTGACCTTTAAGACTGGTTTTAATTTATCTCCAATAATCCTTGTTTCTTTTTTACCGCAGGCACTGCAGATACGTTCCTGTACAGCTCCGCTGTAGATACTCTGTGCTTTTACAGTCTTCCAAGAACTATACTTATGCCCAGTTGCAGGAAGTGTTTCTGTCTTGGTTTCTTCGCAATCTTCACAAACAAGTGTTTTTGAACCATCTTTTTCACAAGTAGCCTTTTCTTCACTTACTACTTTCCAGTTGTGATCCGTTTTTTCTGTTGCGGAACCTTTTTGGATCAGTTCTCCGCAATCGGTACAGTAGGTATCTCCCGTATAGCCTTCCTCTGTACAAGTAGCTTTCTTTTCATCACGGACCTCTGTGTGCTGATGGCCGGTAGCTTTTAAGACTTCTTCTTTTGTCTCTCCACAAGCTGTACATGTATAAATCTTTAAACCATCTTCGGTACAGGTTGCTTTCTTCTGGATCTTTTCTTCATCGAAGCTGTGTTCTTTTTTTGGAATTGCTACTGTTTTTGTTTCGCCACAGTTTTTGCAGGTGTAAGTTTTAATTCCAGCTTTCTTACATGTTGTTTCTTCGCTTACTTTTCCGTCATCCCAAGAATGTCCAGTAGCTTTGATCATAGCTCCTTTGCTGATCAGCTGTCCACAATCCTTACAGTAGGTATCTCCGCTATAACCATCTTCTTCACAGGTTGCTTCTTTTTTATTGCGGACTTCTGTATGCTGATGCCCGGTTGCAGGGATTGTTTCTACCCATGTCTTATTGCAGCCTTCATCCGTACAATGGTATGTTTTTTCTCCATCTTCTGTACAAGTTGCTTCTTTGCTTACAGTACCCTGATCCCAGTGGTGAGATATTACTGGAATTGATTCTGTCTTTGTTTCGCCACATGTCTTGCAGGTATAAGTTTTAACACCTTCTTCTGTTTCCGTGGCATCTTTTGTGACAACCCCGTTATCCCAAGTATGACCTAACTTATTGATCACTGTTCCAGATTCCAGTTTTGTACCACAATCGCTGCAATAGACATCACCGGTATATCCATCTTTGGTACAAGTCGTTGCTTTCTGATCTCTTGTTTCCTTATGTAAATGTCCTGTTGCTTCAATTGTTTCTTCTCTGGTAGCTCCACAGTTTTTGCAGGTGTATGTCTTGATTCCAGTTTCCGTACAAGTTGGTTCTTTGCTAACCTTACCACTATCCCATGTATGGCTTAATGGGTTATCCAGTGTTATGTCCTTTGTTTCTCCACACACGCTGCACTTATAATGCTGGATTTCTCCAATGCCACACGTTGCAGCCGTTGTAGATGTAAGTTCCCATGTATGATCAAGCTTTTCCAGAACTTCTAAGTCCAATGATTCTCCACAAACTGTACAATCGCGGCGTTTTAAACCATATTTTTTACAAGTTGGCTGGGTAATTTCCCATTCCCCAGGAGTATGTTCTTTCTTTGCAATCTTCTGCCCAGATTCTAATAATTTACCGCAGACACTGCAGTAAGTATCTCCGGTATAGCCTTCGGACTTACATGTTGCTTCTTTTTGTTTTCGGAGTTCTGGAGTATGAGCCTTCTTCGCAGTTGGACGTCTCTGTGTTGTTCTTCCACAATTTTTACAGACATAATAGCTCACACCTTGTGATGTACAGGTTGCAGGAGTCACAACATGCTCTTCATCAACATGTGCTACCTTGGCAATGGATTCTGTTTTTGTTTCACCACAGCGAGTACATGTATAAGTTTTTACTCCTTCCTCTGTGCAAGTAGGCTTTGTTGTTACTTCTCCGTTATTCCAAGTATGACCTCCTAAAGACTCTTTTGTTACTTCTTGTTTTGTCTTTTTACAACCACTACGAGTACACGTATAGGTTGTAATTTCTGACTTATCGCAAGACTGTTCCTGTGTAACTTTTCCACCATCCCACGCATGTCCAAGAGCTGGTTCTGCTTCTATTTCATATTTGTATAAGCAACCAGAATTAGAACATCTATATTTTGTTGTACCGGGTGTCTCACATTGTGCTATTTTTCCTCCAGCCTCATAGAAGTTGTGATTGCCTTTACACACAGAATGTTCCTTCAAGTAATCATCTTTGGATATATTACTATAAGTATCTTCAATCGTAGTATCATCTGGAGTATAAAGAATGAATAGATATTTTTGACCCGGCAGTAGTTCCTTTCCAGGTTCTCCATCTTCTTTAAAATATGCATTCGTTGGATCGGTATAATAATAAGTTCCATCAATCTGAACTAAATTCCATGCATGTCTAACTCTGTTACTTTTTGTTATACCACCATCAAATAAAGCATTTAATCCTACAGCATTTGCCATGTAATAAAAAGTCCCCGCATATCCATCACAGACTGCATATCCATCTAACACGGCTCCTGTCATATCATGAGGATATTTTGTTCCTGGAGTCATAGATGAATTGTCTTTTACTGCATAATAATTATCATATTTTACATTAGAAACGATCCAATAGGTAATTGCTTTAAATTTATCATAATCTGATTTACCATCAAGATCCAATGATTTGATAACTTCATCTAATTTCTGTATTGTCTGATTATATCGATCTGTTTTAGAGCCATAACCAGCACTTCCGTAAACTTTACCAATATAGGCTTTGTCTGCTTCCGAATAAGTCACTTTAAGATGTGTTAGTCCACCACCCATAGCAGCCATCGTGTGTCCACCTTTCGGATCACCTGTTTCTTTATATATTTCTTTTTCTAAATCCTTATCAGCTTTTTGGGTTTCCAGTCTTGTATCTTTCTGATCGGAGCTAATTCTTATTGAAAAATCAAAACTATAATTCGCATATGCATTCTCCTGAATGATTTTTTTTGTGATCTCGGAAAGTTTACTTATCATTTCATCATAGGATGAATATTCTAATGTTTTATCTATAGTACATTGTACGTTCCCATATCCATTCTTTTCGTAATAAAATCCTTCAATTTTAGAATCAGCAACTTTACTATATGTATTTTCATCTTCTACTGCCTGCACAGGAACTTCCGCAACAGGAATCATATTTGTTGTTATCATAGTTGCCGATAACGAAACTGCCATTATTGTAGCTGCTATTCGCATTCTTTTTTTCACTTTACTCATAATCCCCTCCTACGATTTTCCCCATTTTTGTTGTTCAACTGATCTTTAATATTATTATTGTAACATAGTATGTATCTGTTGTAAGGCGTTACAGCCACTTTGTAAAAATAAAACGCAGAAAACGATTTCACAATCTAAAGACATATCATCATTGGTTATTATTTTTTCTTTTTGAAGTAATAGAATACTGCAAAAAGAATCAATGCAAATCCACCGATCAAAGGAAGATACGTCTTAAATCCACCCGTAGATGGTAATTTCAGGTTTGCATCATTTGTAATCTCATACGTTGGATGATAGAAATAATAAGTATCTCCCTGCTTGATGGCATTGGAGGTATCTACATTTCCTTTGTCTACTTCTGCCTGTGTTACAGATAACGGAAGTGTTACGACCAGAGGCTCTTTTAACAGATTCTTGCCGCTGGCTGTTTTTGTTTCCGTGATCGTATAAGTGTCCGGCAGCAGATCATCAAACAGAAGTTCTCCTTTTTCATCCGTTTCTTTGGATGCAACTTCTTTTCCATCGGAATCCTTGATCGTAAACCAGACTCCTTTTAAAGCTTTTCCTGCGGAATCCTTCTTTTTCAGCTTGATACTTCCTTTGATCATCTGGTTTCGGAATGTCGCAGAACCAGTCAGTTTTGCTGTTCCACCGCTGCTTTCTGGTCCAATGTCAAACGTAACGGTTCCGGCTTTCTGGTCCACCGTTCCATTTTCACTCTCTGTTGACAGATGATCCAGCTTAAAGTATTCTTTCATACCGCTTTCACTGCATGTGTATGTTCCATAGTACAGATCATCAAACGTTGTCGAAATGCTGATCATCTTTCCATGGCTTTCTTTTGTGAAGCTTTCCACCTCGTTTTTCGTGAATTTCACATCTTTTTTATAAGTGTGTTTCTTTCCATACACATCTGTTCCTGTCAGGCTGAATGTAAATACAGCATCTCCAACATCCATGTTCAGATTGGATGGATCAAGTTCTTTTGTGATGGTAATACTTCCTCTGCCAGGTGTGTGAGAGTTGGTTGCAACTGTTGTATCCGGATCATCGCTGTTTTCATCGTAAAAAACTTTGTATCCGATCTGCTCATCTCCTGTCACAACACCTTCTTTTACCTCTTCCCATGTATACTCGATCTCATTTCCATTCTCGCATTTTGGAAGGACTTTTGATCTTGCTTTCCAGCCGTTTTCGGAATTTAAGGTTACGGTATCTACTACATCCTTGCCGTTTACTAACAGATTGAATCTTACAGAATCCGGACGGATCTTATCCTGATCATTTTCATCATCCCATGTCTTTCGAATCGTTTTCTGTACCGTCTTTGGAGTGTGGGTATTGGTAATGTCCGTTGTAATGGTTGTGATATCACTGGATGTATCCGTGGATTCTTTGACCTCATATGCAACTTCATAACCTGTCTTTGCATTTCCATTGATCACAGAAGTTGATTCTTCCTTCACTTCATATTCGTAATCTTCTCCAACATCATCCTGTTTTGGAAGATCATTGAATTCAGTGGACCAGTTATTACTGGAATTTAGCACATCTTGATCGATATATTTTCCATTCTGATATAACTTTACCACAACGGAATCCGGACGGATGCCATCACTGTTATTGCTGTCATCCCATGATTTTTTAACAACAATCTTTACATTTCCACCTTTATAATACCTATTTGTATATGATGCTGTATAAGTATCTTTATCCCATGTTCCAGTAGGCTCTTTATCAATTCGCTCATAATTAGGAGCATCACAAACCTCACTAAATGTATAATTTCCTTCTTCTCCACGCTTGATATCTGTCTGTGCCTGCCAGTTGTTTGCTTCATTTAATACATAGGTCTTTACTACATGTGTTGTCTTATGTTCTGCCTTGATCGTTACAAATGCAGGTCTGGTCTTCATGGAATTGTTATCATCGATCCAGTACTTCTTTACCTGCACATACTCAGAACCCTTGTTTACAAACGTATCCGAATCATGCTGATAGGTGTTTTCCTCATCATTCGTGTTTCCTTCGGATGCTACGTCATGAATCAGATTCTCGGTTTTATCATTTAAGACTTCACCACTAAATGTTAACACTTTATCTGTTTTTTCATATCCAACCGGCGGTGTGACCTCTTCTACCGTGTACATCTGTTTTCCAGTTCCATCCTTTGCATAAATGCCTGTTGGCAGTCCAAAGAATTCGACATAACCAAACTGGTCATCCTGTGAAACAGTGGTTGTGATCGTATCTCCTTTGTTAAAGATCGTTTTTCCATTTTTATCAACGATCTCACATGCTGCCTTTAATGCAAATGTCGCACCCGGCAGGAAGTTTCCTTTTTCATCGGTCTTAATGAAATGGATCGTATATTTCTGCAGCAGATCATTATATTCCAGATTAATATCGATGTGTTTGTCTGTCTCAAGAGATACCTCTTGATCTTCCGGATCGATCACATTAACGGTCGTTTCGATCGGATCATATCCTTTATACTTTCCTGTGTCTTTAAAGAAGATCGTCACTTTCTGCTTTCCTGCAGCTTCTGCTGTCTCTGGTGTAAAGGTTACATCATCATCCGTTACGTCATCCAGTTCCTGCTGTCCATCATCGTCGTAATTGCTGGAAAACGTGAAATCATCGGCATGATAGGTATCCCCTTTTGTAAAATCTGTTTTTGCGGCTGCACTAATACCTGTAACCTGGGCATCTTTGTAATCATCATCTGCCTTTACCATCTGATCCTGTGCATAGGTCGTCTTTAAGTTTGTACAGCCATAGAACATCTTTCGTACATCTTCCACGTTTGAAGTGTTAAAACTGGAAAGATCGAGTTCTTTTAATGCAGAACAGTTGGCAAACATCTCTGACATGTCTGCCACTTTGGATGTATCAATGTTCTTAAAATTGATCTTTGTCAGACTCTTGCAACCGGAAAACATCTTGCTGGAGATCGTGTTCATGTTAATGACCTGATCCGCTTTCTGGGAGGAAATGTAATAATCATTTCCATCGTTCCATAAGACGATACTTCCATCTTTGTCCTGTGAAACATCCTTCGTGTCTGTTCCATCCGGAGCGTTTTCCCATGTAAATGTGATACTTTCTGCATCCTGGATCTCCTGATTCAATACTGCCCCTGTTTCCAGCACATAAATACCGCTGCTCGGAGACGGCGTATTGTTTCCATGTGGTTCTTCTACATCCGAAACATCCTCGGTATCTCGGATATCATTCATCGTTCCCGGCTTCGTATCCCAGTTGATCACGACTTCATGTTCTTCCGTATCAATGCAGTATCCGTTTGGACCGGATATCTCTTTGATATAATAAGTTCCTTGATAAAAGTCCGTGGTCTCCTTTCCATCGTCTCCTTTTCTGGTAAACTGTACGGATTGATCTTTCAATGTCGTTTTCTGATCGATCAGGGTTCCGGCTTTCCAGACAACCGTTCCATCATCTTTTTGGATGTCCTCTTTTGCATATAAGCCGTAGACTGCTCCGCTGATCTGATCGTTTTCATAAACAAAGCTGTTATCTTCAAATCCGCTTAACGTTTCTCCTGTCTTTTTTAGTGAAACAGATCCGTACACTGGTTCATCGGTATCTTCATAGGTGTAAGTACCGTTTCCGTCAGAATCATAATCAACACTTTTCAGGTCTAATGTAAATTCTTTCGCTGTATCATTTTTATTGTATCCATCCGGGGATTTTGTTTCTTTGATCGTATAGTGACCATAAGGCAGCTTGCATGTTGCGTATCCATCTTTCAATGTTCCAGAGGTCAGTCTTGCAGCTTCCTTTCCTTCATCATCGTAAATGACATACTCTGCATCATTTAACAGCTTCTTTGTCTCTCTGGAACGTTTTACAAGGACAAAATCGATCTCATTTTCCTGATCGACATAACTGTATTTGATCGTTTTTCCTTTATCCTTTTGGGTCAATACAATGACCTGGTCTTCCAGTAATGCATGTTTGTTCGAACCGCTTTTTTGATGCAGTGTATACATTCCAAGTGCGATATCACTTGCAACTGCAGTCCCATCTTTTCCTGTTGTCAGTGTTGTTACAACGTTTCCATTCTGATCGAGCAGTTCAAACACAGCTCCTGCTTCTGCCTCTGATTCTGTATCTGATACTTTCTGTTCCTTTTTGATCTGGATCGATGCAGAATCTGAATATACATCCTTTGCAGTAAATTCATAGACTTTCATGCCGTCTGATTCTTTCGCTTTATGCTCTCTGGAATCATAAACAGGTGCCAGCTCATACCCTTCTGCCCCTTTTGTCTGGATCACAAGAAAATCATGGTCTGCTTTCAGACCTTCCAGTAAAAGACTTGCAGTTCCTTTGGCATCGGTTGTCAGCGTGCCGATCACAGCATCTTTTGACAACGAGTCGATATAAGCGGTACGGCTTTCTTCACTGCTCATATCTGCATTCTGATATCCATTTGCCTTTGATGCATCCAGTACGGTAAACTCCGCGGATGCTTCTGCTTCTTCCACCTTATTTTTCTCGGTTGTTTTCTGGATCATCAGCTTCTTTCCATTCCACTTGTTTTCAAGACTGTACATATGATTGGTTTTATCTCCGTCTTTTAATGTAACATCGAAATCATCCACAAATGCATGATTATCAGCTCCACTGGTCTGGTGTACGGTATAAGTCCCCGGACTTAATTCCCCGGATGCGGCATATCCGTTTTCATCCGTTGTCAGTGTTTCAACCACCTGTTTGCTTGACTTATTGATGATCTCAAATTTTGCACCGGCTTCTGGTTTCTTTGTATTCGTTGATGTCTGTGTGTCCGTGATGACCTTTGTTTTAGAAATAGAGATTCCGGCAGCTTCTCTTGGGTTGTTGGCTTCGATCTGATAGGTTTTCATGGAACCATCGATCACTTTTGTCATATCCGGGATCAGAGAGAATCCATCCGTTCCCTTGGTCTGATGTAACCGGTACGAACCATATGGAAGCTCTTTTGTCGTTGCCATTCCGTCGTCGCCGGTTGTGATCGTATCCACTAACTGGTCTTTACTATTATATACTTCAAACACAGCTCCATTTTCTGATTTTTTGTCATGATCATAGGTTTTGTAGATCTGCAGCTGTCCTTTGACCGGTGTTTCATATACAGTGATCGTTTTGTTCTGATCAAGGGTTACATCCGTGATACTTTTACTTAATTCAAATCCATCGGGATTCACTTCTTCTTTCACGTAGTAATTTCCCACAGGAAGCCCTTTGGCACATCCATATCCGATCACATCTGTAATGATCGTTGCAACTCTTGTATCTTTTGGATACAGAACCGTTTTATTATCAGATTTCAGAATATCTTCTTTTGCATATACTCCGTATGCTGCATTGGCATAAGTGGCATCTACTCCAAAGTTATCTATGATACTCTTCTTATTGAGTTCCAGATTGACTGTTTTTTCTTCATCATACATTGTACCAAGATCAACCGAAGATGCTTTCCCTGTTGCATTTTTTGTTTTGACAGCACTATTCTTCTCATGTCTTGCATCTGGATCAACCTCTTTGGCTGTCCATGTATGAGTTTTGGACTTTTTATCATTGATGAGCCCCAGCAGTAACTTTGCCACTTCTTTTTCAGCGGCAGCCTTTGCCGTGGCTTTGCTGTCATAGTATCCTTTCTTGGTGTATTGTTCCTGCACATCTTTTGATAACTCTTTCCAGTTTTTCACATACTTCTTTATTACGGTTCTTGTTCCACTGGAAATGGTCTCATTATATGTGAGGCTGGCAACCCCTTTTTCATTTGTTACCGCTGTACCGACAGATTTTCCATCCCGGAAGAACTCAAACTTTACACCGGATAACACAACGCTTGTCTCTTGGTCACGTTTTGTGATCGTTACTTCTGTTTTGTCATTTTCAGAGGTGCTGTTTGAATATGTATAAGAATCGGTCTTAACGGCAGGTAGTGCTTTCGTCATGCTGTATAACATCTGATGTTTATCATGATTCTTTCCTTTTACACAGTGTGTTACGGTATAATAATAGATCGTGCCTTTTGGATCAGTCTGGCTGATCTTCTTACAAAAATCCTTTGCATCACTGTTGGAAAACTTCGAGTCAAGATTTTTTCCTGCCTGATAAACCGTTGTCTGCTTGCTGACACCTGCTCCACATGCCCAGATGTATGCCTGTGTTAATGCAAACGCTTTTTTATTTTTTGAACTCTTCCAGTAATAATAGGTCAAAGCTTTTGCGATCCCCTGATTCTTATACGTCACAGCGTTGTGTGTCTTATATTTTACCTTGTCTCCATTGCACATGGATTTCCCGGAGTTTAAACAAAAGGTTCCTTTTCCATTTGCAGTGATCTTCCATAATCCTTCACTTGCCGGCCGGTCTAACGTACTGATCTTATTGCTGCTCATCACCTGACTCATACCAACGGTTGCAGTTCCTTCATTTGCTGAAACATTCACCATTGGTACAGACCTTCCGACCATTTCTCCAAACATAGAAGAAAAAAGCATGACTAAGGATAAGAAGAACGTGCCAATCTTTTTCAGATTTTTTATCAGCTTGTATTTCATAATCTCCTCCTGATCTATTTGATCTTACAAAAATTTTTTGTTTTAACAGCAGAAAGATTTCTCTGTTCTGCTGTTATCTTTATTGATACCGGTCTGTAAAATACCCAGGCTCACTGGCTTTATCAATGTTCGCATATTCAGAGTCCGTATGGGCACTGCTGTATCCGGTACCATTCTGTCCTTCGATCTCAATACCCCCGGTAAACATACTTTCATCATGAATGATGTTTGTTTTGTTGATGCTTCCGTCGTTCTTTTTCCATATCGCATACAGTCTTATGGTCTTTCCAACATCTGCAAGATCAGAAACTTCCGATCCATCCGTATAGTCTGCTTTTACTGTATCCGGCGTTTTTCCCCATCCAAGGAACGTATATCCTTTTCTGGTAAACAGATCAGATGGCAGCTGATAAGATTCTCCTGTCTTTACCGGAGTGATCTTTGCATCTCCTTGGGCTCCATTCGGCTGAAAGCTGATCTTATACTGTCCATTTCCCCACACTGCATATAAGGTGAGGTTCGAAGCTGTCTGATATTTGAACGATTCTTCATCTTCATATGCTGAGACATCTCCGTCTTTTGTCTTACTCCATCCAAGGAACTGATAGCCGTTGTTCGTAAATGTGTTTTTAGGAAGCGTGAATGTACCATCATATGTCACGGTACTGTCATTCATTGTCCCGCTTCCACCATTAGAATCATAATGGATCTTGTACTGATTGGCTTTCCACTGGGCATATAAAGTTAAGTCTTTCTCACACACTGTACTGTTTGTCGTATAAGATGTTCCGCTGCTGTCTGCCGTATTCTTCCATCCGGTAAGGGTATATCCGCTTCTTGCAGCTGTTGGAAATGTCAGTTTACTTCCACAGGCAAAACTTTTACTGGAATCTCCAGATGCGATCGTTCCATTGTTCCCTTTGTAAGTCACCTTGTATTGCGTTTTGTTCAGATTAATTGTAACTTTACAGTCATAGTATCTGTAATATTTCTTGTCACTTGGTTTCCTATACGGTGCAGCCCCGGTGTCATAGGCACTTAGTCCGATCGTGGTTTCAAAATCTGTTTGTTCTTTCGTGCTGTGATCGGGCGTATTTGTCAGCTTATGGGACTGGCTGTACGGCGTATCATATGTCACACTATTGTATTTTTGATGAGCCGGAACCGTATATTTTACTTTTATGCTGATCCATGAATATGATCCACTATTAGATTTCGTCGTTTTTACAGATGTTGTAGATAACTTTAATTTATACGGATCGGAACTGCTGATAGATACTTTCTTTATATTCAGCGTCCGGCTCGCATTATCAAATGAATAATTCTTATAAGCCGATCCCGAATGGGTTACCTGTAGTTTTAACGTGGAAGTGCCGGATGGTCCTTTCACTTCAACATACGTGTATTTATTGTTGGTTGGAAATGATGAAGTTCCCGCATTGCTTTCCGTGGTATATGCTGCCTGTACCGAATTGTGCCATGCAAGGACTGCAATAAAACTGATCACAACAGCAGGGATCAACACGAAATACCATTTTTTATTTTTCTTCCTGCTAATCTTTTTCACGTCCTTTTCCTCCTTTCCTTTTGTTTGTTTTTATAAGTTGTATTCCAAAAAAGATCAAAATCCCGATTCCAAGATAATGAACCAGTTTTTCCCGTTGAATATCCCACCTGGAAGACTCAAAATAAGTATCATTCATTGTACGGATCTTTTGATCTGAAATTTTCTGTCCCTGATCCCTTATGCAGTAAACCACATATCGGAATTTCCCATGACTTCGATATGGATGGCACGTAAGAAGTGTTATCATATCTTTTCCTTTCTGAATCCGGATCTGATCGGAATCATCGGGCTTTATGATCTTGATCTGTTCTACCCGATATGAAAGTTTTTCCCATGGATTTTGAAGGATCACCTTGTCTCCAATTTCCAGTTTTTCAATCTCCCTGAAATACGGAATCCCCTGATATCCACGATGTGCAGCGATCACACAGTTACTATCTTTCGTACCAAGAGGCAGGGATGTTTCTCCCATGACCGCAGCACCTTTTCTCAGGTTTTCTAACGTTGCTCCAAGATATAATGGAAGTTTTACATTCATCTTTTTGATACTGATATATCCAAAGTTGTTTCTGCCATCTTTTAATTGGATCGGTGATGCACGATAACTCCGGACATCCTTTAAGTTTCTCTGCCCTTCCTTATAGATTTCTTGATTATACTGTAAGGATTCCTGATACAAAGGATCTTTTCCTTTTGGAATCTTTTTTTCTTTCTCAAAGGTTTTTATTTCCTGATCAGCATTTTTTTGCTGTTGATACGCAGAAAAATCGGGAGAAAGAAATACAAAGGTTCCGATTCCCATTAAGATTACACCTAATAAATTGATCAGTTTCCTTTTCATTTCCTTCTCCCTTCATTTATGGCATGTTCCGCCTTTTGCCGAAGCTTTTAAAATGTCTTTCCTGCTAAGATCAGCATGACAACAATGATAAGTCCGATGACGATTGCCCTTTTGTAAGTTTCCATCCATTGAGAATCCTGATTTCTTGGGCGTATCGATGCCTGTTGTTTCTTGCTATATTTCGTTCTGACTCCCCGGACCAGCAAACGATGATCGTTCACTCCGTATGGTGTACAAGTCACAAGTGTCACATAGTCTTTTCCTTTTACGATCTGAAGCTTTTCCGTATCTTCCGGTTTAACGACCGATATCTGATCCACTTTATAAGCCAAGATCCGGTCTAACACATGAAGATAGAACAAATCTCCTTTTTTCATCTCCGTCAGATCAGTAAACAGCTTCGCTGAACTTAAGCCCGTATGCCCGGTCAATACACTGTGTGTACTTTTCCCACCGACCGGCATTGAAGATGCTGCAAGGTGGCCGATCCCACGTTCCAGTACTTTAGCATCTGTTCCATGATAAACAGGGAAATTGACAGAGATACATGGAATTTCCAGATATCCCATAATGCCTGTATGATCGATGTTTAAGATGTTGTTATAGATGAATGTTTCACCATTACTTTTTGTAACTTTGAACGGGTCCGTCAATTGTACTGCTGATTTAGCGAGATCTTCATTGTATTCTTTTGCTTCTTCAAATGCTTTCTCCTTTTGTTTCTGATCATAGGTCTTCACCTGCTTTTCGTAGGATTTAATCGTTGATCCAGCACTTTTTTCAAAGATATAGTTGCTGATAAACGGATAAGATAATAAAGCAAAGCCAAACATTATGATGATGCTTGGAATAATTTTTTGTTTCATAATTATTTTTTATAATACCCTGCCAGTTTCCTGACAGGGTGTATGAAAATCATTTTTTATTAAATAGAATCTTACTGAATCTCTTTACGTTTCTGGTTCTTCTTTACGATCATAAATCCGCATCCTGCGATCACAACTCCGGCAATGATCAGTGCATAGCTTCCTGCTCCACCTGTCATTGGCAGTAAGAACTGTTTCTGGTTTGTAACTTCCATGTTGACATAGGCATTATTGGATTCCCCGTGTTTTGTCATTGTTGCTTTTGTTTCGTCGACTGTGGCACTTGCTGCAGTTGTCTGGACTGTGACATCATTCTTTAATGCAGTTCCGTTGACAACACCGTCGTTTGCAGTGGAATCTGTATCTGCTTTGCTCTGGATTCCTGTGATATTTGCCTGTGTTGGAGTGATCGCTGCTTTTGTTGATGTGATGTTTACGATGATCTCTTTCTTAAGCAGTGAGTATCCTGCATCAGAGTGTGTCTCTGTAAATCCGTATTTATCTGCTTCGATACCATTGATCACGAGTTTTCCTGCAGCGGATGGGCTAAACTGTGTTGCTCCTTCTTCTGTGGCTGATTTTCCTGTGATCTGGTAAACTCCGTTGCTTCCTGTGGCAACCAGATAGTAGTTATCAGATTTGTTCTGGATCACGAATTTAACCTTTGTGGCATCTCCCTTGTCATCGGAGAATTTCTTTGTCAGATCGTATCCAAAGCTGTATACGATACATTCATCTTTTAAGATATCGTAATAATCTGTGCTTGTTCTCTTCCATGTCAGGGATACATCATTTGGATTTCCCTTGTCACCGAGTGTTACGCTGTCGTCTGTATTTACGTTGGCTGTATAGTATACAACGATGTATTTGTCGGAGTATTTCTTGTTGATCTCGTTTAACCCCTTCTTTGTCATGGCAACCTGCATGGTGGAGTCGTCTCCGCTTGTTCCGTATGTTACTGCAAAGTTTGGATCATTATCTGTGGATTTCCATACGGCAATGGCACCACTCTTGTCTACGTTGTTTACATTTGTTGTATCTGCAGCGTCTTTGCTGTCATAGACCGCGATCACCGCATCCTTGTTATATGTCATACCTTTGGACATCGTATCGTTGAATGTGTATGTGGAAAGATAGGTTGTGGATGATGTGATATGTGGCAGTTTGGAGATAAACTGGTAATCAAGCTTTTCTGCTTTGGATGCTGTAACAGCACTCTGGTAAGTATATTCCTCTCTTGCCTTTGTAAAGTCAGCAAGTGCGTTCTGCTCTGCTGTTGTTACATTATCCTGATCCGGATTGTTACGGACTCTCTTGTCTAATGTAGGAATCCCTGTCTCATTCTTTGGATAACATACAACATCATAGAACCAGTCATCACCTTCGGCATCTGTGGATGGCAGCTGTACGAACCATGGATTTGTTGTATATGTCACATCTTCCGGTACTTTTGTCTCAACGATCAGATAAAGTCCCAGAGCAAGCTTGTCTTTGCTTGTCACTCCGGATGCATCAGTCTGGCTCATGGCTGTCCCGCTTTTTCCCATGTATTCTTCTAACTTGTCTTTTGTTACCGTGTTATCCTCCAGTGCAGATGCCATCTTGTCGTTGATCTTCTGGCTTGTGAAATAGGTCTTGCTGCCTTCTTTTTTGGCTGCATCGGAATCTGCAAGGTCTAAGATCTTCTGTAGTTCCTCTGGAACTTCGTAGATCATCTGGACTTTTCCATTCTCACTCAGCTGTTCGACATCCCCGACTCTTAAATAGCTGAACTCAACGCCTTTGATGGCATATTTGCTTAAGGCTTCTTCTGCTGCTGTGTTCTTCTTTCCTGTGGATGTAAACTGGTCTACATTGACTCCGCCCTTTTTGGCTGCAGTCAGGTCATATTTGTGGATTGTGATTGATCCTGTTTTGCTTGTATCGATTACGTCTGTTGTGGCTGCATGGACTGAAGTTGCAGCATATGCCGTTGTTGCCGCAAACATCATTACACATAATACTCCTGCTGTAATTTTTGTTATCATTTTTTTAATATTCATAATATTTCCTCCTGAAATCTCTAAAAATGAGTATAAAAAAAGCACAGAAAACTTTTACATTCTCTGTACTTCTCATCTCTTACTATGTAATTTTAAATTATTCAGTTACATTTGTTTTATTAGGTTCAATCGTTACTGTATTCCAAAAAGAACCTTTCACTGCATCTGTCTTAATCTCAGATACTACTTTCTGAAGATCAACATCCGTTGTAAGTTTCTTTGAAACATCCATAACTGTGACTTTATCATTGATCGTCAAAGAACTCACTGTGACAAACTGATCCTTATTCACTAATGTTCCCTTCTTAAGCGGTACAGTCAGGTGATAATTCTTCTGCAAAACTGCTTTGATCTCTGCATACATCTTTGATGTATCTTTAAATTCTTTTTTCGCCTGAATTGTTTTGGCTTTTGTATTGTTTGTCTTCTTTACTTTCTTATCCTTAGAGTAAATCTCCCAGCAAGGACCCCCTGCTGAAGCTGATTTTGTCTGAGCTACTACATCTTTTAATGGGTATTTGTACTGTGTGCGTTCCCTGCTTCCAACATCAGCTACTGTTACCTGATCATTGTCATCGATCGCCACAAGAACAATAAAATGCCCTTTCTTTGTAAAATATCCAGGACCCATAAGTGATACTACCGGATGTTTCTTCTTCAATGCGCTGCGGATCTTATTGATATCTGTTCCAAGTCCATTGCAGGAAAGTTTATATTGTCTGGCTAATGCCGGTACCATCTCGTGACTTGCACCTGCACTTGTATAGTAGCCATGATTATATGCCCATATAGTTGTATCTACAGGCGTAACCCACTTTCCAGTCAGTGAACTGATACAGACTGCCATTGCAGTTGGTCCGCATCCACTGCTGTGAATCTGATACCCATTGTCATTCCATGCTGCATCTGCCTGATTAAAATAAATAAATCCCTCTATGGTTTCTTTTTTTCCTTTCATCTCGATGCTGTGGTCGTTGTAAACCTTTGGAATGATCTGCTTTGTATCTTTCTTCTTGTCTTTTTTGTCTTTCTTTTTCTTATTTGTTGCTTTCTTTTGTTTCTCTGTTGTTTTGCGTTCTTTTTTGCTTGATGTTACTGTCTTCTTATGACTTGTATCTGTTTTGTCTTTCTGTTCTGTCGTTGGCTTAGCTTCTGTCGTCTTCTCTGTTGTTGTCTCCGTTGTTGAAGCTTCTGTCGTCTGGGCAGAATTATCCTTGCTTGTGTCAGTCTGTTCACTTGCCTGTTCCCTTGCAAATGTCTTATCGCCTGCCTGATCTGCGCTGACTACAGACGCTGAACCAAGCATCAAAACCGCATACAGAGCCAGTACAGCCGCTGTTTTACGCGTTTTTCTCATTCTTATATTTCCCCCTAACTATTTAAAACATACTTATTATATCACTTCAAATACCATCGTCAAGGACAAAGAATGACCGAAATTCACTTTTCACATTTTCTTCACATTTTAGGCTTCAAGAACTAGTTTCTCAATTGCATATGCCACACCATCTTCATCATTTGTCTTCGTGACAAAATCTGCAATCTCTTTTAATTCTTCTCGTCCATTTTCCATAACAACACCGATTCCGGCCGCCTTGATCATCATCGTATCATTTCCTGCATCACCACATGCCATCACCTGATCCATTGTTAATCCAAGATGTGCCGCAAGATGTTTCAAACCATCTCCCTTATCACATCCAAACTGATTAAGTTCGATATTATTATTAAGCGCACTTGATACACTCGCAATATTTTTCTCAATCAATTCTTTTGTTGCAGCTGATCTTTCTTCCATGTCATCAAAAAAAGCACTGATCTTTTCAATTCCTGTTGGATTTTCTTTGATATGTTTTTCAAGATCATCCACTGGAAGTCTTGTTTCATTCACAAGTGTCAATAAATGCCCTGATACATTGTAATCTGAAAGATGATCCAAATAGCGCTTCTCCATGTATCCCTGCCCGTTCTGGTAAATATCATGTGTACAATGATATTTTTCAAGAATCTCAAATAATCGCAGTGTTGCATCTGCTGATAAATGGTTCGTGTAGATGATCTTATCTTCATACTGATCATAGACTGTCGCACCATTACAACAAAGCGCATAACGAACTCCTTCGATATTTCTCAAAAACTCTGGAATTGATTTGAAAATACGTCCTGTTGCAGGTACAATATAAACTCCCTGTCTGATCGCTTCTTTTAAAACTTCTATAGTATGTTCTGAAATCTGTTTGTTACTGTCTAATAATGTGTTATCTAAGTCCATTGCTACCAGTTTTATCTTACTCATGTTATTCCTCCGCAAAAAAGTAGTTTTGAATATTGATCTGAAGACTTTTATATCCCTGATATTCATTGATCACAGGATAATATGTACAGGTAATATACTTGCTTGTCCCCATTTTCTCCCGAAACTCTGTTTCATCCTCAAAAATCATACCATCAATTCGTGTTCCCTGACTACTCTTTAACGCTAATTTAATCACATTTTTACTTTTTCCAAACACATTGACTCGTTCGATCTTTAATTTGCGATGTGCAAACAGAGGTTTTTTATTTTCTTTTCCAAACGGCTCTAACACTGATAACTGACGGATCAGATCCATTGTGATATAATCTACCGGCATATCAATATCAATCTGTACCTTCTTTGCAAAATCTTTTTTATCTAGTGTACAGTTTTTATTGATCTTTTCACGAAATGACTCCAGATTCTCCTTCTCAAGAGAACATCCAGCTGCCATCGGATGTCCGCCAAATTTGGTAAACACCTCTTTGACTTTCATCATCTCTTCAAACATAGAATATCCTTCGATCGAACGCCCTGAACCCTTCAATCCATCTTTGGCATCCGTAAGAACAAAAACTGGATGATTCAGCCGGTCTTTGATCCTTCCTGCAATGATACCTGAAATACTTTCATGACAATCCGGCAAATATAAAACAAGTACTTTATCACCTTTTGCTTCATATTCTAATGCCTGCTCCAATGCTGTTTTTACACCATTCTCTGTCATGCTCTTTCTAAGATCATTCAGCTCTTTCAGCTCTTTCGCTGTCTGCAATGCTTTCTCTTCATCGTCCTCAAGAAATAAATTCAATGCTTTCTCTGCTGATTCTAGACGCCCGCTTGCATTAATGCATGGTCCGATAATAAATCCAAGAGCATAAGACTGTATCTGCTTTTCCATGAGGTCGTGTACATCTAATAATGCTCGAAGTCCAACATTCTTCGTCTCCTTCATTCTTTTCAGACCTTCTTTTACAAAAATCCTGTTCTCTCCTGTAAGATCCACAACATCACACACGGTAGCGATCGCAAGCATGGATAATAATTCTTCCAGTCTGCTCTCATCTTCTCCCATATCTTTATACAGTGCTCTCACGAACTGGAATGCTACGCCTGCTCCGCAAAGAAGCGGATATGGATACTGACATTCTTTTTGTTTTGGATTGATGACAACATCTGCCGGCGGAAGGATTTCTTCCTTACTTCCATCGTCATTCATCACAAATGGTACATCGTGGTGGTCTGTAATGATCATTGTAAGGCCATGCTCTTTTCCATAACGGACTGCCTCACCCGCTGCAATTCCGTTATCACATGTAAGGATCGTATCTATCTGATCCTTTGCTGCCTTTTCAATGATATTTTCGTTGATCCCATAACCATCTTTCATACGATCCGGAATCTGAAAATCAATCTTTCCTCCAAGATCATGGATCGCTTTCCATAAAATATAATTCGAAACCACTCCATCTACATCATAATCTGAGATGATACGGATTGTTTTTCCACTTTTTATCTTCTCTCTTATGATATCCACACCCTCTCTGACACCTTTCATCAGAAATGGATCGGATATATCGGAAAGATTCCCATATAAATATTTATGTATTTCTTCATCCCCAGTCACATCTCTGTTTCTGATCAGTCTTGCGATCACGGGATCAATCTGAAATTTCTCACCGATTTTTGTAAAGTCGGCTTTTTTCTTATACAGATACCACTGTTCCATCCTATTTCTCCATCTTCCAGAAAAAGAGCATTCAGTGTCTACTGAATACTCCTTTTCCTTGTCTTATTTTTATTTTCTTTTCTTTTTCTTCTTTTTCTTGCGATTAGGGTTCGCTGTAATCTTCTCTGGCTGTGCAGCAGTTTGTCCATTGCTCTCTTTTACAGCATCAGATCCGATACGAGTCTTCATCATATACCATAATGGTCCTGTTAAGAATACGGAAGAGAAAGCTCCACCGATTACACCAACGATCAATGCCAGTGCAAATTCTCTCAGGGATGATACTCCACAGATAAATAACGCAAGTACCATAACAAATGTTGTTAAACTTGTATTGATCGTACGAACCAGTGTACTTGAAATACTCTGATTTACCAACGCTTTGATGTCATCTCTTGTTCGGATCGTCTGAAGTTTCAGATTCTCACGGATACGGTCAAAGATGACGATCGTTGAGTTGATAGAGTATCCAATGATCGTTAACATACATGCGATAAATGTTCCACCGACAGATAATCTTCCGATAGAATATGCCGCAAATACGACTAACACGTCATTTAACAATGCGATGATCGCACTTGATCCAAACTTCACATCTTTAAATCGGATCGCAATATAGATCAACATACAGATTGCTGAAATCACAACTGAGATAAATGCATCTCTCTGCATCTCATTACTGATCGTTGAACTGATATTCTCTGTTGTTACTGATTTTACTTTATAATCTTTCTTTAAAGTCTTTTCAATCTGTTTTCTCTGTGTAAGATTTAATTCTACACTCTTAACAACCATCTGATTGTTTGCCTTTACTTTCTGGCTCTGTACAGATGATGACTTGCTGACTTTCTCATAAGCTTTCACAACCTGTTTTTCCAGAGAATCATTTACCTTCTGATCATCTTTAAATGTGATCGTAGATGCTGTTCCTCCTGAGAATTCAAGGTCATAATTTAAGATTGTACCAATCTTGCTTCTGTTCATAGGAAGTGCTGCAAGTCCCACTAAAATGATCACACCTGCAACCGCAACATATTTCTTACCTGCACGAACAAAATCTCTTGTCTTGATCGTTCTTGGTTTTCCATACCATTTCTTATCGCGAAGTCCAAAGTGATATGCTGCATATACAAGGAATCTGCTGATCACTAATGCTGTAAACATGGAGATCAGTACACTCATTCCAAGTGTCTGTGCAAATCCTTTGACAGTTCCTGATCCTTTAAACCACAGTACTAAAACTGCGATCAGTGTTGTCACGTTACCGTCGATGATCGCTGAAGCCGCTTTTCCAAATCCAGATTTAATCGCAGCTCCTGTGCTCTTACCTGCTGCAATCTCTTCCTGAATTCTTGCATAAATGATTACGTTAGCATCGACTGCCATACCGATACCAAGGATAATACCCGCAAGTCCCGGCAAGGTCAGTGTCGCATTAAATCCATTCAGTGCAAGTAACATCATGAGCATATAAATCGCAAGTGCAACACATGCGATAATACCAGGCACTGCATAGAATCCGATCATGATCAGACATACAAGTGCAAATCCGATAATTCCGGCTTTGATCGTTGTCTGAATTGCATTCACACCTAATTTGGCAGATACTACGTTGGAACGAAGTTCTTTTAATTTCACTGGTAAGGAACCAATTCGGATAGATGAAGCAAGATTCTCTGCTGCTTCATAGCTTTCCATACCAGTAATAGAACATTCACCTTTTGTAATTGCTTCTGATACATTTGGTGCACTGATAATCTGGTTATCGTAGATGATATAAATAGATTTTCCAATATTTGCCTTTGTTGCTTCCGCAAAAGTTTTTGTTCCCTTTGCATTAAATTCAAGAGCTACTACATATTCTTTCTTTCCAGTTGTCTGGTTCTGATTTGTAACAGCTTTTGCTTTCTTAACATCCTGCCCTGTTAGGATTGTATCCAATGTTGTCTGTGTTGTTGTTTTGCCATTTTTCTTTACTTTTACTTCTTTCTGAACTGCAAAAGAAAGTGTTCCCGGTTTACCAAGTTCATCTAAGATCTTGTTAGCATCTGTTACTCCAGGAATCTCGATATTAATACGATCTTTTCCTTCCTGATAAACTTCTGCTTCTGTACTATACCCTTCCACACGTTTCTGAAGTTTATATACGGTATCTTTCATATCACTGTCTGATACGTTCTTACCATCAACTTCATATGTGATACTTACTCCACCTGCGAGGTCTAATCCCAGCTCAATATTGCTTGCTCGTCCGATCTTATTCTTGGTGATACCTTTGGTTGTGATAAATACACCAAATACACATAATGCGATCAGTAAAATAAGCCCTGCAATATACTTGCCGCTGCTATTACGCTTCTTCATTCTCCGTCTCCTCTTCTAATGCCAATGCTGCCTTCACCATAAGTGCACATTCAACCCTCTTACGCTCTAATTTACATCCGATCTCATAAGTTCCATCGATCTTTCCATTAAAGTTATAAGAGTTTGCACTGCATCCACCGCTGCAATAGAATCTTGCAAAACATTTTTTACATTCTTCTTTGGAATATACGTTACATGCTTTGAATTCTTTGACGATCTCATCCTTCTTGACTCCTTCATAGACATTACCCATTAAGAAATCTTCCTCACCAACAAACTGATGACATGGATATAAATCTCCCCATGGAGTCACTGCAAGATATTCTGTTCCTGATCCACATCCAGATAAACGTTTTGCAACACATGGACCACCTGTTAAATCGATCATAAAGTGGAAGAATGTAAATCCTTTTCCTTCTTTCTCTCTCTTGATCATCTCTTTGGCAAGAAGATCATATTCATCCATTAAGATTGGAAGATCTTCTTCTGTGATCGCATAATCTGCTGTATCTGGTGCAACTACAGGTTCTACAGAAATCTGTTCAAATCCTGCATCTGCTAAATGCATAACGTCTTTTGAGAAATCCAGATTATGATGTGTAAAAGTTCCTCTTACATAATATTTCTGCTGATTTCTGCTGTCTGCAAATTTCTTGAACTTGTCAATAACAAAATCATAGCTTCCTTTTCCATTTCTAAATGGTCTCATGTAATCGTGAACTTCTTTTCTTCCATCTACACTTAATACAACGTTGTCCATCTCTTTATTGGCAAATTCCATGATATCATCGTTTAATAATACACCATTTGTTGTCAGTGTAAAACGGAACTTCTTATCATGTGTCTGTTCTAAAGAACGTCCATAAGCAACAATTTCTTTTACTACATCAAAGTTCATTAAAGGCTCTCCACCAAAGAAATCAACTTCCAGATTTCTGCGGTTTCCTGAATTCTCTACAAGAAAATCCAAAGCTTTCTTACCAACTTCTGCACTCATTAAAGCACGTCTTCCCTTGTACTCTCCTTCTTCTGCAAAGCAATATCTGCATGCAAGATTACAGTCATGTGCAATATGAAGACAAAGTGCCTTTACAACTGTTGGTCTGTTCTTAAATCCACAAATGTATTCTTCATAACAGTCTTCTGTAAATAATACACCTGCATCTTTCAATTCTGTAACTTCCTCATAAGATTCTTTTACATCTTTTTCATCCCATGATGATAATTCTTTGATGATCTCTTCTAATGTGTGATCCTCGTATAATGCGATCACTTCATAAGTCAGATCATCAACAACATGGACAGAGCCGCTTGCTACATCAAGGACCATGTTATATCCATTGTTTTTATACTGGTGAACCATTGTTTCCTTCTCCCTTTATCTGTTATTTTCTTTCATCGAAAAAATGAGGCGGCCCACAAGGAACGCCTCAAGCA
>UMFD01000998.1_pt1 | contig 25432 bp, 20 predicted proteins | sample 1964901 | NCBI WGS metagenome assembly UMFD01 (sample SAMEA4836035, study PRJEB28245) | human gut metagenome | biome: gut microbiome; material: fecal sample | place: Denmark | collected 2008 | reverse complement strand
TTCCAAAATAGATACAATCCCATGTTGTTACACCGTTACCATCGGTGGTTGGGTTTTGTAAACTGACTGCTGCCATAGCCGGTGTGGATTGCCCCAGCGTAATCTCGCACAGGGGAAGCACCATTACCAGTGCAAGTAATCCTGCCAGCAGGCGTTTTGTTTTTCTTCTTTTCACAAAGATTCCTCCTTTTTTGCTTCATTTGATTTATGTTCTTTCGTCAAAACGAATTGGTAAATTACGTTTACAAAATTTACCATGCGGTATATGTCATATATTAACACATATCAGGGGGTGTTTCAATAAGTTTTGTGGCAAGTCCACCCCAACCATCAAAAAGCGTGAATAATTCATATTTTGGACATGATAAATCATGTTCATGCTAATCACACTATGCTAAAGTATAACCATAAAATTATATGAGGAGGGTTTATCATGAACATATTAAAAAAACAAACCATCAGCATCGGTTTATGCTTTGCGCTTGCCGTATCGACACTTAGTGCCTTTACTCCGGCAACAGCGGCTGCAAAAGCAAAACTGGTCAAAAAGAAACTTACATTAACCGTTGGACAAAAGAAAAAGATTTCAATAAAATCAAAAAAGAAAAAAGCAAAATATTCTTTCAAAGCTTCCAACAAAAAAGCTTCCGTAAGTAAATCCGGCGTTATCACGGCAAAAAAAGCCGGCAAAGTTAAAATTACCGTAAAAGAGAAGTTGAAGAAAAAAACAAGAAAGGTGGGAACCATTACGGTTACTATCAAAAAGAAAATAGCACAAAACACGACAGTTCCGGCACTTAATACGCCAACACCTGTCGTTACAGCTACCCCGGCGGCGTCTCCGAGTAATGAACCTACTGCCGAACCGACCGCTACCGCTACTGCAACACCGACTCCAAAAGTCACCCCTACTCCATTTCCTGAGGACCCTGAATTTTCGAATATTCCAAAAGGTTATACCGCAAAAAATCAGGCTAACAAAGGAGAAGTAGAACGCTTTGAATATGAATCAACAGAATACATCAGTGACGATGAATCTGCAAAAAAGACACCAATTGACCGCTATGCTATGGTTGTTCTTCCAAAAGACTATTCAAAAACGAAAAAATATCCGGTTGTTTATATGCTCCACGGATTAAGTGACACGCCGGAATCCATGGTCGGAAACGGAATTCTTAATGATGGTGCAGGTACACAGTATGTGGTATGGAATGCCATTGCCAATGGTGATGTCAAAGAATGTATCGTCGTTTACCCATGTGTATGCTGTAACGAAGAGGGAAAAAGCAGTTTTAACACAGATGCAAAAACAGCCTCTTATTATGACTACATCATTAATGACTTAACAAAAGTATTAATGCCTGCCATTAATAAAGAATATTCCACACTGACCGGACGAGAAAACACGGCGGTTTGTGGATTTTCTATGGGCGGACGCGAGACATTGAACATTGGTATAAGACGTCCTGATTTATTTAGCGGTATCGGATTATTTAACCCGGCACCGGGTGCTTTAGATGGCGGTGACATGCTTACAAAAGCGGATTTAAAACTTGCCGATGAGTACATAAACAGCACTTATATTCAGATTACAAAAGGTGCTACTGACACAGTTGTTGGCAGTAATCCAACCAATTATTACAATGCACTAAAGGCTGCCGGCATCCCATGTTCCTACTATGAAACAATGGGCGGCGACCCTGCAGGCAAAGGAAACGGTGGCCACTGGGCAACCGTTTATCATCATGGTTTGTATAATTTCTTAAAACGTATTTTCAAGTAAAAAAGAAAGGGGATTCTGAAACATGAAAAAAACATTTCTCTGCTTCAGTTTGTCCTTTGCACTTTTAGCATCTGCCCTGAACCCGTTGTTCTCGGCAGATGTTTTTGCAAAGGCAAAGTTAGCAAAAACAAAAATCACATTAACCGTAGGACAAAAGAAAAAGATTACAATAAAGGGAAAAAAGAAAAAAGCGAAGTACACATTTAAGGCTTCTAACAAAAAAGTTTCGGTAAACAAAAAAGGAGTTGTTACCGCAAAAAAAGCCGGAAAAACAAAAATTACCGTAAAGGAAAAACTTAAGAAAAAAACTAAGAAGATTGGGGTCGTTACAATTATAATAAAGAGCAAAGTATCAAATAAAAAGTCGATTGCAAGTGCGCAGCCGGCAGCCACAAATTCCGGAAATACCGGTGAAAAACCAACGACTGCACCAACAGCATCAGCCACACCAACACTGCCCCCTACTCCAACCGGCTCTCCGAAGCCTACTGCCACCCCGCGTCCAAAAGAAAATCCGGATTATTCTGATCTGCCATCCGGATTCATGAATAAAAACGAGGCTAACAGTGGCACTCTGGAAGAATTCTACTACGATTCTACAGAAGTGTCAGAGGGCGAAACCGTAAAACGTCATGCACGCGTTGCACTGCCAAAAGGATATACCGAGTCAAAAAAATATCCGGTCATCTATATGCAGCACGGTATTTTCGGTAACGAATATTCTCTTACCGGAGACAATACACAATATGTTGCCTGGAACGCTATGGCAAATGATGATATGAAAGATTCCATTGTTGTTTTTGCTAATGTTTGTGCAAACAAAGAAGGAAAAGGAACCGGCTTCAGTTTGGAACACTATAAAGCCTATGACAACTTCATCAACGACTTAACAAAGTGCCTTATGCCTGCTATCAACAAAAAATATTCCACACTGACAGGTCGTGAAAATACTGCTGTATGCGGATTTTCCATGGGCGGACGTGTGAGTTTGCAAATTGGATTTGAGCGACCGGATTTATTTGGTTACATTGGTGCTTTTTGTCCGGCTCCGGGTCTTTTGCCTTACACGATGAATGGAGTTACTGAACCCGGATTTTATACGGATTCCACATTTACGCTGCCAAGCGAATATTTAAATGACACTTATGTACAGATAACAAAAGGATTTAAAGATGATGTTGTAAAACAGCACCCACTTTTGTATCATCAGGCTCTGCAAAAAACAAACACACCTCATGTTTACTACGAAACGATGGGTGGTGATCCAAGCGGCAGCGGCAGTGGCAACCATGAAAAAGCAGTTTACCAGCATGGTTTCTACAATTTTATGAAAAATATTTTCAAACCAAATGTAACCGTTCCGGCAGGTGCATTAAGAAAAGATGGAGTAAAAGGAACAACGGAAGAATTCGAATACGAGTCCACTGCTGTAGCAGAAGGAAAAACAGTGACCAGAAAAGCCTTAGTTGGACTTCCGGATGGATACAATCCAAAGAAAAAATATCCGGTTGTCTACGGTTTACACGGTTATGGCTGGGGCATCTATAATCTTGCTCAAGATGGTGCCACAGATGTTGTTTGGAACGGCTATGCCAATGATGTTATGGAAGAAGTAATTATGGTTTTCCCTAATATCTGTGCCAATGAATCCGGTCAGGGAGCAGGATACAATCAAGAAACTTATGACGCCTATGACAATTGTGTGAACGATATCGTAAACTGCTTAATGCCTGCTATTAACAAACATTACAGCGTCAAAACCGGACGTCTCAATACAGCCGTCTGGGGATTCTCAATGGGTGGCAGAGAAGCTTTGAATGCAGGATTTAAACATCCGGATAAATTTGGTTATATCGGTGCCTTTTGTCCCGCTCCGGGCGTTCTCCCATATAGTGCAGAAAAAGGGATTTTTACCGAAGATACTTTCACACTGCCGGATGCTTATAAAGAAAACACGTTAGTTATGATTGTAAAAGGGAAAAATGACACAACAGTAGGTAACAATCCAATCCTTTACCATAAGGCCTTGGAAAAAAATAATGTTCCGCACATTTATTATGAAACCATGGGCGGAGATGCTGTAAACCGCGGAGGTGGCGGCCACCAAAATGTCGTTTATCTGCACGGATTGTATAATTTAATGAAACGGGCTTTCCCATGTAAATGAATTTATACACAGGTTAAAAATATCACCATGTAAAAAAACAGTCGCCTTGCTTAAAATCAAAGCGACTGTTTTTTAGTCTTTTAAACAACCAACAGGTATAATCTTTACCCCTGAATCTGTTGTATACGCCATATTCGCATTTGCACAAATTACAATTAACGCCGAAGGTTCTCTATATACATCTCGTGGATGTTTTTCACTTGCCAAAGCCTTTTGATTGTATTTTTGAATAACATCCTTGAATTTCAATAGCGATTTCTCAGCTTCCGGTATTTTATTTGCCCCTATTTTTATCTCAATAAGTGCATATTTTCCATCAGCCATCTGATATACTGCATCTGCTTCCAGACCTGTATCATCCGTATAATGTAAAAGACGTGCATTGTGTTTTTCAGCATAGACCAATAAATCTCTAAGCACCATATTTTCAAATACGTGTCCAAACAAATCCAAATCATTTATAAAATAATTCGGATTGATTCCTAATGCTGCAAGACCGATTGAAGGGTCAATAAATATATGCTTTTTGGCAGATCTAATTGCTGTTTTTGAGCGAAGATGTGGCGTCCATGCATCAATATCTTTGACTACAAACAAAGCTTCCAATGCATCAACATACGATGCAAGAGTTATATCTGTAACATTCTGTGTTGCTTTTACATCTGCAAAAATATTTTTTCGTTTTGCACTTGTAGCCATATTTCTTGCATAGGACCACAACAAACTTCTCGCCCATTCCGGGTTTCTATTTATGCCGTCTATCGCTGATATATCCTTTTGATAGATTTGCCTATAATAATCTTTTGCAATTTCTAATTTAGCAGTATCCTTTGTTAATGCCATACACCTTGGCCAACCACCTCTGCAAGCGGCAAAAAATAAATTTTCCAATTTCAAATCAGACACGATGCCATCAATATCATAATTTTTCTCATTTAAAATTTTAGACAAAGATATTTCCCCATTGGATTCACCTGTCTCAAACAAAGTCATAGGATACATTGTTACTTCTGTTATTCTTCCTGTCCCCGTATGCGGTGTACTGATTTTTTTACTTGCAGAGCCCGTCAAATAATACTCGCCAACTTTCTCCGGACTATCATCACATGCTTTCCTTATGGTGCCCCAGATTTTAACTGCATCTTGCCACTCGTCAAATAAAATCGGTTTGGGGTTTTTAAGAAATAGTTTGGGAGCGGTTTCTGCTACAGCAATATAACCATCTCTTTTATCCTCATCTTGAAATTCGATAACCGTTTTGCAACGCTCTTTCGCTGTCCTTGTTTTCCCACACCCCTTTGGACCAGTTATACTAACTGCATTAAATGCCTCCGTTCTCTTATCTATTACGTCATCAACAATTCTTCTTATATACTCCATAATCATTCCCCCTCGTACTATTAAATATATTTTACTACATATTCATGACTTACTGCAAGCGTATTTTGTATTTTTCGTTAAATTCATTTTACTTTTTTCGGCTATTCTATTTTGCATTTTTCGGTAAATTAATTTTACTTTTTTCGGTTCTTTCTTTACCCACCATACACAGCGCACTCACCAAGTTCTTCTTCAATTCTAAGAAGCTGGTTATACTTAGCCACTCGGTCCGTGCGCGCCGGCGCACCGGTTTTAATCTGTCCGGCATTCATGCCGACTGCAATGTCTGCAATCGTAGTGTCTTCCGTTTCACCCGAGCGATGACTGACAATAGCATTCCATCCGGTCGTCTGTGTCATTCGAATCGCCTCGAGAGTTTCTGTCACGGTTCCAATCTGATTTGGCTTGATTAAGACCGCATTTGCCGCCTGAAGTTTAATTCCCTTTTCGATACGTTTGGTATTTGTAACAAACAAATCATCACCAACAAGCTGCACTTTATCTCCTAATTTATCCATGAGTTTCTGCCAGCCCGACCAATCTTCTTCTGCCAGTCCGTCTTCAATCGAAACAATTGGGTACTTGCGGCACAAATCACACCAAAAATCAATCATTTCATCAGTACTTTTGTACTCACCGGATTTCCAGAACAAATACTCGCCCGGTCTTCCTGCTTTCACAGCCTCCTCATACATTTCTGTGCTGGCACCATCCATAGCAATCGAAAAATCCTCGCCCGGACGGTATCCTGCTTTTTCAATAGCCCCTGTAATAAAAGAAAGCGCCTCGTCCTCATGAGCAAGATGCGGTGCGAATCCACCCTCATCACCAATGGAGGTGGCAAATCCCTTTTCTGCCAACAGTTTCTTCAAGGTAGCGTATACGTTTGCGCACCACTCCAAACACTGGTGAAAGGAAGATGCTCCTATCGGCATAATCATAAACTCCTGAATCGTTAAACTACTGTCCGCATGTTTTCCGCCATTCATAATATTCATCATCGGAATCGGCATAACACGTGCATTTGGTCCGCCCAGATACTGATACAACGGAACACCGAGCTGTTTTGCTGCCGCCTTTGCCACAGCAAGCGATGTACCCAAAATTGCATTAGCACCCAGTTTTGCTTTGTTTGCGGTACCATCTTCACGTATCATCAGCGTATCAATTTCCACCTGATTCAATGCATTTTTCCCTTCCAATTTATCGGCAAGAATGTCATTGATATTTTCTACCGCACGCTTTACGCCATTTCCACGGTAACGCGGCAATTCACTGTCTCGCAGTTCCACCGCTTCAAACGCCCCCGTAGACGCCCCGGAGGGAACGGATGCTCTGCCCGCTGCCCCTCCGCACAATTTTACCTCTACCTCAATCGTTGGATTTCCTCTGGAATCTAAAATCTCTCTTCCTCGTATCGTATTAATTCGAAATGCCTGTATCATAAAAAAAGCCTCCTGTTTTCGATTAGTATAAACAGAAGGCTTCTTTCCTATACAATTATTTTTTGTGCTTTTTATTTTTCTTATTTTCTTCGTCCTCAAACGACTTATCCAACTGCTCTAACAGTTTTTTCTGCTCTTTGGTAAGCTTTGTCGGCACATCCACAACCAAATCCACATAATGGTTGCCTCGCATTTTGCGGTTACGAAGGGACGGAACTCCCTTACCACGCAAACGAACTCTTGTACCGGTCTGTGTTCCTGCCTTTACATTGTATGCGACATCACCATCAATTGTCGGGATAACCACATCTCCGCCAAGAACAGCTCTTGGATAAGAAATCCGTACGGTTGAGTAAATATCATAATCCATGCGCTGGAAATCTTTGTGGCGTTCTACATATACTTCTACAAGCAAATCACCGCGGGCACCGCCATTTTTACCCGGTTCTCCTTTGCCACGCAGACGAACGCTCTGTCCATGGTCGATTCCTGCCGGAATGCTGACCTGCAATTTCTCTTTTTTGCTTGTATAACCCTGTCCGTGACAAGCCGGACATTTTTCCTTAATAATTGTACCTTTACCGCCACAAGCCGGACATGTAGTAACATTCTGTACCATTCCAAAAAGTGACTGCTGTGTCTGAACAATCTGTCCTCGTCCGCCGCATCGCTCACATTTGACCGGGCTGGTTCCTGCTTTGGCTCCGCTCCCCCCACAAGTCTTGCATTCAACTTTGGATGGAATTTCAATTTCCTTTTCCGTACCAAAGCAAGCTTCTTCAAATGTAATTTTTACCTGTGTCCGCAGATTTGCTCCGCGCTGTGGGGCATTCGGATCTGCACGCCGGCTTCTGCCGCCGCCAAATCCTCCACCGAATAAATCTCCGAAAATATCTCCGAAACTGCCAAAGATATCATCCATATTCATATTGGTGAATCCACCGCCGCCACCGGCACCACCATCAAAAGCGGCATGACCAAACTGATCATACTGGCGTCTCTTTTCCGGGTCACTTAATACGGCATAAGCCTCAGAAGCTTCCTTGAATTTTGCTTCTGCTTCTTTATCACCCGGATTCGTATCGGGGTGGTACTTTTTGGCTAATACACGATAGGCCTTTTTCAGCGCTGCCTCATCGGCATTCTTGTCTACGCCAAGGACTTCGTAATAATCTCTCTTGTCTGCCATGTCTCCTCCACTCTCTTTCTATCCTTTTACGTGCAAATAACCCGCGTGATTCTCATCATCGCGGGCATTCGCCCTTCTCAGCTCCCAGTTCTCTAATGAGCCGTGATTCTTCGCAGCTTCGCTGCTCATCATCGCGGGCATTCGCCCTATGACAAGGAAACAAATGTTTTTCTCTTGTGCAAGCACAAGAAAATCATTTGTTTCCTTGTCGCACGGCTCATTAGAGTTCGCGGAAGTCCCCGTCTACTACATCGTCGCCGCTGTTATCCTGTGCTGCTCCTGCTCCAGGGTTTGGTCCGGCACCTGCACCACTCATGTCAGGGCCTGCTCCCTGTGCACCACCAGCTGCCTGCTGTGCCTGCTCGTATACTTTTGCGAATACCTGCTGTGCATTTGTCATCAAAGATTCTTTTGCAGCTTTCAACTCATCAACATCGGCATCGCTCATGTTCTCCGGTGTTGTACGCTCCAAAATTGCTTTTACTTTATCAATCTCAGCCTGTACTTTTTCTTTCTCTGCTGCATCTACGCCATCGCCAACGTCCTGCAATGCTTTCTCAGTCTGGAATACCATACTGTCAGCTTCGTTGCGGGCATCAATGCCTTCTTTTCTCTTCTTATCCTGTGCTTCGAATTCAGCAGCTTCTTTAACTGCTTTTTCGATTTCTTCATCATTCATGTTAGAACCAGCAGTAATTGTGATGTGCTGTTCTTTTCCTGTTCCCAAGTCCTTAGCGGATACATTTACAATACCATTGGCATCGATATCAAATGTAACCTCAATCTGTGGTACTCCACGCATTGCCGGAGGAATACCATCCAAGCGGAACTGTCCAAGAGATTTATTATCTCTAGCGAACTGTCTCTCGCCCTGTACTACGTTAATGTCTACAGCGGTCTGGTTATCTGCTGCGGTAGAGAAAATCTGACTCTTCTTAGTAGGAATTGTTGTATTTCTCTCGATAAGTTTGGTAGCCACACCACCCATTGTCTCGATAGCAAGTGACAATGGAGTTACATCCAGAAGAAGGATGTCGCCGGCACCGGAATCTCCAGCCAGTTTACCACCCTGAATCGAAGCACCAAGTGCTACACACTCATCCGGGTTCAAGGATTTGTTTGGCTCATGTCCGGTCAACTGTTTTACTTTATCCTGTACAGCAGGGATACGTGTTGAACCACCAACCAACAATACTTTTCCTAATTCAGAAGCGGTAATACCGGCATCTTTCAATGCATTCTGAACCGGTGTTGCTGTTCTCTCTACAAGGTCAGCGGTCAATTCATCGAATTTTGCACGTGTTAAGTTCATATCAAAGTGCTTTGGTCCCTCAGCTGTAGCTGTGATAAATGGCAGGTTGATGTTTGTTGTAGTTGCAGAGGACAACTCTTTCTTTGCTTTCTCTGCTGCTTCTTTCAAACGCTGCATTGCCATCTTATCAGTAGAAAGATCTACACCTTCTGCCTTCTTAAATTCAGAAACCATGTAGTCACATACTTTATTATCAAAGTCGTCACCACCAAGTTTGTTATCACCGGAAGTAGAAAGTACTTCGATGACACCATCACCAATCTCAATGATGGAAACATCAAATGTACCACCACCAAGGTCGTATACCATAATCTTCTGCTCGCCTTCATTATCCAAACCATAAGCAAGCGCTGCTGCTGTTGGCTCGTTGATAATACGTTTTACATCCAAACCTGCAATTTTACCTGCATCTTTGGTTGCCTGACGCTGTGCGTCGTTAAAGTAAGCAGGAACTGTAATTACAGCCTCTGTTACCTTCTCACCACCAAGGTAATTCTCTGCATCGCCTTTCAATTTCTGAAGAATCATAGCGGAAATTTCCTGTGGTGTGTATTTCTTGTCATCAATTGTTGCACGGTAATCCGTACCCATATGTCTCTTAATAGAAGAAATGGTCTTTTCTGCATTTGTTACTGCCTGACGCTTTGCCGGCTCACCAACTAAACGCTCACCAGTCTTTGTAAATGCTACAACAGATGGGGTTGTTCTTGCGCCCTCAGCGTTTGCTACAACAACCGGTTTACCACCTTCCATTACTGCTACACAACTGTTTGTTGTTCCTAAGTCAATACCAATAATCTTGCTCATAATAATACTTCCTTTCTGTCTATACCATGACTGTTATTTTCTTTATTAGTTTAACACTTTAACCATACTGTGTCTGACTACTGAATCTTTATACATATAACCCTTTTGGAATTCCTCAATGACCTGATTGGATGCATCTGAATCATCTTCATCATGCATAACGGCATTATGGAAATTCGGGTCAAATTCTTTACCAACTGCCTCAATCGGTGTCACACCGATTTCTTCTAATCCGGTAAGAAGCTGTTTGTAAACGGCCTCAATTCCTTTGGCAAATGGTGTCTCTTTTTCTTCATCGGAAAGTCCGTCAAAACCTCGCTCCAAGTTATCCACAACCGGAAGCATCTTTTCAACAACTGACTTCGCACCAATTTCAAACATGGCACTTTTTTCTTTTTCCGAGCGGTTTCTAAAGTTTTCAAACTCTGCCAGATTTCTCATCAGGCGGTCATTCAACTCTTCAATCTTTTCATCTTTTTTGTCTTTTTTTGCTTTCTTCTTAACCGCTTTTTCTGACTTCTCCGTTTTTTTCTTTTCTTTTGTTTCTTCTTTATCGGCTTGTTCCAACGTTTCTTCTACGGTTTCTTCTTCCTTTACTTCTTCTTTAACGTCTTCGTTTTTCATCTCTTCAGCCAATTCACTTCACCTCGCTATTTCTTTTTAAATATGTCATCTAGCTGCTGCATGCAGTTTTCCAATGTGCCAACTACTTTTTCGTAGTCCATACGCTTTGGTCCGACAATACCTATCTTTCCATAAACGCCTTCTTTAATTCGGTACGTGGCAGTTACAACGGAACAATCTTTCATTGACTCTACCGGTGATTCCTCACCAATGTACACCTGAATGCCATGTTCTTTGTCATCCTCCGGTGGTTCATCGTTGGCCCATGCTGACAACATCTGTTTTTCTTCAAATGTGGAAAGCAGTCCGGTCATTTTCTCCTTATCCGATAACTCCGGATATTTCAAAATATTCGTGGCGCCCGATGTGTAAATCTCTGAGTCATCCTCTTCTGTCATAACTTCCGAAATACAATCCAAAATGCTGGATGCCAATTCTCCGTATTCCCCTGCTTTTTCCTTGATTTGCTGCATAATCGCCATGTTAATCTCAGTAAAATCAAGTCCGGTGAGTGCCGTGTTCATCAAAAAATTCATCTGAGCAATCACATTCTCATCGGCATCCGTCATAAGGTTAATGAACTTGTTGCTTACGTGGTTGTTATCAAGAACAACAATCACAAGCAGCTGTCGTTCACTCATCTGATTTAGCTGGATAAACTTAATCCGCTTATGCTGATACTTTGGCTTGGTCACCATGGAAGTGTAATTCGTATTCTGTGCAAGTAACTTTGCAACCTGCTGTAACAGAAGGTCAATCTTGTCTGCCTTCTCGACCATCAACTCCTTCATCTCAGACACTTCTTCATCTTTTCTCTGTAAAATCGTGTCTACATATAGTCGGTATGCTTTATCCGAAGGAATTCTGCCGGCAGAAGTGTGTGGCTGTAAAATGTAACCCATCTCTTCCAGATCCGACATCTCATTACGGATGGTTGCGGAACTAAGATTCAAATCCGTGTACTTGGAAACGGTTCGGGAACCAACCGGCTCGCCTGTCTCCATATAATTACGAATAATCGCTTCGAGTATCTTTTGTTTTCTCTCATTCAGTTCCAAAATACCACCTCGCTTCCTTTTTGTTAGCACTCACTATCAAAGAGTGCTAATCATTGACTAAACTAAAGATACCACCTTGTGTTGCCTTTGTCAATAGGGTTTGTAAAAATTTTTTTCAAAATAAAAACACCGGTGCAAAAAAGTCTCCTTCTAAGCACCGGTGCATTGTTTCATTCTTATTATTTCTGCAGAGACGCAGCATAATCATTAATTACATAATCCATAATGGATGCCGTTCCTACAATTTCACATCCATAAATATAGTCATCTCCGCTTTTCTGCTGACGGATAATTCGAACAACACAATTGAGTGAATCGTTTTCTGCCAAAGTAAGTCTCGCATTAAAGTAATACCCCATCGACAGTACACTGGCTGAACGGAAACCAATGCCCGCTTTGGAAACATCAATTACCTCAATCGGTGCATTAATATTTTCCACCTTTACGTGATCCTGCTTAAATAAATTGGAAATTTCCAAATTCAATTTTGCCGGCCAGCGTTTTTCTCTTCTCATCTCAATCATAATAAGCCTCCATTATTCATCGTCATCTTCATCATCTGTATCTGTATCTGCATCATCTATAACAGTAACGGTACATTTTGCTTTTACACCGCTTCCGTCAGTTGCCATTGCCGTAATCACTGCCTTACCGGCATCTACGATATAAACATAACCATCCTCATCTACTTTAACCACTTTTTTATTGGAACTGGTCCATTTCAATGTCTGGTTTGTTGCATTGGATGGAGAAATGCGAGGTTCAAATTCATAATCTTCTTCGTCCTCATCAGCTTCATCCTCATCGTCTTCATCATCCGAATCCTCATCCGAATCCTCTGTGTCATCATCCGAATCATCATCGGAATCGTCCTCTTCTTCAACCAATGGCATATGAAGTGTCAACTTTTTCTTCATGCTGATTTTTTTAATCAAAACATTCTTTTTTGCAACGGTAACAGTAAATTTTACCTGTTTCGCCGGATTCGCTTTGGATTTCACTGTAATCTTAGCTTTTCCTATTTTTTTTGCTTTCAAAACGCCCTTTTTAGAAACCGTAACAACCGATTTTTTGGAAGACCCAAACTTGACCGCTTTGCTTGCCTTACTTCCTTTTTTTAGAATAACATTCACGGAAAGTTTCAGTTTCTTGCCTTTACCAAGTGTAATATTTTTGCCTTGGACATTCGTAACCTCAACTTTTTTTACATCTTTGCTCTTTGTCGTCTTTGCCTGGCTCGGATTCCAGATAACCGTGTAGGTCATCATAACCGCAAGCGCTAACAACCCGGCAAACAGCCTAAAACATCTTTTCTTCATATAAGATACCCCCTTAAAATAAATAATGGTATCTGTGAAGTGCTTCACAGATACCATTATTTTATCATACGTGTCATTTTATTGTCAAATATTCCATATTATTTGTTTGTGTTTGTGACAAGTGTTTGTTGGCACTTTTGAATTTTCCGTAATTTCGTAGAAACGCTTTGCGTCTCGTGGGCATTCTCACTAGTTGAGTACGTAGCGGTATGGGCACTGAAAATACCAGTGCCACATACCGACGTACTCAAAACCCACGAGTCACAAAGCGTTTCTACGAAATTACTGGAATCCAAAGGAACCGGCAGCGAACATTTGTCACACACCTGCTATCTCCTCCCTAGACAACTCTTTTTCCTTAATTTGTCCTATATGGTTGCATTTTGGCGTCATAATCTCAATCAAGCAGAGAAAATTAGGCTGTTAAAACAACGTTTTTTGCCAATTCTCTTCTTCATAGTTGTTTTTTTCAGAAAATCACAAAAAACTATGCAACTCTTTTTTTGTTTGACAGCAATTTAGGTTGCATACGATTGATTTGTATCAAATGCTCATTGCCGCTTTTAAACTTTCCGATCAAGAATCTCCGTCAATATCTGATTTACCATACCCGGATTTGCTTTACCCTGCATCGCTTTCATTGTCTGGCCAACCAAGAAACCAATTGCTTTTTTCTTCCCTGCCTGATAATCGGCAACAGACTGTGGATTTTCCTCTACAATCTTCTCAATCGTTTCGCGCAGAGCTCCCTCGTCACTGACCGTACCAAGTCCATGCTCTTTGACATACTGCTCCGGGTCTGTATTCTCTGTGAAAACAACTTCGAAGACATCTTTTGCTACGGTGGAGTTAATCGTTCCTTTATCCGCAAGGGCAATTAACTTTGCGAGATTCTCCGGGGCAAAAGTAATATCTTCCGGCTCCATTTCTTTCTCTTTTAAAAGACGCATCGTCTCGCCCATCAGCCAGTTTGATGCTTTCTTTGGATTTGCTCCAAGTGAAACCGTCTGCTCAAACAAATCTGCCATCTTCTTGCTCGCCGTAAGAATCGAAATATCATAGGCAGGAATATCAAATTCTTTTTCGTAGCGTGCTGCCTTTTGCTCCTGAAACTCCGGTTCGCTGTCCTTAATCTTCTGAATCCATTCATCGGAAATGACAATCGGTGTCAAATCCGGGTCCGGGAAGTAACGGTAATCCTGCGCATCCTCTTTGGAACGCATGGCATAGGAATATTCTTTATTGTCATCCCATCGTCTTGTTTCCTGCACAACTTTTTTGCCGTCTTCCAACAACTCAATCTGGCGCGCACGTTCTCCTTCAATGGCGCGGGCAATTGCTTTAAAGGAATTCAAGTTTTTCATCTCGGTACGGGTACCAAATTCACTCGCACCAACCTCACGCACTGACAAGTTGACATCCGCACGCATGGAACCTTCATTTAATTTACAATCGGATGCGCCAAGATACTGAATCGTCATACGAAGTTTTTCCAGATACGCAATTACTTCATCTGCGCTTCGCATATCCGGCTCTGACACAATTTCAATCAGAGGTACACCGGAACGGTTATAATCCACGAGGGAACAGTCTGCCCAGTCATCATGTACCAGTTTTCCGGCATCCTCTTCCATATGAATTTCATGGATACCGACATTTTTTTTGCCACCGGCGGTCTCAATTTCAACATGACCATTAATACAGATTGGCAGATACAACTGGGAAATCTGATAGTTCTGCGGGTTATCTGGGTAAAAATAATTTTTACGGTCAAATTTACAATACTGGTTGATGTCACAGTTTAATGCCAGACCAACTGCCATCGCATATTCTACAACCTGCTTATTTAATACCGGCAGAGAACCCGGCATACCGGTACACACCGGACAGGTATGAGTATTTGGTGCACCACCAAATGCTGTTGAGCAGCCGCAGAAAATTTTCGTTTTCGTTGCTAATTCCACATGGACTTCCAGTCCAATCACTGTTTCGTACTGTTTTGCCATGATTACTCCGCCTCCTTTGCCTGTTCATATGTGTATGCCGTCTGAATCATTTTCTTCTCATTAAAACAATCCGCGATAAGCTGCAAACCAATCGGCAGACCATTTTTATCCGTTCCACAAGGGACTGTCATTCCCGGCAGTCCGGCAAGGTTTACAGAAATCGTATAAATGTCATCCAAGTACATTTTCAATGGGTCACTTAAACTGTCTCCAATTTTAGGTGCCGTCGTTGGTGCTGCCGGTGATAAAATCACATCATATTTTTCAAATGCGCGATCAAACGCTTTTTTTATCAATGCTTTGGTACGCAGTGCCTTCAAGTAATAAGCATCATAATAACCACTGCTTAAGACAAAGGAACCTAGCATAATACGGCGTTTTACTTCCGGACCAAAGCCTTCGGAACGGCTCTTTTTGTACATATTATGAAGTCCTTCGTATTCTTCTGTGCGGTAACCGTATTTTACACCGTCAAAGCGGGACAAGTTGGAACTTGCCTCAGCGGAAGCAATGACATAATACGCCGGAATTGCATACTCAACAAGACTTAAGTCAAATTCCTCGACAATTGCTCCTTTTTGTTTCAAAACTTCTGCTGCCTTGAAAATCGCATCCTTTACCTCGGAATCAAGTCCTTCTCCAAAGTAGTCTTTTGGAATACCAATTTTCATTCCCTTTACGTCATCTACAAGTGCCGATGTGAAATCGGTATCCTCACGTGCCACACTGGTGCTGTCCTTCTTATCATAGGAAGAAATTGCTTCCAAAATTGTTGCGCAGTCGGTTACATCTTTAGCAATTGGACCAATCTGGTCAAGTGAAGAACCGTAAGCAATCAGCCCGTAACGGGAAACCGTACCATACGTTGGCTTGATTCCGGTCACACCACAGAATGAACTTGGCTGGCGGATAGAACCGCCGGGATCTGAACCAAGGGCAAAGGAACATTCCTCCGCCGCAACTGCCGCACAGGAACCACCGGAAGAACCGCCCGGTACATGCTCCGTATTGTGTGGGTTTCTCGTAATTCCGTAAGCAGAGGTCTCTGTTGTACTTCCCATCGCGAACTCATCCATGTTTGTTTTTCCGATGATAACTGCTCCTGCTGCCTCCAGATTTTTTACTGCTTCCGATGTATACGTTGGCACAAAATTATATAAAATCTTGGAACTGCATGTTGTAAGCACGCCCTCGGTACACATATTATCTTTGATTGCCACCGGGACTCCCGCAAGCGGGCCTGTCAACTCACCGGCATCAATTTTTTTCTGTATTTCTTTTGCTTTTTCTAAAATAGTTTCTTTTTCTAACACAGTAACATAACTGTGAATCGTATCTTCTTTTTTCTCAATCTGCTCTAAGGCGTCCAATACTGCCTCTTCTACGGTCACTTCCCCGGCTTGAACCTTTTTTCCGAGTGCGACCGCCGTCAAACTCATTAAACTCATATGCTTCCTCCATTCCGCTTATTAAGCAAAGGTTTTTGGCACCATGTATGTTCCTTCTTTTTTCTGCGGTGCATTTTTCAACATGTTCTCTCTGTCATCTCCATTTGTCACTTCGTCCTCGCGGAACACATTGTGAACCGGGAACACATGAGACAAAGGTTCCACGCCCTCGGTGTCAAGTTCGTTTAATTTGTCAATGTAATCGAGCATACTTTCCATATCTTTTTTTGCCTGTTCTTTTTCTTCTTCATTCAATTCCAGTTTTGCTAAAATTCCTACATATTCAATTGTTTCATCTGAAATATGATTTGCCATACAAACACTTCCTTTCTTTTATGGTTCGAGACGGTTCAAATCCCTTGGGAACAAGGTCGTCTCACGAACATTCTCTTCCCCTAACAGTTTCATTGTTAAGCGCTCCATTCCAATTCCCAGTCCACCATGTGGCGGCATGCCATGTTTGAAAATCATCATGTACTGCTCCATGCCTTCCTGCGTCATTCCCCTGTCCGCGATTTTGTCCACAAGCGTCTGGTAATCGTGAATGCGCTGTCCACCGGTTGTGATTTCAAGTCCGTGGAACAATAAATCAAAACTCAGTGTATACGTCGTATCTTCCGGGTCATCCATCGCATAGAACGGACGTTTTTTTGAAGGATAATGGGTAACGAACACAAAATCGGCATCCATTTCTTCCTTAAAGTATTGTCCAATCAGTGCTTCCTCTTCCGGCTCTAAGTCAAATGGGTTGCGGATTGTCCGGTTGTATTTTTCTGCCACGAGTTCTTTTGCCTTGTCAAACCGAACCTGTGGAATTTTATCAACCTTTGGCAGTGTGACTTTCAAAAGATCCAATTCTTTTTTGTACTCTTTTTGCAAAAGTTCCATCGTGTACTGCAAAAATCCGGTTTCCATCTCCATAATATCTTCAAAGCTGTCAATATAGCCCATCTCAAAGTCAAGAGAAGTATACTCATTCAAATGACGCTTTGTGTTGTGCTTTTCTGCACGAAATACCGGCGCCGCCTCAAAGACACGGTCAAACACGCCAACCATCATCTGTTTGTAAAACTGCGGGCTTTGTGCAAGCACAGCATGTTTATGAAAATATTCGAGACGGAATAAGTTTGCACCGCCCTCAGCACCTCTGGCGCCGATTTTTGGCGAATGGATTTCGGTAAAGCCCTGCTCATGCAGAAAATCCCGGAATCCACGGATGATTCCTTCCTGGATTCTAAATTTTGCACGCTCCTTTACATTTCGCAGAGAAAGCGGACGCAAATCCAATTTTGTTTCCAGCGAGGTATTCATTTTCCATTTGTTAATGGCTATCGGCATTGGTTCCGTTGGCTTTGACAAAATGGTTACGGTACGCAGGCGGATTTCAAATCCATGCGGTGCACGCTCCTCTTTTGCCACAACGCCGGTCACACAAACGGTATCTTCTTCCTGCAATTCTTTCAGCGAAATATCCGTAACGCCATCTTCATAAACGGTCTGCAAAAGCCCCTCGCTCTTTCTCAAAACCACAAACGCCACATCGCCCATGTCTCTGATTTTGTGAACTGCACCATTTACCGTTACTTCTTTTCCCTCATACTCACCGGCTAAAATGTCTTGAATGCCAAGTGTCTTTTTTTCTGTCTTTCCTGTTAAATATTCCATAGTAACCTCCATTCCCATGTGTCTTCACATGATTCCACCAAATGATTTTGAAGGTTGCAAAAAAAGCAACCTGCCTTCGACAGATTGCTTTGAAATAAATACGTCCCAGCAAAGCATCTCTGCCTTCTGGGACGGGAAAAATGTTCATCAAAATAAGAGCCTAAAAACCCGCGGTACCACCCGCATTGAGACACCCCGTCGTATCTCCACTCATTCAACCAATAACGGTGTCACCCGGATGAGCCTACCTCTTATAATCGTTTCAACTCATCAGCTCCGGAATGTTCTCCTGTTTACCGCTTCCGCAAGACGCTCGCAGTCCATGACGCCTCTCCCTGTCGTAAAGTCACTGCATAAACAATCGTTTCCTTCATTGCTTTGCCATGTATTGTAGCACAGAGGGAAAAATGTGTCAAGCACCCTTGAAAAATTTCCCCCTGCAAAATTTACGTTCAACATCCTCATTCGCCGGGGCTGCTTGATATTACTTTTCCGGTATTCCAAAGCATAACCGCTCTTTTTGCCGCATCGAGACGCTCTTGTTCCGAACGGAAATCAATATTTACCGTGTGACAGCCACATTCCAAACACATCACATAATAACTACAGCCACATTCCTCTTCCAATAATGCGCCGCCCTCACACAATGGGCAGTCACTAATTTCTAACATTTCATCGATATTCATGTTGTTCCTCTTTTCGTTTTATATTTCCTGCTCCATCATAATGCAAATAACGGGCAGGTGTCAACATCTATTTTCGTCCCAAAATAGGGAATATTTGTAATGTATATTATGCAAAAAATAACATTTTTTATACAAAAGTGTCCGTTCACTCCCAATTTTGTGCCGTTCACGACTTTTACGATTCATGGTGCTCATAATGTGCTATGATAATAAACGGAGTTGAAATTTTCAGAAGGGAGGATGATATTCACTACATAATTTCAGGAAAAGCGAATAAGCAGGGACCTTGACTTCTCAGAAGCAATTTGGGTAGATGCGTTCTGTGATATATCCGTTATATATTACAGTATCGGTGGCGAGAGAAAGTGTTTAAAGGAACTTGTGTATATAGAGAGCTACACCAGAAAAAGCGAACAGGGGTACATAAAAGTTCTGAATATAATAGAAAAAGAAGTTTATTCGTATCGAGACGGGATAACGCTTTGCGTTATAGTCTCTCACGAATAAGCTTCTTTTTCTACGTGAGGCTGTTTCTCAGTATAAATCATAATATTATAGCACTTCTCTTCCCAAAAACAAGTCAATCGCATTAATATGGTGAACACCTTCTTGTTTATCACGAAACTTATCTAAAGAAATTATATATCGCGGATACCCATCTCGTATTTTTCTAAATGGTCGATATTCTCTTTCCTTAATACGCTCCGTTGCCTCTATATCCTCTCCCTGCAATGTATAAGCAACTTGAATGTACGCATAATCCCCCATTTTATTTCTCACAATAAAATCACATTCCATTTTACCTATTTTACCTATACTAATTTGATAATCATGACTTGCTAAATACAAATAAACAATATTTTCAAGTGATGGACCAAAACTTAACCGATTATCTGTATTCATAGCAAAATATATAGCCAAATCGGATAAATAATATTTCTGTTCCCTTCTCAACGCTTTCTTACTCTTCAAATCAAAACGATTACACTCATATATTATTTTTGCCTTTTTTAAATCTTCAATATAACCTCTAACCGTTGCCGCTTTAGTCTTATACCCCTCTTTTTCTAAACATTCAAGCAAATTATTAAGAGAAAAAGGTGAGGCATAGTTATTTAGAAGAAATGATTGCACTCTTTCATACACCGGAACATTGGAAATTCTCTTCCTTGTTTTTACATCCTTTTCAAATATTTCTGATATAATCCCCCTCGTATAGGTTTGTCTTGCCTGAACATCCTCAAATTCTAATGTCTTTGGAAATCCTCCATTTAATACATACTCTTCAAACTCCACATACATATCTTCATTAATTGGTTTATCAAAAAACTTTTTCATTTCAAGAAATTCAGCAAAATCCAAAGTAAATGTTTCAAAATTCAAATACCTTCCTGTAAGCTTTGTTGATATTTCATCACTCAACAAATAAGAATTTGAGCCTGTAAGAAAAATTGAATATCCCTCTTCTGCATAGGCATGAATTACGGATTCAAATCCAGTAACATTTTGAATCTCATCAATAAATAAATATTGTATTTCTTCATCACCCAGCATGGACTCTATCTTAGTTTCAAGCTGCTCGGGGGTTTTTATATTTTTATACCCCCTTCTATCAAGTGGAATATAAACTATTTGGGATTCCGATGCTTTTCTTGAACGTAATTCATTCATAATAGCCTTCAAAATAAAGGATTTTCCACATCTCCTAATTCCTGTAATAACTTTTATAATATCAGAGTCATAAAAAGGTCTGATTTTCTTTAAATACTTTTCTCTAGGATATACATTTTTAAACATGCCACCGCTCCTTTCAAACATAATTTTACCACAATATGTCTACTCACGGTACTATTTTATTCATTTTTTCCTTTTTAATCCCCTAAAACCGTTTTTATTATAAAATCACATCAAATCCCTGCTGTCAAGCACGACTGTAAACGGCCCATCATTCACAAGGGCAACTTTCATATCGGCACCAAACTCCCCCTGCTCGACCACCGGGATTTCTTTGCGGCAGGCTTCCAATATATACTCATACATCGGCTCTGCCATCTCCGGTCTGCCGGCGTCTGTAAAAGATGGACGGTTTCCCTTTTTGCAGTTGGCATATAAGGTGAACTGGGAAATCATAAGCAATTCGCCGGACACATCTTTTAGGGCAAGATTTGTTTTCCCATTTTCGTCTTCAAATATACGCATATTCAAAAGTTTGTGTAAAAGTTTATCTGCAATTTCTTTTGTATCATCCTCTCCAATGCCGATTAACACAACAAAACCTTTTCCTATTTCTCCACGTACTTTTCCGTCGATTGTGACAGAAGCACTGCTGACTCTTTGTATTACAAAACGCATGGTTTCCTCCTTTTTATGCCTTTCTGTTTTCCCGGCATGTGAAATAAATAACCTGATATTCTTTTCCGACTTCCTTCAAAAAGGTAAGCGCATGACGCATTTTTTCGTCGTCCAGATTCACAAAGGAATCGTCAAAAACAAGAAATGGTTTGTCCTTTTCATACATGGCATCTACCATTGCCATACGCGCACAGATTCCGGCGAGGTCTTTGCGTCCCTCACTCAAAAAACGAATTTCCCGCGGCATGCCCATTTCCTCCACAGTCAAATTTACGCCGGCATCAAATCGGTAGTCTTTAGCATCGCCACCATCTACCATTTGGTAATATTTCGTGAATCCTTTCTGCACCGGTTCAATATAACGCGCGGTCAGCGTGTCTTTTGCCTGCTGTAACTTGTCCATTGTTTTTAGCAAAAGTTCGTACTTCTTATTGCCGCTTAAAAAGTGCTCTTTCCGCTCCTCTAACTCAAGACGGATTTCTGCAAGTTCATCAAGTTTTTCCTCCAGTTGCTCTAATTGTTTCTCGTATGCAGCCATATTTTTGCGGTTGGTTTCCTGCTCGGTCATCCACCGTTTTTCACGCTCATGGCTTTCACTCAGCCCTTCGTTTTCCCCGGCCTCCTCTGTCTCGCGAATACGCTCCATATCGTGGTCATTTTCAAACTGTGACAACTTTTTTCCTGCCGTCTGCCATGACTGCTCTGCCACCTGAACCCGGTTAATCGCCCCGGCAATCTTTTGCAGTTCCTCGTCAAACGGCTCTTCAAAAATCAGACCATACTCTTTTCCGCCAAGTACAAGTTCTTCTTTTGCCTGCTCGTATTTCTTTTCTGCTCCCAAAAAACTTTCCAGTTTTTCACAGAGACGACGGTACTGTTTCAGTTCGCTGCGAAGCTTTGACAAGCCAAATGCAAACCGCTCTTCTGAAATTCCCATTTCTACATAACCATCCATGAACTCACGAAGCGATTTTTGAAAAGTCTGATAACGAACCTCATCTTCTTCACTTACCGCCTCGCTCTTTGCCTGATGCGTCTCATAGGCTATCGTATCCATCTGCATCTGCTGAATCACATCGCGGAAATCGCCGGAAATTCCTTCCGGGAAATAGGCTGAAAGCACGAAAGAAATCTTTTCATTTCCCTGCTCTATCTCTCTTTTTGCCCGTTCCATCTCCTGTTCAAGTTCCAAAAGCGGCTGCTCACTTAAATCTTCTTCCTGTTTTTTCCCTTTTTGCTGTACAAAAAGGACCACAGCGACAAGCGCCAGAACAACAAATGCTGCCACGCCGGCAATCACCTGTACGAAGCTAAGCCCCACACCAAGAACCAACGCAAGACAGCCAAGAACAAGTAGAAGCGGTGACGCTTTTTCCGGCTTTTTCTGTGCCGCCACCTGCTTTAATGCACGGGCTGTTGTCTGCGCATTTGCAAGCTGATCTTCTCTATGTCGAACATCTTCACAGATTCGATTTAATTTCAGCAATTCTTCCTTCGCCGGCATCCCATTCGGATAGCGTTTTTTCATAGTTTCCCACTCATTTTGTTCCGCCGGTGTAAACTCTCCTTTGCGAATGGTCTGTTTCAGCGATTCATATTCGGTAAGAGCCTCCTCCATCGACTGCAGTGCTGCATCCTCCGGAATCTCCTGTCCAAACCGCTGTTTGACAGAAGACACAAGTGCATTTTCCTCGCCAGTCAATTGATTTCTCACCATCTGCTCACGGAACTGTTCGCACTCCCGTCTTTGCTTCTGCCATTTTTCCATCTGCTCCATCGAAGGAATTTTATCCTCGTAAGGAAATGCATTTTTACTGTCTTCCCACTGTTTTCCCGCCTGCTCTTTGGCAGACACAAGTGTCTCATACTCTTTTCTATTTACCGCATAGTCCATCGCCTTACTAAGTTTTTCCTGCTTCTTTTGCTCCGCAGCAATCACCTCGGAAAGTTCTTTTTCTTTTTCTTCGCACTGCTTGTAATAAGTTTCCGCCTCTAAAATTCCCTGCCGGATGCTTTCTTCTTCACGAAGTTTCTGCTCTCTTTCTTCGATTTCACGTTTTTCTCTGTTCAGCGAACCGGTTTTTCTTTTTGGCGTCATTTTATTCGTGGTATCTTTCAATTTGTCATACACACTTTGAAAATTGTGGATATCATCCGTCTGCTCAATCAGATTGCCAAGTTTCGCATGAATCCCGTCGGTCGGTGCAGACTCGCAGTCCTTCTGTGAAAAAAATACTGTGCGGCCAAAGGATGCCGCATCAATACCAAATAATTCAACACCGATATTCTCGGAAAAATCCTCGCACGGAAGGTTTGTCGAAAGGTCATAGAGTTCAAAAATATCATCTTTGTCTTTTTTCCCAAACACGCGGTTTAGCTGATAACTTTTTCCCTCTGTTTCGAATTTAACACTTCCGCCATACACGCCTTTCGCACTCTGCCACGGGAAATAACGCTTTCTTTCATTCACCAGTTTGTCCTGTTTATTACCATTTAAAAAACCAAAAAACATAATTCGGATAAAATTCGCAAGCGTACTTTTTCCCCATCCGTTTTCCTCGCAGAATGTATTGACACCCTCTGAAAAGTCAAAGGAGACATCGCTTAATTTACCGAAATTTTCTATTTTACACTGTAATAATTTCACTCGATTTCCTCCCCTTCCAAAGCTCGTATGCCATACTGAATCATCTGCGCCTTTTCCTCGTCAGAAAGTTTCTCATCCGCCTGTACCAGACGAACAAACTCGCCGCGAAGTGACGCATCGTTTTGATAATCTTCATAGTCAATTCGGATTTTTGTTTTGTCCGTCACTTTCACGGTATAATAATCATCCTGAATCCATTGATTCAAATAATCCAAATCTTTTTCACTGGCAAGTGCCATCTCGCCAACTAATACAAATTTCACAAAATCCTCATGTGGCAGATGCTCTTTTTTTGCCGTCTCGTTGATGGCATCCATAATCTCAGCTGTACTCATGCAGTCACTCACATCGACTTCTACATAATGACCGTTTCTAAGGGCAAATGGGATAAATTCACTCGCCACGGTTTTCTCTTCCAAATCCACATCTAAAAGAACAAAGCCATGCTCCCCATATTCATCAAAGCCACGGCATTCTAAACACCCCGGATAGCAATACTCACCTCGGCTATCCAGTGTTTCCTTTTTATAACCATGCACATGTCCAAGTGCCAGATAATCAATGCCCTTGCCACGCAAATCACGCAGCGGCACGACTTCCGCCTTGTCCTGTGCAGCGTATTCCGCTTCCTGTCCGTGAAGCATCACAATATTTACATCCTCACGGTTTAAAGTCAGCGAATTGGCTATCAGCGCATGATTTTCCTCACACAACTCAACGCCGCTAATCACAAGACGGCATCCCTCATCTGCCTGCACATAAGCGGTCCACTCTTCACCAAACAATTTTAAATTTTCAGGACATTCTTTGCCATTTGGCAAAAAAAGACGCACATCATGATTTCCTTTCAGATAATAAAATGTCATCTCAGGGCGTGTCGAAATCGCATGATAAACTGCATTGCGTGCCGTTGCCGAAATATTTTTCCGGTCAAACAAATCACCCGCAATCAAAACCGCCGACACATTTTCCCTGTCGGCATACTCCATCATCCGGTTAAAAGAAGCGAGTAATTCTGCTTTTCGCTCCTTTGCTTTTTCCTTTGTCAAATGCGTCGTCATGCTTGAATCCAAATGCAAATCCGCACAATGAATCAGTTTCATCGCTTCACCCCTTCCTCTTACTCTCTCTCTTTACGGCTCCCTCTTCCGCTTGCGCCACACGGCAAAACAAGTCCCTGCTTACCGCGCACCGGCAATCCGATTTCATCTGCTTCAACCGTTCCGCCAAAACGGCTTTTTAATTCCAAATTTAACATATAAGAAAGCACCGCCGGCTGTAATCCTGTTGTATAAGAATTAATCAGGAAAAATAATGGCTTGTCTGCAAGTACCTTCGTACAAAGCTGTACCAGTGGGAAAATTTTTTCTTCTATTTTCCAAATCTCGCCTTTGGGACCTCTTCCATAGGAAGGCGGGTCCATAATAATCGCGTCATAATGATTGCCGCGGCGGATTTCACGCTCCACAAATTTCACGCAGTCATCCACCAGATAGCGAATCGGCGCATTGGCAAGCCCGGACGCTGCCGCATTTTCTTTCGCC